>ENA-UOOI01002139-UOOI01002139.1-fermentation-metagenome-genome-assembly--contig:-NODE-2139-length-18064-cov-12.949470_pt1 | contig 18064 bp, 16 predicted proteins | sample MGYA00245779_ERZ724027 | MGnify/ENA primary metagenome ERZ724027 (study PRJEB28704, sample SAMN03018318) | fermentation metagenome | biome: anthropogenic terrestrial biome; feature: soil...
AATTGAGCGAAGCGAAATCGCCGACTTCCATTGAAAATGATAGCCGGAGGCAACCTTTCGCTTTTAATCATTAACTTGGGCGTTATGACTACTTGCTCGTTTCATATGTTTTTTTGTCATTGTTCAGCTTTCAGCTATTTGTTTTCTAATAAATTATTGTATTGATTCTTGAATCTCGAATCTTGCTTCTTGAATCCTGAATCTACAATAGCTTCTCATTAAACATTTGCAGTGTCTCCAGTACATTGCTTCGCACGTGGATGAAATGTTCGATACCCGCTGACTTCAGCTCATCCATGCATGCGGGAGCACCGGCCACTACAAACAGTTCCTTTCCTCCCTTTAAAAGGTTGAATGCTTCAGGCGCATAGGTGACATATTCGTCGTCGCTGGAGCAGAGTACCACCACATTGGCTCCCTTTTCACGAGCTGCCTGCACGCCTTCTTCCACGGTATTGAAGCCCAGATTGTCGATCAGCTCATAGCCTGCCGAAGCAAAGAAGTTACTCGAGAACTGAGAACGTGCCAGGCGCATGGCCAGGCTGCCAATGGTAAGCATAAACACCTTTGGTGTTTTTCCGCTTTGCTCTGTTGCCAGACGCAATGAATTGAAAGCATCGGCAAGACGTCCCGTGTTGAGTTTCTTCAGTGGCGTTGCAGCCTCGTTACTGCCGCAGCCGCAACCATGGGATTCCTTGTTTTCTATTTTTCCAGCCATAGTCTCCCTGAAGTTGGGATACTGGTTGGTACCGAGCAGGATCTCTCTGCGGTTTGCAGCAGCATTGGAGCGGGCATGGGCAGAAGCATTGACGGCATCCTGTACACTGCCTGCCTTCAAGGCAGCATAAAACCCCGTCTCCTCCGTTTCGAGGAAGAGCTTCCATGCCTGTTGTGCCAACGAAGCGGTAAGCGTTTCAATATAATAAGAACCCGCGGAAGGATCAGTAATTTTATCGAAATGAGCTTCTTCTTTCAGTAACAGTTGCTGGTTTGCTGCAATACGTTCCGCAAAGGCTGTGGGTGTTTCAAACGCTTCATCGAAGGAACGTACCGTCAACGAATCTACCATACCAATTATGGCCGACATTGCTTCAGTCTGTGTACGCAGAAGATTCACATATGGATCATACAACGATTGATTAAATTGGGAAGTGGTAGCATGAATATTCATCTTCGCAGCACAACGGCAGGTACCATCTGCAGCCTTGTTATCACATTGGTTTGGACAAGGAGGCTTGTATGCATCCACAATCTCGGCCCACAACCAGCGTGCAGCTCTGAACTTGGCAATCTCCATGAAATAGTTGGATCCCACACCAAACTCAAACTTTATTTTTTTTGCAGCCATAGCGGGTGGAAGCCCGTTATTTATTAGCTCAGACAATACCTGATTGCCGTAAGCCAGGCTGTAACCCAGTTCCTGAAAGCTATATGCACCGGCATCATTCATCCGGTTGCCAGTCACAGAGATGGCACGATACCGTGGCAGAGGGGCAGTAATCTGCACAATCTCCACGGCCTTCGCTACCCAGCCGGGTTCATCTATACCCTTTTTCAGTATCTTCCGGAATGGATCAAACTCTATGGAACCGAAGCATTCCATCACGTTCAGGTTACGGCTTATCACATAATCAACTACCAGTCGGGCCAAATCTACTGTACGTGAGATACAGGTACGGAAGTTCAGCTCCACCCTGTCGGGCGCAATCCCCTGAAGAAGTATTTCCATGTTTTCGGCCGAAAGTGCATTCTTCGGCAAATGAAATCCCAAAGAGGTTATTCCCCTTTCCAAAAGTGCCAGTGCCTTTTTGTTGGCTTCGGCAAAATCCTGCACGTCGATTTCCTGACGCACGTACCATACATTTTCCTTTTTCGTACCCCGAATGTAGGGAAATTGTCCCGGCAAGTTCTCCAACGCGGGAAAGCCTTCCACGTCTTCTGCACGATAAAATGGATTCACATGAAACCCTTCATTTGTTTTCCACACCAGTTTTTTTTGAAAATCAGCCCCTTTCAGGTCTTTGGTAACGACTTCCATCCACTCTCCGGTGGTAACGGGAGGAAAATCTGCGAAAAGTTTTTCTCTCTGTTTACTCATACTTACTCTGTTATTATTTTGATGTTTTCTTCTTCGCCTTCGCTTTTTTAGGCGGTATAATATATCTATGTTGCCTCTTTCAAATCAATCAGCAGCTCCCCTATTTTTTCGATGACAGCCTGCACGTAACGCGCTCCCTTTTCGGCGGTCGATTTTTTTGGATTACCGATTCCAGTGTCCACGGAGATCTCGTCCCAGTTGCGTGGCATCCATCCAATTTTTTTATCTACAGCCTCTATCTGCGACGGTGAAACAGGACCGTCGCCCGCCCGCTCCATAGCGACCAGTTCAGGATGGTAATGAAGCATCGCTGATGTTTCCTGTTCACCGGCATGGTCGTCGGGTTTTTCCTCAAAATACGCATCTGTGGGAATAATCGAATACCAGTCGGCCACCACAATACGAAAATCTGGAAAATCCATCGCCAGATCACGGATGTAAGGCTTGAAACTGTTTCCTCCATGCCCGTTGATGATGACCAGTTTCCGGAAGCCCTGCTCATGGAGTGATGCTACAATATCGGCGAGAATTGCTTTTTGGGTCTCACTTTGTGTGTGTACGCAGAAAGGTTTGTTCCACTGTCCCGCGTTCTGTGAACCAAACCATACAGGCGGCAACACCATGCAGGTAATACCCCGATCATAGACCCTGTCTGCACAATCACAGGCAATCTCATATGAAAGGAAGCAATCGGTCAGATAGGGAAGATGACGGTTGTGCGGTTCAAAGGCTCCCCAGGGAAGGATGACCAGATCATATTTATGCTCCATTATCTCACCATAGTTGGTGATCGGCCCACGAAGGAAGTTATTTTTTTTCATATTATCTTTGAGTGAAATTTTACATCTGTATCAACCCTTTGCGGATACAATAGAAAGTAAGTCCCGACACGGTTTTGATACCTGTTTTGGCAATGATGTTTTTACGGTGTGTCAGCACCGTATTGTGACTGATATTCAGTTCGTCGGCAATCTCCTTATTGAGATACCCCTTTACGATAAGTTTGAGTATTTCCGTTTCCCTATTGGTCAGCTGAAGATCGGCATTCTCCTTTTGGTGTCCGTGTTCGCTGGAAATAGTATGTTGTAGTTGCCTTATGCCCAGAGAGTCCAGCTCGTTGAGCTTCGGCTGTAACACCTTATTACGGAGCCGGTTATGCGCAGCAAGGTCCTTTTCGAAAGAGTGCAGGGAGAAGATCACGGCATAACTCAGGTTCTGGTTGTGTTCAACCGAGAGATGCTTGATGAGGATACTCTTCAGATCATGCAGCAGGTCGTCGGGGAGGTCATCGGCATATTCTGCATGTTGCTGCAGATAATCGGTCATCCTCTCCTTAAACTTCAAAAATAAAACGCGGAGCATTCCCAGTTCTTTGTTATCCGTGCCTCCCGTTGCGATCAGTGCATTAAGATGAATCTCGATGTTGGGTACCAGCTCGTGAAGATAATTCTCCACGGTATGGCGAAAGTAATCGGCAATGGATTCGGCATCGAACAACATGAGTGTCGATTTCGGCAGGTAAGACTTGTCGAGACAAACATTGAGTACAGTGAGCACAAGGTTGGGATTGAGCTGGTATTCCGCACAGATTTCCAGTATGGTCTTATCCCCCACTCCTATTCTGATGCCGAAACGGTTCAGTACGGGAATCAGCTCATTGTGCTCCGCAAGCACATCGGCCATCACACTATGGGGATTGAGTAAAGACAATTATTCTGTTTTTTGGGATGGTTTTGTTTTTACCGCGAAGTGGCGATTGCGTTGCCGTTCCTTATAAAAATGTTTCAAAGTATCTATCGGATGCAGGAAAAACATACTTGGCCCCGCTGTACGCATAGTCTCTTTAATTTTCATACGCATTTCCGGCTTGTAACAATGAATGGGACAGGATGCACAGGTAGGTTTTTCTTCTCCGAACGGACAACGTTCCAGACGCTGATGCGCATATGTCAACAGCGCGCTGCATTTATCGCATAGTTGTGTGCTTGAACCGTGTACCGACCGGCAGTAGATGCTGACCATTCTGGTGACAACTTTTTTTTCTTCTGCATTCATTCGCTCCACTTCTTTCGGATCGTAAAATTAACGATTTTCTTTATCCCTGCCAAATATGACATCCTGTTTCATATGAAGCAGTCACGACTGCATATTATGTTAATCCTTCTGCAGGCGTACGGTATTCATCTGCCTGAGAATACTTGCCTGTCTTTTTTTTATGTAGGCCGAAGGATTCCGGGAACTATAAACCAGTGGGTTGGGTAAGGTGGCAGCTATCAGCGCAGACTGGGATGCCGACAGTTTTTCCGCAGTGGTGTTGAAGTGAAGGCGGGCTACCGCTTCCGCTCCATAGATACCCTTACCGGTCTCCATGCTGTTAAGATATACCTCCAATATCCGATCTTTGGACCATATTAACTCAATGAGTAGTGTAAAATAGACCTCCAACCCTTTTCTGAACCAGGAGGAATGTGGCCACAGGAAAAGGTTCTTGGCTGTTTGCTGGGAGATGGTGCTTGCTCCGCGGGCCCGCTTACGGGTCTTGTTTTCCTTCAGTGCTTTCTTGATTTCTACGCGGTCGAACCCGTTGTGCAGATAAAAACGCTGGTCTTCGGATGCAATTACGGCACGTTTCAGATGATTGGAAATATGACCGGAGGAGACCCAATCGTGATGAAACTGCGGCGATTTACCCTGAGCGAACGACTGTACCACACGGATACCCATAAGCGGTGTAAAATAAACCGGCACAAATCTGAACAGTAGTACTCCTCCAACGGAGAGTATCAAAAACCACATGATCAGTTTCGCTAAAAAACGCACAATTTTTTGCATCGGCTCATCTGTTTGAATACAAGCCGCAAAGATAGAAAAAATAATGCATTCACCTGTTTTTTCGCGACAACAAATAATTTCCTGAAACCGTTTTTTCGATGTAGTATCCCTCATTGAGTTCAATTTCCCAACCATCGCCACGGACTATTTCCTTCTGAATTTCGAGAGGTTCGGACACAATCACCCAACGCCAGTCCGATCGCAACAAAGCCCCTCCGCCATCAACGGTAAGTATGCCCCACTGATCGCTAATCTGTATGGTAAAATACACCATTCCCTCATCCTCGTCGAGAGGAATCACATTTTGGAAATCGAAAGAAATTTCAATGTCTCCCAGGCGGATCTCCAGATGCGGATTCTCTAAAAACTTCTGCCTGTACAGGTCGAGACGCGCGCTGTGAGATATCTCCCGGCTCTGTTCTTCGTCTACGATGGTCCTGCCGTTGTACTCATCTGCCACCTGTTTGACGTAGGTCTGCAGAATAATTCGCATCTCCATTCCGAATGCATCCGAAAAGAAGGCGGTAAGATCACTGTCGGAATCAATCTTCTTATTCCAGTTGTTATCTTTCTGATAAAGAAAAAAACCATATACGGGTATTGTTTCATAAGCAAAAGTGCGTACGTAGGAAGGTAACTCTTCAAAGGCGTTTATACGGTTAATAAGGTAATCACGCAATTGCCACTTATCGCGCCCGCTCATCATCTGACCGGTGTAGCTTGCCAGCCCCTCCAACAATTCAAGACTGTTTTCCGAGGCATCTGCACCTCTAAAGAGCAGATGTCTGTACCTCCTGAATATTAAAGCATTACGCAAGTGCTCTTCCGACCGGGAAAGACGGCTGGACAACAATGCCTCTCTGAGAGCGGCCATTTCAAGGCGCAGATAGATTCGACCTTCCCTGTCATCCAAATGAATATTTTCCTCCCGTTTGAGTTCAAACCCGAGTGAAGGTTGCGCAACGTGAAACAATTCATGCGTAATAAGATCTGTCCGGTCCTCTCTTTTGTCGGGCAGGGGTAGTTTTACCATTGCCCAATGAACACCGTTCCAGGATATTTCGGTATTGGCAATGGGGATATCTTTGGGTAATATGCCCTGATAGATACCGTTCAGGGAATGGAGTAATCCTGCTTTATCGGGCGCATTGGCGTATACCTGACGTGTTTGGGGATCTGCCAGCAGGAGGGGTCCGTAAAGATCTCTGTTCCATAAGCCGGCATGTTGCTGCGTGGCTTTTTTTGCTTCGCTGAAATACAAGGCAATACTGTCTGTGCGGACCTGTGTGGTGTGCGCAGCGACCGTTTGGAAAATAAGGTTCATCAGCCATATTCCAATAAGGTACTTCATAACCCTGTTATTTCGATTACAATCAGTTTTTCCGTTTACAATAAAGGATATTCAATCCGGCAAAAGTTATTCCGTACACTCTCTATGAATCATCCTGATAGGAGGGCCTGGGGTCGTTGGTCAGGATCGCTTATCGATCTATTTGATACAAAATTAAACTATTTTCTTTCACCCATGTCAAATATACGGATATTTTTAAGGAACATAAATAATGAAAATATCTGAATGATAAAGGCATTGCAGGAAACGGGATCCCTCCCATGGGTTCCCGCACCAGAATCCTGCAATTAAATTGGGTTCTAATTGATCGGACACACACTGGTTGTGATAATTGGTGTGTGTCCACTTTATACAGATCAGCTCCGTTTACGGGACTTATCGATCCGTAAAAAAATAAAAAGAAGAATTGTAAAACCCCACAACGATGAACCGCCATAACTAAAGAATGGCAAAGGAATGCCGATTACGGGCATTATGCCGATCACCATCCCTATATTGACAATCAGATGAAAAATAAAGACACTCACCACTCCATAGCCATATACCCGTCCGAAGGTGGTGGTCTGCCGTTCGGCCAGGTTCAGCAGACGCAGGATAAAAACCATGTAGAGTATCATGATGATTGCAGAACCAATGAAACCATGTTCTTCACCGATTGTGCAAAAAATAAAGTCAGTATCCTGCTCCGGAACATACTTTAATTTGGTCTGGGTACCGTTAAGAAAACCCTTGCCGGTAAGACCTCCCGAGCCAATGGCAATTTTCGACTGTCCCACATGATACCCGGCCCCGCTCAAATCCTGTTCCATGCCCAAGGTCACCTTGATGCGCATCTGCTGATGCGGTTGCAGCACATCATAGAATACATACTCCACCGATTCAAGGAAAACAAATGAACCAATCATAAACAGAAGAATATACAGATAATGCTTTCTGCGATTCCGGAAAAATAAAAAAAGAAGGTAGAGACCCGTCATCGAAAAGGCAGTGATCGCGGTGATTCCCCAATCTGCGGGGACAGAAAAAAACGATATCACGTAAGCACCCAGGAAAACAAGAACCAATAAAAGAAGTATGATTAAAACCTCCTTCCGTCGTTTTAAATAATTCCACACCATTGCGGCCGAAAAGATGACAATCAGGATAATGGCGATCAATTCTCCTTTCGAAAGAAATCCCATTTGCACGTCAGAAAACTTTATTCCCAAAACGAAGTACAACACAGATGCTACTCCCATGAAAAGCACTCCGCCCGGGAGTCCTTCCCTATACAATACCAGCAGGAGAGAGAGATAGACCAGCGCCGTCCCCGTTTCTTTCTGTGCAATTACAAGCAGTACCGGTAATAAAATAATACTGCTTACCAACAAGAGGTTATTGCGTATCATCAATCGAAATCCGTAGGTGTTGAACACCCGTGCCAGTGCCAGTGCAATGGTGAACTTCATAAACTCGGCCGGCTGCAGCCTTACGGGACCAATGACCAGCCACGACCGTGAACCGTTTATTTCCTGTGCAACGAGAAGGGTAAGAAGCAATAGCCCAATTCCGGCAAGGTAAAAAATAAATGAATAAGTCTCATAGAAACCCACTTCTATTTTCAGCAAGGCAAAAGCCAGGAGCAGGGAGGTACCGATCCATACGAGCTGCATGCCGGCCCTGCCCGAGAGGTCGAACAGGCTGGTAGCATTCTCCAGATCGAAGCTGGCAGCATAAATGTTAAGCCATCCCAGGGTCACGAAAAGAAGGTAGAGACCAGTCGTTATCCAGTCCACTTTTCCTTTTTCCACAATCTCCCTGCTTCCCTGATAAACCATAACCATGCTATTTATTTTTGTACTGTAATTTAATTTGCAGGCATGTTTCGGGTATATGTGTAAGGCAGTATAACCCGGTTTATAATAGATGTCTCCAGCCATTTGTCGCTCTCGGGAACCTCTCCTGAGAAAAATTTCTGCATCATAAGCCGTGCAATAGGCACAGCGTTGGTAGCTCCAAAACGGCCATTTTCAACCACGACTGCAATTGCAATCTGTGGATTGTCTTTCGGTGCAAACCCCATAAAGATTGAATGGTCATCACCATGGGGGTTTTCCGACGTACCTGTCTTTCCGCAGACATCTACAAGGGGAGCCAGGTTGATACCGCGACAAGTGCCTATGGTGACTGCATCGGCCATGCCGGCGACAGTCACTTCATAATGCTCCCTGTTGATACCTGTTTCGTGTCGTGTGGTAAAGGCCGCATCGAGCGATGCTCCTTTTCGTTCACGAACCACATGCGGGGTATAGTAATATCCCCTGTTTGCGATGGTGGCTCCCAGATTGGCAATCTGTAGCGGTGTAGCCAGAATCTCTCCCTGGCCAATGGCAATGGAAATAATGTTGTGCGCAACCCAACGATCAGTCTTGAACACATTTGTATAAAACTTACTGTTGGGGATGAAGCCGCTTTTCTCGGAAGGAAGATCAACCCCAAGCGGATAACCAAACCCCATATTCACCATGTGATCGCGCCATACATCGAAAGCATCGGAGGTACTTGAATATTTGATTCTGTTGCCCAGCATGCCGTTAAGTCCGTAACTAAAGAAAGAGTTACAGGACGTGGCGAGTGCATACTGTATTGCAAGCGGAGAAGCATGCCCGTGGCAGCCCGGACGGCCTCCCAACGGGGGATATCCGCCAAAACAGGAATATCTTGTTTCGGGCGTGATGATTCCTTCCTGCAGAAAGATGAGCCCCTGCGTGGGTTTAAAAGTCGACCCTGGTGGATAAGTACCTGCAATAGACCTGTTAAACAAAGCCTTGTACGGATTGGCCTCAAGTCGACGATAGTTTGCACCGAACGCTTTTCCGGTGAGGAGGGCAGGATCATACGTCGGCGCCGACACCATACAGAGTATTTCACCGGTAGCCGGTTCAATCATCACAATGCTGCCCACTTTATTTTGCATGAGCAGTTCCCCGTATGCCTGTAAATCAATATCGATGCTCAATGTAAGATCTTTTCCCGATTTGGGCGCCTTGTCCTGTTTCCCGTCATCGTAACGTCCCTGCACCCTTCCATGTGCATCCCTCAGCAACACTTCCACTCCCTTTTCACCCCGGAGATCTTCCTCGTGAGACAGCTCGATACCCGATTTTCCCACATAATCGCCCCTCACATAATAAGGATCGGCAACCATTTTATTTTTATCCACCTCGGCCACGTAACCGAGAATGAGTCCCATGTTGGGATAATTATACTGTCTTTCTGTTCTGTTCTGGATGTAGATACCCGGAAATTTGTAGAGCTTTTCCTGCAGCAGACCATACTCTTCCACATCGAGCTGCGACATGAACAGTTGCGGGGTATAGGTTGAATACCCGGGATTCTTCCGGCGATCTCTCATATCGGCATTCAAAGAGTGAAATCGATTCATGTCGATATTCAGTGTACCACAGAAATCGAGAGTGTCAAATTGTTTCATCTCTCTCACCACCATCATCACATCGTAGGTGGGCCGGTTATAAACAAGCAGGTTCCCTTTTCGGTCGTAAATGGCTCCCCGTGACGGATAAAGCGTTCGCCGCAAAAAAGCGTTGCTGTCGGCATAGTCCCGGTATTGGGGACTAAGAATTTGCAAATTAAACAGTTGAACCAGGTATACAAGGCCCGCGATTACCACTCCCGCAGCGATCACCTGTTTTCTTTTTGCCAGAGCGTTATACTTGTTCACCACGTTTTCTCTTAAAAATGAAGCTGTCCAATGCAAAAATCAGAAGGATCGAAATAACCGAGGAAGAGACTATGCGCAGCAGGGTAGCCGGCAGATTAAACAATGTGAATGACTCAATAAAAAAGAGCAGGGTGAGATGCAACGACACCATCAAAATGGTAAAACGAATAAATGGTCCCGTAGCAGTATAAATACCTGGAACGAAATCGTCATATTCATCCTTTTCGAAAAACAGATTCATGAATGGTTTTCTGCATGCCGCCACAATGGTCGTTGCCGCAGCATTCATTCCGGGAGTATTCAAAAAAATATCAATTGTCAAACCCAGAAGGAAACCTGAGATAATCACGTAAAGAAAGTTTCGGCCCATTGTCAGCTTCAGCAGAAAATAGAGATACAACACCGGTGTGGCAATACCGAAGAAGCTTATCCTGTTTAATAGCAATACCTGCAACAGGATGAGCAATATAAACAACACAATTTCGTAGAGATAACTGATTTTCATTGCTGTAAAGTCTCTTCAAGTGTTTGTTGTTCATCATACAGCCGGTCCTTTATCACCAGCACATCCTGAAGCGTATAAAAATTGGTTGCAAGATGCACGTTAAACGTGTTAAAATTGTCGTCGCCGGACTTACCCGTATCACTTACAAAGCCAATAATCAGATTCTTTGGAAAGATACGCGAGAAACTGGTCAGCACCGTATCTCCCTCGTGAAACGCCTCATGCTTTGGCAGATCCTGCAATTGAGCCTGACGGATGTTACCCCCGTCCCATGATATGGAACCGTAGTTCTCGGAGTTCCTTAACCGGGCGCTTAACCGGAATTTGGGATTAATGACAGGAATCACGACTGAAAAATGGGGAGATACATTTGCGACCACACCCACCACACCCTGTTGTGAAATAACTCCCATATCAGGTTTAATACCGTGTGAAGATCCTTTGTTGAGAGTGATAAAATTATTCACACCCGAATAACTGAGGTTGACTACTCCTGCCGGAATAAAATCAAACTGAGGTGTGACTATAGAATCGGGTGCAAAAGCAGTCACCTCCACGGAATCGGGAGCAGCAAGACTGTCCAGAAGCTCCTGAAAAACATGAAGTCTCCTCTCCAAAAGCGCGTTGCGTTCCAATAACTGCTCATTACTTTTTCTCAGCAGAAAAAATGATGCGATGTTATTGGTTGTCGAATAAAACCATCCCGACACGCTGTTTGCAGAAGTAAGATAAACACTCCGCTGGTATGAATTATGCGCGAAAACAAGATAAAAACTGAAAGCAACAAGCAATATTGCTACCAACCAGTGACCGTTTCGGAAGATGAAGTTGAAAAGATTCCGCATGCAAGCCTGCCATTGTCTGTGATATTGTGATATAAGCCAATAGCTTAATGCTAAAAGCCGACAGCGATTCTACCGCATCAAAAAAGTAAATTTATCAATGTTCCTCAATGCAATACTGGTGCCTTTTGCCACCATGTGCAACGGATCATCCACCACCCTGAACGGAATACCAATTTTGTCGGTCAACCGTTTGTCCAGACCACGCAAAAGAGCACCTCCACCGGTCAGGTAGATACCATTTCTAACAATATCAGCATACAGCTCCGGGGGAGTCTGTTCCAGTGCGCTTAATACAGCCGAATCGACTTTCGTTACCGATTTCTCGATGCAATGCGCCACTTCCTGATAAGAGACCGGTACATCCATCGGCAGGGAAGTCATCCTGTTGGGCCCGTGAACCACGAAATCTTCCGGTGGATTATCAAGTTCGGTCAGTACCGATCCGACCTTGATCTTTATTTGCTCTGCTGTACGGTCACCCACTTTGATATTGTGCTGACGGCCCATATAATCCTGAATATCTTCGGTAAAGTCGTCCCCTGCAATCTTGATCGATTTGTTTGATACAATTCCGCCCAGTGAAATCACGGCAATCTCCGTGGTACCACCGCCTATATCCACGATCATGTTTCCCTCGGGTGCTTCCACATCAAGGCCAATTCCCAGCGCGGCTGCCATGGGCTCAAAAATCATGTATACATCTCGTCCGCCGGCATGCTCGGCCGAGTCACGGACGGCCCTAATTTCCACCTCGGTACTTCCCGAAGGAATACAAACCACCACACGCAATGAGGGTGAAAACAATCCTCCTTTATTTTTATTGGCAGCCTTAATCATCCCGCGAATCATCTGTTCCGCAGCGTTGAAATCGGCAATCACCCCATCTCTCAATGGCCTAACCGTGCGTATATTTTCGTGCGTTTTTCCGTGCATCTGCCTTGCTTTCTCACCCAAAGCAATCATTTTTTCGGTCTTGCGATCCAAAGCCACAATGGAAGGTTCGTCCAGCAATATCTTCCCTGCATTGTTCACAATCACCGAGTTGGCAGTACCAAGGTCCATCGCCAGCTCCTGTGTAAATGAAAATAAGCCCATAATGTTTTAAATTTTAAGCAGTCAGCTCTTGGCTTTCAGCTTTTGGTGTTAATGTTTAAAATGCCTGACGCCCGTAATAACCATTGCAAGTCCATGCTGGTCGCAATAAGCGACCGACTCGGCATCGCGGATGGAACCTCCCGGTTGAATAACTGCCGTGATGCCTGCCTGGTGCGCTATTTCCACACAATCGGGAAAAGGGAAAAAAGCATCACTGGCCATGACTGCACCCTGCAGGTCAAAATGAAAGGCTCCCGCCTTTTCAATTGCCTGCTTAAGGGCATCTACACGCGATGTCTGTCCGGTTCCGCTGGCAATGAGTTGTTTGTTTTTGGCCAGGACAATGGCGTTCGACTTGGTGTGCTTAACCAGAATGTTGGCGAAAAGCAGGTCCTCTGTTTCCCGGTTATCGGGTGCTGTTTGTGTCACTACCTGCAATTGTTCGGCCGACTGTACGCTCTCGTTTTTATCCTGTACCAACACACCGTTCAATACAGAACGGTACTGCATCGGTTGTCCGGTTTTCCCGGGCGATTTCAGCACCAAAATTATACGATTTTTCTTTTGAAACAAAATATCAAGTGCTTCTTTATCGTATGCAGGAGCAATGATAACTTCAAAAAATATTTCATGGATAGCCATTGCAGCTTCCTTGTCCACCGGCCTGTTGGTCACCACAATACCCCCGAATGCCGAAACCGGGTCGGCAGCCAGTGCTGCATCCCATGCTTCTTTCACGGTTGGGCGACATGCCATGCCACATGCGTTGTTGTGCTTGAGGATGGCCAGTGCAGTCTCGTTGAAATCGGAAATCAGGGAGACCGCGGCATCAATATCCAGAAGATTGTTATAGGATATTTCCTTGCCATGAAGCTGTTCGAAAATATCCTCGAAATGACCATAAAATATTCCTTTCTGATGAGGGTTCTCTCCGTAACGCAGCTCTTTTCCCTCGTCAAATGCCAGACGAAATGCCGAATTTTCACCCTGATCAAAGTATCTGAATATGGCGGAATCATAACCTGAAGAGACTTTAAAAGCTTCCTTTGCAAACCAGCGACGATCTTCCAGGGTTGTGATCCCCTGTTTTTCTTTCAACAATTCGAGCAAAGGCTGGTACTGGTGTCTGGAAGCCACAATAAGTACATCTTTGTGGTTTTTTGCAGCACCACGTATAAGGGAAATACCGCCAATATCGATCTTCTCTATGATCTCCTCCTCTGTACCTCCGGCAGCCACGGTTTCCTCGAAAGGATATAAATCTACAATTACCAAGTCAATAGAAGGGATATCGTAAGATTTTACCTGTTTTTTATCGGACTCGTTATCCCTGCGGTAAAGAATTCCACCGAAAATTTTGGGATGAAGCGTTTTCACCCGTCCACCCAGGATCGACGGATAACCGCTTACGTCCTCCACGGCCTCACACTCGTAGCCCAACGACTGGATAAACTCCTTTGTACCTCCCGTGGAAATAAATTTTATACGTAATTTGTTTAGTTCCTGAAGAATTTCTTCTAATCCCTCCTTATGATATACCGAAATGAGGGCTGTTTGAATTTTTTGTGACATCTTCTGTCTTTTAGGCATGTTATTTTTAAAGGAGTACAAAGGTATGAAATCTATCGGTCTTTTCCGATATTTGTTTCAAAAAAAACAGCCTACAATCACTTGCGGGCTGAACCATGTGACTACCTATATAAACAGCCACTTAATTATAGAGAGAATGAAAATGTTTAACAATGCAATATTACGCCAAAAAAAACAGATGTTCCACATTTTCCGGTTAAGTTAAAATGAAGTTTTGGCTACAAAAATGTTACATAGCAAGCGGGGATACCGCCAAAACAATATCCCCACTTTAAAACAGGTCCCGGGTCACCTTCAAAAAAAGGTGCACCTGCTACCTTACTTCCCAACCCAGGGCGCTTGCACCCAGTACGGCCGCGTCGCTCTCCTTGAGTTCGGAAAACATGAGTTTCACTTTATTCCTGAAAATATTCAGCAGGCTCTTCTCCATACTTTCACGAATGGGATTCATGATCAGGTCGCCCGCTTTCGATAATCCACCGAAGAGGATGATTGCTTCCGGGCTGGAAAAAGCCACAAAATCAGCAAAAGCTTCACCGAGCATCTCTCCGGTAAAACGGAAGATATCCTTCGCCATCTCATCTCCCTGTATAGCTGCATCAAATACATCTTTGGAAGTAATTTCTTCGATGGGGATGTTTCGAAGTCTTGTCGGGGTATCAGGTTTCAGCTCCAGATATTCACGTGCTGTTCGAGCTACCCCCGTTGCAGATGAATAAGCTTCAAGACACCCAGTTCTACCACAACCACACATACGGCCGTTATGACGGCGCACTATCACGTGTCCCAGTTCACCGGCAAAGCCATCGTGTCCGTAAACAAGCTGCCCGTTTACCACAATACCACTCCCCACACCGGTACCCAGCGTGATAACGATGAAGTCCTTCATGCCACGGGCCGCCCCGTAAGTCATTTCACCGATGGCTGCTGCGTTGGCGTCATTGGTGAGTGCCACCGGAATACCTACCCTGTCTTCCAGCATCTGAGCAAAAGGAATCACCCCTTTCCAGGGAAGGTTGGGAGCAAATTCAATGCTACCGGTAAAGTAGTTACCGTTGGGTGTTCCGGCACCAATTCCTTTAATCTGATCTTTGGTCGTAACTTCAGCGATGAGTCCGTTGATCAGTTCGGTTAATTCATCGAGATAGTCTTCTACCTGTGGATGTTTGGCCGTTTTAATACTTCCGCTAATTAAAATCTGCCCTCTTTTGTCTACAATGCCGGCAACAGTATTGGTGCCGCCCACATCAATACCTACTACATAGGGTTTATCCATGATTCTTTTTTATTAAAAGTTAGTCAATGTTGTTAAATGTGATTAACCTGACAAATATAGGGATTTTTCACCAAACGGATTTCCAGTTCAGTAAAATATTTCAGAATAATTGCATTATAAAAAAATTGATGCGGCTATTTTTCTCTTTTGATATTTTTGTTTTACATTTGCAGTTTTAAATAATGATTTATCGGCCAAGCTCCGAAATTAACATCAATTTTCAACAAAAAATCGGCATAAATTACACAAACAGCCACATACGTACACGAATCTCATGAATGAAATTAAATTTTATAACGGTGAAAACATACCGTTAGAACTGCACAAGGTAAGGGTTGTGCAAAAATTGCACTTAGTACCTATTGAAAGAAGACTGGAAGCCCTGCATGAAGGTGGCTTCAACACCTTCAGACTGAGCACGAAAGACGTTTTCCTGGATATGCTCACCGACAGCGGCACCAACGCAATGAGTGACAATCAGATGGCTGCCATGATGCAGGCAGATGATGCCTATGCCGGATCACAAAGTTTTTTCCGCCTGCAGAAAGCGGTAGAGGAAGTATTGGGAAAAAAGTATTATCTGCCAGTACACCAGGGCCGTGCTGCTGAAAACATTCTATCGAATGCTTACGTACGGAAGGGTAACCTGGTACCGATGAATTATCATTTTACCACCGCCATGGCGCACATCACCCAATATGGTGGAAAAATTGCCGAACTGCTATACGACGAAGCATATGTGATCAATTCCTCCCATCCTTTTAAAGGGAACATGAACCTTGAAAAACTGGAAGAAATCATCAAGATACATGGAGCCAAAAATATTCCATTCATTCGCATGGAAGCCTCTACCAATCTTATCGGGGGACAACCCTTTTCGGTTCAAAATCTAAGGGATGTAAGGGCTGTGGCCGACAAATACAATATCCGCCTCGTGCTGGATGCCAGCTTGCTGGGAGAAAATGCATACCTGGTCATTCAGCGTGAAGAAGAATTCAAAAACAGTACCATGGGCGAGGTGATTCAAACCATGACCGGTCTGGCAGACATTGTGTACTTCTCGGCTCGCAAACTCAGCTCCTCCCGTGGTGGAGGCATCTGCACCAACAACATCGATATTTACCGAGAGTTGGAAGCACTGGTTCCTTTGTTTGAAGGTTTCCTCACTTATGGCGGCATCTCAGTCCGTGAAATTGAGGCAATGGCAGTAGGACTGTATGAAACGCTCGATGAGACCATGATCAGCCAGAGCCCGAACTTTATCGCCTACCTGGTGAATTCTCTCGATGCACATGGCGTACCTATGGTTAAACCGGCCGGTGTGCTGGGTGCACACGTCGATGCAATGCAGGTCTGTGCCCATATTCCACAGAAAGAGTATCCCGCAGGCTCGCTTGCCGCAGCACTCTATCTGATATCTGGAATCCGGGGTATGGAGCGGGGATCTATCTCCAATCAACGCGATGAATATGGCAATGAGACTTTCGCCGACATGGAACTGGTTCGCCTTGCAGTACCCCGTCGCGTATTCACACTCTCTCAGATTAAATACGTAGCAGACAGGATGAGCTGGCTATACGAAAATCGGGAATTAATAGGAGGACTGCGATTTGTGTATGAACCCCCGGTACTCCGCTTCTTCATGGGAGGCCTGGAACCGGTGAGCGACTGGCCACAGAAATTGATCACGAAGTTCAAAGAAGACTTTGGTGATAGTCTATAAAATATACCGGAAAAAGGAAGAGGTGTCCCCTCTTCCTTTTTTGTTTGAAACATGCTAAAAAACATATAAAAACATTTTTTTATCTAATATTAACCTGATACCTTTGCCCCTATAATCAGCACAGAACAGTACAGAACAGTACGGCTTATCTGAGAAATGAAAACTTACACAAATGGATTTCAAATTTGACGGGAGGAGCACCAAAGTACAGCAACTGGCAGAATATATCCAGGATGCCATCGCCACGAGTGAACTGAAGGTAGGCGAAAAGATACCATCTATCAACCATTTAAGCAGTCAGTTCTCGGTCTCAAGAGATACTGTGTTCAAAGCGCTGTCCGATTTACGGGAACGGGGAGTGATCGATGCCATTCATGGAAAGAACTATTTTGTAGCTTCTCACACCAAAAACATTCTGTTGTTGCTCGACGAGTATTCTCCCTTTAAAGAGGTTTTACATACCATTCTGGTATCCAGCTTACCCAAATCTTACAAAATTGATCTATGGTTTCATCAGTACAACGAGCATCTTTTCAATAATATCATTCATGAATCTATTGGCAGATATAATAAATATCTCGTCATGAATTACGACAACGAAAAATTCTCCGATGCATTGTCGAAAATTGATAAGAAAAAGTTGCTATTGCTTGATTTCGGAAAATTTGACAAGGATGGATATTCCTATGTTTGTCAGGATTTCGACAATGGGTTGTACGATGCACTATGCACCATAAAAAGTGAACTGCGCAAATACAAAAAAATGATTTTTGTCCTCAATAAATTCCATAAGCATCCGCAGAGCAGCAAAACCGCGTTCAGTAATTTTTGCCTCGACAACAAATTCGAATTCAATATTCTTGATGAGATATCAGAAAAAACAACCATTCAGAAAAATCATTTTTATCTGGTTATCAAGCAGGAAGATGTGGTAAAGATTGTAAAACAAGGAAATGCAGACGGGTTAAAACCTGGAAAAAACTATGGATTACTGGCTTATAATGAAAATCCATTCTTCGAGGTGATTG
>ENA-UOOI01002140-UOOI01002140.1-fermentation-metagenome-genome-assembly--contig:-NODE-2140-length-18060-cov-4.318467_pt1 | contig 18060 bp, 21 predicted proteins | sample MGYA00245779_ERZ724027 | MGnify/ENA primary metagenome ERZ724027 (study PRJEB28704, sample SAMN03018318) | fermentation metagenome | biome: anthropogenic terrestrial biome; feature: soil; material...
GAATCTTCCCGGAAGCAAGCCCTTCGGAAGTCCCGATTCCTTCCAGCGTCACCATTGCCCTTTCTCTCCTTTTCACAGGCACTAAAAATTCTGATCGAAAAAAGCCTTTGTCTTTTCGCAGGCGCTCTGCTCCTCTTCCCCGTCGAACGTCACCGTGACGATATCGCCGCACTTCACCGCCATTCCCATAACGGCAAACAACTTTTTTGCGTCCACGGAACGGTCCCCGCAGGAAATCACGACTTTGCAAGGGCACGATTTCAGCATCCGCACTATCTGACCGGCAGGTCTAGCGTGAAGGCCCATCGATTCCCTGATCTGATAATCGAAGCTCACCATAGAAACATCATCCCTTCCCGTCTCTCAATTAAAATATCAAAAGGCAAGTTTATGCAAAAGTCTCTTGCAAGACTACTCATTTATTATAAAACAATTTAGAACAGAGAAACAGAGGTTTATCTTTATTCGACAAATATTGTCGAATTTCTTGCGAAAACTTTACGCTTTGTCTTTACAGTCGGTACATTTAATCCGGAGTTCATACAGAAATTTAGTTAAAAATTTACGAATTACGATAATTCTTTGAATTTTCCCCGGGCTTATGCTATGCTTTTCACGAAATAACCTGCAGGTTATCGGATTCTTATCACACATGCTGGAATTTTGCATAATCCAGCCTCAAACGATGCATATTTTGGGAGGGTCTGCGTTCCAGCAATTAATGGGAGGGCGTTTAAAACGATGAGCAAATTGCAGTATACCGAAAAAGTCAGCGACGTGATCAGAAAGATTGACGAAACCCAAGCGGGGCAGATTCAAGCAGCGGCTGAACTCTGCGCCGAAGCGATCCATTCCGGAAAGTTTGTTCATCTTTTCGGTAGTGGACATTCCGTTCTGCCAACGCAGGACATGTTCCCGAGATACGGCGGCGTTGTAGGCTTTCACCCGTGCATGGACCCGCGGCTGATGTGGAACAACGTGATTGGCCCCGGCGGGGCGCGTGAGTTGCTTTGGATTGAGCGGCAGGAAGGCTACATCCGCAATTTCCTGCAGAGTTTCCACTTTCAGGCAGGTGAAGTGATGATCGTTTATTCCCACGGCGGCCTAAATGCCGCGCCGGTCGAATGCGCTTTGTACGCCAAAGAGCATGGCATGAAGGTCGTTGTCGTAACGTCCGGCGAAAACTACAGAAAAGCCAAGGCCACACACTCTAGTGGGAAAAAGCTCGGGGATGTTGCCGACATCATGATTGACAACTGCTGCCCGCTTGAAGATTCTCTCGTGCCGATTCCGGGCTACGCGCAGAAGGTCGGCGCTAGCTCAACGATAGCCGCCGTGACGATCACACAATCGATCGCAAGCGAGACGGCCCTGCTACTTGAAAAAATGGGCCATAAGCTTTCGATCTTTGTCTCACCGAATGTTGTGGAATGCCCGCAGACCAACAACGATGACGTCTACGCAGCCTATACCAAGCTGGTCAAGGACAACCGGGACTGAATGCGGGGCGCCGCGTTGCAACCATTATAACCATTATGATGGGAAAAACCCATTTAAATAAAAAGATCTAGTGTAATGGTGGAAATTATGCCGAGGATCGGAGAAAGGGAGGTGGAGCTGGTGCCTGTACTAGCGGTGGTAGGGGCACATGCCCTGGACGCCGAACTGATGGGGGCGAAGCAGCCCTGCTGATGAAGGCGCAACACTGGAAGGTTTACATGATTCACATGACCCGCGGAGAGCGCGGAAATCCGATGAAAAAGCCGGACGAATATAGCAGGCAGCTGGAGTCCGAAATGAAGCGGTGCGCAGAAGCGCTCGGTGCGGAATGTATCTGGATGGGGTATCTGGCGGGTCAGATACCCGAGGATAGGATTGCGGTGCGCGACCTGTGCGACTTGTTTCGGAAAATCAAGGCTGACGCCGTCATTACACACTGGCAGGGAAGTTATCACCCGCGGCACGTCCAGACCTGCCGCGCCGTGACACAGGCTGTGTTTCGGATGCCCGACGAGTCTTACCGAACTGGGGCCGGGCCCTACGCTTTACCAAACCTCTGGTTCGGCGAGAATATGGAGGATGAGGAAGGCTTCGTGCCGGAATTTTACCTAGACAGCACAGACGTCTATGAAAAATGGTTTGAGGCCCTGAAAGCATATCAGCTTTTCCGGGAGGGAGTGACGGGATTTCCATACCAGAGCTTTTACGCCGCCAACACCCGGCTAAGAGGCGTCGACATTGGCGTGAAATACGCCAAGGCTCTGATGCACAGGAAAGCATTGATCGGGGATTTGTCCATTCGTACATTTGAGGTCAGGTTATCAGAATATTGATAACGCCGTCTGAGGAGGAAATATTATGGGAATAGGCTTTGGAGTAGCAATTGCCCTCTCATTATGGGCTGCATTCTGTATTTTGGATCTGAAATGCTTTAAAACCGCACTTTTTTCAAGGCCGCTGCTCGCCGGCTTTGGTGCCGGAATCATCATGGGGAACATTCCGCTCGGCCTAAGTGTCGGCGGCACGCTCGAACTGATGTCGATGGGTGTCTGGAACTACGGCGGTGCCGTGATTCCGGACTACACCTGCGCAACTATTATCGGTGTGGCAATAGGCGCGGCAACCGGAAAAAACTTCTCCGCATCCATCGCTGTGGCCATTCCTGTGGCTCTTTTATTTACTTATTTCGACATTTTGGCGATGACGGTCAATACGTTTTATCAGCACAAGTCCGACCAGTTTGCGAAAGAAGGCAACATTAAGAAACTGGAAGCCATGCATCCGCTCGGCTACCTGACCTGGGCGCTCAGCAGAGCAATTCCGGTATTCCTTGCAGTTGCGTTCGGCACAACCGTCGTGAACAACATCTTTTCCGTATGCCCGCAGTGGGTGTTCACCGCGATTGGTACGGCTGGTAAACTCTTCCCGGCACTCGGCATCGCTCTTCTGCTAAAGATGCTCCCCGCCAGAAAATACGTTGTATATCTGATGCTCGGGTATTTTCTTGCCGCATATCTGAAATTTTCGTTTATCCCGATCACTATTGTCGGCATCATCGTAATTGGGATCGTGGAAATCGCCAAACGGGAATCCGCCGCCGCGAATGCTAAAAAAGCCAATTGATACGAAGGAGATGACGCGAAATGTCCGATCAGAAAAATGGAACAACTATGAGCCAAGAGCCCGCGAGAGATATCAAAAAGGTTGCGTGGCGTTTGATCCTTGCCTTTCAGTGTTGTGAAAACTTTGAAAGGGAGCAGGCATACGATTTTCTTTATTGCATCCTTCCCTTTTTAAAACGCAAGTACAAGGACAGATCGGAGGAGCTGAAGGAGCGGCTTACCGCAAACAACAACTTTTTCAACTGCAATCCTGTGTTCACCGGCCCGGTTCTCGGTATGACGTGTGCCATGGAAGAAAACGAGGTCGATGAGGAGACCATCCAGTCTGTCAAAGTTGGCCTCATGGGTCCTCTTGCCGGAATCGGAGACACTCTGGTCTACACGCTGTATATGTCTGTCCTGTTCGCTTTTGGCGCCGCTCTGGCGACAAGTGGCAGTATCGCCGGCCCGATCATGGTGATTCCGCTCGTGCTGATTCCGTTGTTCTTAGCCAGATACTACGGCACTATCTACACATTCAAAAAGGGAATGGAAGCCATGGATCAGATCATGACCATTATGGATTCCATAACCTCTGTTGCCTCGAAATTCGGCTGCGTGATGGCCGGCGCAATGGCCGTGCTTTTGGTCTCCGCCTCCACGCCCCTAACCATGCAGCTCGGGAAGGGCACCATAAAAATTCAAGACAGGCTGGATTCCATTTTACCGGGTCTGATTCCGCTTCTGGTCGTGGGCATCTGCTATCTTCTTCTGAAAAAAGCGAAACTCAAGCCGGTTTACGTTCTCTGGATCCTGCTGGTGGTCGGAATGCTAGCAAGCGTTGTGGGGGTACTGTAAATGATTCAGTTTTTCAGGATTGACGACCGTCTGATCCACGGACAAATCGCAACCACGTGGACGCGCCATATCTGTCCCTCGCGGATCGTGGTTGCAGATGATAAGACCGCGGCTAGCCCAATGTTGACGTCCCTGCAAAGGATGTCGGCACCGAAGGATTTCGAGCTCAGCGTTTTGCCGGTTCGCGACGCTATTACAAAGCTACAGGGCGATTTTCTGATGGAAAAAATCTTCCTTCTGACCGGTTCAGTCAAAGACGCTTATCAGATCGCTATGAACTGTGATGTTTCAGAGCTCAACGTGGGCAACGTCGGTTACAAGGAAGGCACCGTGAAGTTGATCAACCGGATTTACGTCTTTCCTGAGGATCTGGAACTGCTGGGCAAAATCGTGAAAAAAGGCGTCCGAGTTTATGCTCAGATGCTTCCCAACGAGTCCGTTGACCTCCTATCCGACGAAGTGCTGACAGCCGTAGAAAAAGCAGCGGGAAAGCAGTGATCCGGTCCTCTCTCCGATTCTCCGTTCGGCGGTCTGCGGCAGGCGCTGAGCAGTGGCGCAGTTTAATGTTTATACTGGCGGACAGCCTAAAAGGTGTCCTCTTTGGAATCCCAGACAACAAAACAGGCTGCATACTCTCTTTGTGGAAGTATGCAGCCGTTTGTTGTCAGCAACCCGTTTTACGATCTGCGTATAGTTCCTTGTAACCGATATGCGTTTTTTCTCCGGGCTGGCAAAATGGGATGATCCTGCTCAGGCTGTCAGAGGGATTCCCATACGACCTTCCCGTCGACAATCGTCAGGCACACGCGGGCCTCGCGCGCTTCCGCGGGCGGGATCTCGAACAGGTTCGTGTCCAGCACGGCGATGTCGGCCAGCTTGCCCGCTTCCAGGGTGCCCAGCTCATCGGAGCGGCCCAAGTTGTACTGTCCGCCGAAGGTCCACGCCCGGAGCAGTTCGCCGACGGTGAGCGCGTTTTGTTTGTTGAACGATTCGCCTCCCTCGGGGAACAGCGCCCCGACCGAATGGTAGACGGATTCGGGGATATTGTCGAACGTCAGCGGAAGATCCGTGCCGCAGGAGATCACCACGCCGCTGTCGGCCATCTTGCGGCGGTTCCAGAAATTGCGGCCCCGCTCCATGCCGATTTTTTCCTCGATCATGGCCAGCTTGCTCCTGCGGTCGGCGATCGACATGATCTGCGGATAGATTTCGGCCACCACGCCGAGCCTGCCCATGCGTTCGAGGTCGGCGGGGTCGCTACATTCGAGGTCCGTCATGGCCTGCCGGTTCACGACCTTCCCGTTGGGGCCATGCTGGCATTTTTCAAAAATGTCGAGCGTCTTGCAGATCGCCGCGTCACCCTGCGCGTGCAGCGAAAAGCGGAACCCCTGCGCGTCGGCGGCCAAGGTGTCTGCCTCGATGCCCGCCCAGTCGATATTTTTGGCGCAGTTCGTGTCCGCGCAGCGATAGGGCTGTTTCATATCGCCCTCCATCTGGCTGATGGAGCCGTCGGTCATCTGATTGTAGCCGGAAAAGCGGACGAAGGTGCCCCGGAAGCGGTCGCGCATCGCGCGCCCGTACGCGAGGTTCATCGGCGCGCCGACGGGCTGGCTCATGAAATGCACGCGCATGGTGAGGGCGTTTTCCCGCTCCATCCGAGCAAGCACGTCCGTGAAGCCGGAAAAATCATCGAAGCCCATTTCCTTGATCGAGGTGACGCCGCGCGCGTTCAGCATCGAGAGGTAGTCGCGGAAGGCGGGTGCCGATCCGGCCCGGTCCTGCAGCAGGAAACGCAGCAGCTTCCAGCAGCTTTCGGACCAGCAGGTCTGCGGCGTGAAATCAAAGGTCTTCCGTGCTGCCATGTTCATCCAGCACGTTTCGCCGCCCTCCACAAACAGGATGGTGGGCACATCTCCGAAGGCGTCGTCCATCTCCCGAAAAGAAGGCGCGGGGATCCCGGCGCGCACGCCGCGCCCGAGAAGTGCGCCCCCGGACGGACGGGCAGCTTTGGCTGCCCGAATTACTTCCCCGGCCGTTCGGGCGGATGACAGGTCCGAGCCCGACTGCGTGAGCAGATACCCGGTAAAAAAGCAGTGCACGTCCGAAAAACCGGGGCAGACGAGCCTGTTGCCCAGATCGTACACCCTTGTTCCGGGGGCAGCCCAGTCGTCGCCCCCGCCCCCTCCCGCGGCGAGGATGCGGTTGCCGGAAACAGCCACGAAGCCCGGGCCCGGCGCGGTTGAAACACCGGAGAACACGGCGTCCGAACGCAGCAGAAGATCAGCGCTTTTTGTCATGGAAAATCCCCCTTCAAATGTTGCTGCCGAACTCCCGGGCGGAGGCGTCCCGCCGCCCGGGACCGGAAAGCAGATCTCAATTATGGATAAGATAGGATATATTTCATACCAATTTACCGTCTTTACTATAACACACTCTGTGAAATGATGCAAGAAAAAGCTTTGGAATGAAAAAATTTTAGGCAATCGACCGCGAACAGGGCGAAAAGGCGGCTGCAGGTCGATTTCAAGCCGTTTCTATATCATAAAATACGCCATATCATTTTAGGAATCTACCGATATTTTTGAAAAGAAATGTGAACTTCTTGATTTCCGGAGCCTGTCGATGTTATACTTAAAAAAGAAAATTGGTATAAAATTATTAAAATCCTATATAGAGAATGCCCTCCGATCAGGGTCAAAACAAAAAATTAAATCAGATCAGATAGGGAAGTGAAGACTTATGCTTTGGACGAAAACCATGTTTGGTGTGAAAAAACCGATTCTTTCGATGCTGCACCTCGACCCGCTGCCGGGCGACCCGATGTACCGGCACGGGGACGGCATGAAGCGCGTGGTGGAGCTGGCCCGTAAGGACCTGCTGGCGTTGCAGGAGGGCGGCGTGGCCGGCATCCTCTTCAGCAACGAGTTCAGCCTGCCGTATCAGCGGCACATGGATTTCGTCATCCCCGCCGCCATGGCCCGCGTGATCGGCGAGCTGATGCCAGACCTCCGGGTCCCCTATGGCGTCGACTGCATCTCGGACGGGCTCGCCTCCATTGGGCTTGCGGCGGCCGTGGACGCAAAGTTCATCCGCGACACCTTCTGCGGGGTCTATGTGGGCGACGGCGGCCTTTATAACAACGACTTTTCCATGCTGATGCGCCGGAAGGCGGCGCTGCATCTCGACGACCTGAAGATGCTGTATTTCATCAACCCCGAGTCCGACCGCAACCTGGATACGCGTCCTCTGCAGGAGATCTCGAAGTCCGTCATTTTCAAGGCTTCGCCCGCGGGCCTGTGCATTTCCGCGTCCGCCGCGGGGCAGGAGGTGGACGACAGGCTAATGCGCTCGGTCAAGACGGCGGTGCCCGAGGTAGCGGTGCTGTGCAACATGGGCTGCCGCGTCGACAACATCGCCGCCAAGCTGAGTTGTTTGGATGCGGCCGTAGTGGGCACGACTTTCAAGGAAAACGGGGGCTTTCACCGGCATGTCGGCCTGGAGCGCGTCCGCTCGTTTATGGATGCGGTGAAAGCGTATCAGAAGGCCCTATGAGCGCCGGCCGGAAGCTGCTGGCGATCGACCTGGACGGAACCGCGGTGGACGATCGGGCGGCTGGGGGAAAAGACGAAACGGGCGCTGCTGCGCGCGCGGCGGGCGGGCCATCTCGCGTGTTTCGTGACGGGGCGCCGGGACGTCGACATGATTCCGATCCGCGAGCCGGAAGCGCACGCGGATTATATGGTGCTCAACAACGGCGGGAAGATCGTGCGGATGCGCGACGGCGCCGTGCTGCGGAACATCCGGGTAGGGGAGGCGGACGCAAAAAGGCTCATCGAATTCTGCCTTTCCCGGGACTATCCGCTTCATGTGCTGGACGGTATGTACTGGGGCGTCAACCGGCTGACGGCGGGAACGCGCGCGTATGCGGAGAAGTTGGGCGTATCCCCCGTGGTGTACCGTTTGCTTGAGCAGACGCCCTACCGCACGGTCGAAGGATTTACAGCCACCGTGGAAAACGGCCTGGTGACAGCCTTTATCGACGCCGAGCGCCTGACGCTCGAGCACGTACAGTCGGAGCCGGGCTGCGTCGATATCATGCACAAAGGGGTCACAAAATGGAGGGAGATCTGCGCGCTGTGCGATCTGATTGGGATCGCCTGCCGGGATGTGATCGCCGCGGGGAATTACACAAACGACATCGACTTTCTGCGCGGGGCGGGGGTCGGCGTCGCCGTGAGCAACGCGCTCGACGCGGTGAAAGAGCAGGCGGACTACATCACGCGGGCCGACAACAACCACGAAGCCGTGGCGGAGATCATCTGTTCTTGGGGCTGTGAGAGCCCGGGACGCGGTTCTGTCCCTTTTCTCGGGGGGCGGATACAGGCGATCAGCCGTAGCCGGTCCGCGTGGAATGCGGCCGAAAGACAAAGGAAGAGTGCGTTTCCGACTTCCTGCGGAAACGCACTCTCTTTCGACCTGCGGAAACGCACTCTCTTTCGACCTGCGGAAACGCACTCTCTTTCGACGGCCGCGCCAGGAGAGGGCGGGCCGGTCAGTAATCGAACTGGCGGTAATAGCGGCGGATCACCATCGGATGACAGTTGATCTGCTCCAGATGCGCATCAATGCGTTGAGTAATCGCATGCATCACAAGATGGGAAATACTTCCGCGGTATTTCTGGCTGATCCCTTTGAGCGGGTAATCCTTTGTATCAATAAGGGTGTAGTTACAACAGACGCGCGGAAGGAATCTTGCCACACGTTCGGCGAGCGGCCGTTCGGCATCCTCTCCGAGGAACACGGTTACGGGGGTGTCACGGTCAATGATCTCTAGCGTGCCATGGAAAAACTCGCCCGCATGGATAGATTTTGTGCGCATCCAGTGCTGCTCCTCCCAATAACACATGGCATAGGAATATGTTGCGCCATACTGGTTACCGGCCCCAACAAAATAATGGATCGCGTCGTTCCTGTGCTTTTCAGCAAATTTTTTTCCAAAGTCGTCGGCTGCCCTTTCTACATCCACCAGAGCCTGAGGAAGATATTTTTCCATCTCGGCGTAATAGCGGTCGTAGTCAAGGAACTCTCCGCTGTTTTTCATAAAACGGTCGGCAACCAGAAAAAATTTGAGCTGCTCGTTGGCCGGATAGGCGATTTCGTAATCAACAGTTTTGGCAAGCTCAGCCGTTTCCTCATCGACAAAGCCAATCACAGTCGCGCCAGCTTTCTTGACGCGCCTGACGGCCTCCACCATCTCCTGTGTGCTGCCCGTTACGGAGGAGATGACCACTACAGATTTTTTTCCGATACGACGGTTGCCTAGCGTGATATACTCGGCGGCGTTTTCCGCATAAGCGGGTAGCGCGCTCATTTCTCTGATGTGGGTGACGGCCTGCAGGCTGGACGCATAAGTGCCTCCGATCCCGAGGTAATAGATCGCATCGTATCCCGAGGCGCAGACGCTATCAACGATCGTTTCGATTCTGCCGCGCAAGGCGAGGGCTCCCGCCACGCTTTCAATTTGTTCTTTTTCATTAAATTTGATCATAATTTTTTTGATCCTTCTTCCTTCTTCATGTTGTTTACTTTGGAAGTGGTTTAAAAAAGTTAAATGGTAGAATACCCACCTTTTTTAATTATAGGGAAAGCTCCGTCTAAAATCAATATACAAGTTGTATAAAATGTAGTAAAAAATTTAGAGAAATTTAACTGGAGCAATGGGCAAATCAGCTTGAAAAATGTGAAATTCCAAGCAAAATACCAATATTTCCAAGGATGCAGGCAAAATGCAATCTGTGGCGTCGTTTGAGTTGCAAGTGTTGCTACATTTTTACCGATTTGTTTCAAATTATGAATATAATACAAAATATAATAATAATATTAGGCTAATTTTTTATATTGACGCGAAAACTTATACGTGTTATACTACTTTTGTCATAAGTGGTTTAAAAAAGCATAATCATATCTATATTTTTAAGGAATTCGGCAAAATAAAAATCTCGTCTGTCGGACTTATACCAAACGGGAAGAGGTGTTTGCAAATGAATGCAGCGATGATAGGGGACAATTGTATTGACCTGTATGAGCGCCTCAAGAGAAAATATCCTACTGGTAATGCGGTAGATACAGGAGTGAACCTGCAGAAGCTTGGCATTTCAACATCTATCATTAGCACGACCGGGAATGACGAAAACGGGCGGTGGATGGTTTCGACCCTCTTGAAGGAGGGCCTTGATGTCAGCCACCTAAAGGTGGGAAACGGTCCTACCGCTGTCACGTATATGGATATGGATGGCCTTGACCGAGTGCATGGCGACTATGTGGAAGGTGTACTCAAGAAAATCGTATTCGACGATGAAGATGTTGATTTTGCCGCTAGTCACGATCTGGTACATTCAGCACTTTGGGGCAAGGCTGAAAAGGTACTTCCGAAGATCAGGGCGCGCGGTCCGCTTGTCAGTTTCGACTACGCCGACCGGCTGGACCATCCGCTTATTGAGAAAACCCTTCCATATGTCGATTACGGCTTCTTTTCTTATCATAAGGCGCGTGATCTGTTTATTGAATCCTTTCTCATGGACAAGGTGGCGCGCGGCATGAAGGTGGCGGTCGCGACCTTCGGGGAGAAGGGGAGCCTGGCGTGGGACGGAAGGACTTTCTACGAGGGCGGCGTCTTCCCGGCAAAGGTCGTGAACACTGTGGGCGCCGGCGACAGCTTCATCGCGGGCTTCCTGTGCGGCGTGCTGAACGGTGACTCCGTTCCCGGGTGCCTCGAGCGCGGCGCGCGGATCGCGGCGCAGGTGGTCAGCGTGTTTGAGCCGTGGGTGGACGCAAAGTAGAGCTTTGGCGTTCGGTTCTGTGATTCTATTTTCAGAAAGGGAGAGAGCATGATGGAACTCGGGATGTTCACGTGCGGCTATCAGCGCAATCCGCTGGAGCACTGCTTCATCGACGCAAAGCGGTTCGGCTACGACTATATCGAACTGTGGGGCGGCCGTCCCCACGCGTTCGCGCCGGACCTTGCGGCGGGCGACCTCGACGAGGTGAAGCGCCTGATCGACAAGTATGAGATGCCGGTCCGCGGCTATACGCCGGAACATAACGCTTACCCCTACAACTACATGATTGGCAGCGAGGCGCAGCGCGAGGACGCCGTGCGCTATCTGAAGCTCTGCCTCGACATGGCCAAGGCGATGGGCGCCGAATATATGATCACGAGCCCGGCCAACGGCGGCTACCTCGCCACCTATCGGGAGCTGTGGCCCCGCCTGGAAAAGACCATCCGCGAGCTGGGCGAGCACGCGGCGAAGCTTCAGATCAAGCTGACCGTGGAGCCGCTGACGCCGTATGAATCCAACTTCTTCACCCGGGCGAACGATCTGGTGGAGTTGTTCCGCCGGATTGACAACCCCTATCTCGTGGGCATGTGCGACGTCGTTCCGCCGTTTGTCCAGCACGAGAGCATCATGGCCTATTTTGACAAGCTGGGCGACAAAATGGACCACCTGCACATCATCGACGGCGAACAGGGCACCGACAGCCACATCATGCCGGGCGAGGGCTCCCTGCCCCTCAGGGAAGTCCTGTATGAGCTCAAAAGCATCGGCTACGACCGGACTGCAACCATCGAGCTTGTCCTGGGGTATATCAACGAGCCCCGCATGTATGCGAAGCGCGCGGTAGACAATGTGCGCGCCATGATGGCCGAAGCGGGCTTTTAAGCGCCCCGCGCGTGTTTTCGGCGGGGAACCGCCTGCGGTTCGCGGCCGGAGGCGCCCGTATTTTCATCCACGGAAAGGAAGCGTGTGTCTTTGTTCATTGACATGCACGTGCATCCGGCTTTTTTCGAGCCGATCAACGAAGACCCGGCGCGCGAGCAGATGCGCCACGACGTGCTGAATATCCACCGGAACGGCACGGCCCCGCTCGAGCATATTTTCAACCAGATGCGCTGCGCCGGTCTTGACCGGCTCTGCCTGCTGCCGGAGGACTACACGACCGAGACGGGCAGTGCGATCGTGACGAACGAGGAGATCCGCCGGCTCGTCGACCTTGCGCCCGACAGATTCATCGGGTTCGCTGGGGTGGACCCGTTCGATCCGGAGGCGGCCGAAAAGCTGGAGGCCGCTTTCGGCGGCCTCGGCCTGAGCGGGCTGGCGCTGCACCCGTCCCGTCAGCGGTTTTACCCGGGCGACACGCGCCTCGGCCTGCTGTACGATATTTGTGAAAAGTACAACAGGCCCATCATCTTCCACAGCGGTCTGTCGTGGGAACCGGACACGCTTTCCAAATATGCACGCCCCGTCGAATTCGAGGAGCTTGCCTGCGCGCGGCCGAAGCTGCGCATCTGCCTTGCCCATTTCGGCTGGCCCTGGGTGCAGGAGACCGCCATGCTGCTCGTGAAATATCCGAACGTTTACGCCGATACGGCCGCTCTGTATTTCGACAGCGCGCGGGAATTCTATACGCGCCTGTTCACGCAGGAAATCCCGCTCACCTGGCTGGACCGCAGCCTACGGCATCAGGTGATGTTCGGCAGCGACAACCCGCGCTTCGAGCAGATCCGCATGGCGGACGCCCTCGCGCACCTTGGCCTGCGCGACAGTACGCTGGAGCTGATCCGCGGCGGGAATGCCATCGAGTTTCTCGGCGGCCCGGCGGAAGGGGGAAAGTGAGCGATGATTGTTAAAACGACGTCGTTTACGGTGCTGACCACCGAATACAATCAGTTCCTGCGCATCACGGACAGGGTGGAAAAGGCCGTGGCGGAAAGCGGCGTGCAGAACGGCATGGTGACGGTGATTTCCAAGCACACCACGACGGGCGTGGCGGTGAACGAATCGCTCGAATGCTTGGAGAGCGACCTCGGGCAGCTCCTCGCGCGCCTGGTGCCCGAGGACTGGCCGTACGCGCACGCCCGCATGCTGAGGGATTACGGATCCACGGCGGGCAACCCCACGGGGCATCTGAAATCGCATCTCACGGGCAACCATTGCCATTTTGCAATCGCGGACGGGAAAATGGTACGCGGCGGCGCGCAGGAGGTCTATTTTTGCGAATTTGACGGACCGTCGCAGCGCACGATCTGCATCCAGGTGATTGGGGAGGAGTGAGGCTCTCCGGAGGTTGTCCCGGCGGAAGCGGGGAGGGGCCTGCGCCTGCCCGAACGGCGGAGCTTCTGCCGGAAGGCATGAAGCGGTATGAAAAAATTAGATAGTAATCCGGTGTTAATCGGAGTTTATCCTTTGATGAAATGACGAAAAGAAAGCATCGATTTTGTCTATGCTCACAGAATTTAGATTTAGTGCTTTATTCTGAGGATTTTTTATTGAATTTTTTAGACAAATATGATATGATTGTGAAAGAAGTGGTATTAAAATTGATTCATGTTATGTATGATTTGGAGAAGTTTACCCGGGCGATTCTCGGGAAGCTGGGTCAAAACCGACGCATGAAAAAATGAAGAGGGTATCCATCGTTTCCAAAACCGAAAGGAGAATCATTATGGCAAATCCCGACAAAGTCATTGCAAGCCCGGAGAATACGGAGTTGAAGCGAAAGCTGGGCTTGAGCGCGGTGATCGCGCTCGGCGTGGGCACGACGATCGGTTCCGGGATCTTCTCCTCCCTGGGCCAAGTTGCAGGTGCGGCAGGCAGTTCCCTGTTTCTGGTTCTGGCCTTCCTGATCGGCGGCCTCCTGCAGATTCCGGCGAACTTCTGCTATGCGGAGCTCGCGAGCGCCTTCCCCCAGGACGGAGGACAGTACGTCTATTTCAAAGAGGCGGGGTCCCGGCCGCTGGCATTCCTGTGCGGCTGGATCAGCTTCTGGGCGACGGACCCGCCCTCCATCTCCATCATGGCGATCGCGATCGCGAACTATCTGGCGTTCTTTCTGCCGGTGCACGGCTTCCTCCTAAAGCTCATCGCTGTGGTAATGGTCCTTATCCTGATGATGATTCATCTGCGTAGCGTGGAGGGTGGCGGCAGATTTCAGACCATCATCACGACACTGAAGATACTTCCGTTTGTGCTGATAATCGGTGTGGGGGCATTTTTCCTTCGGTCAAGCCTTTTTATGTCCTCGGAGTCCCTGCCCAACGCTCCAACCGGTTTTATGGCTCTGATCGCCGGCGTTTCTGCGACCACATGGTCATTTGACGGAATGGCCGCCCCATGCTATATGTCTGGCGAGATCAAGAACCCTAAAAAAAACATGCCGAAAGGACTTATTCTAACTGCAGTCATCGTGTTGTTGGTGTATGTCGGTCTGACGGTCATCGCTTCTGGTTTACTGAGCGTGAAGGAACTCGCCGTATCCGACGCGCCGATTGCTCTGCTGGCTTCCAAGATCCCTGTGATCGGAAGCGCCGCGGGCACGGTGGTCGCCGTCATGGCGGTTATCGTGGTGATCGGCTCATTGTCAAGCTGCATTATGTTCCAACCGCGTATCGAATACGCAATGGCGAAGGATGGGCTGTTCTTCAAATCCTTTGCAAAAGTTCACCCGAAATATGAAACTCCGTATTTTTCCATCCTGGTCCAGTGTGCGGTGGCCATTGTCCTAATTTTCGCGACCAGCTTGACCGACCTACTCGGTTATTTCACACTGGTTGCTCTGTTAAAGAACTTCCTCACCTTCGGCACCATTTTCGTCTTGCGCCGCAAGGAAAGTTTTAAACCCGCTTACAGGATGCCGGGCGGTTACTTAATGCCGATTATCGCAATGTTTATCACCGGAACATTGATTTACTCCACCTTTATATGGGCTCCCATTCCCGGCCTGGTCTGCGCCGGTATAACGGTTGCAACAGGTCTGCCGGTTTACCATTTCTGGGATAAGAGAAACCAGCAGAAGGCTGAAAAGAGGAACGCATAAATCAAGACTTCGGTTTTCTTATTCACAGTTGGCTTCTTAGCACAGTAAATAGATTTCCAACATTGAAAGGCCATTTCACAAGGAGAAAATTGTCCTGACGGCAACTGTCGGTGCGATTGGTATAGTGTTCTTGCTACGGCTTGTACCACCTCCCCAAATATGTTATACTTAATTACATTGAAACCGATTAAGCTTAGCAGATCTTCTACCGGGAGGTGTCACCATGACACATGGATATCGTATCCGTCCGCGCGACGCCGCGACGGAACAGATAGAGTGTTACATTTTAAAAAACAACTTGGAAGCGCACGACAGGTTGCCCTCGGAGCGTGACATGTGCGCAATGTGGGGATTTAACCGCACGACGCTGCACAACGCAATACGCTGGCTCACGGAAGAGGGTGTACTCTACAGCCGAATGGGTTCCGGTACATTTGTGGCCCCCAAAAAGCTGATACGAAACCTACAGGATGCGAACGGCTTCAGTAGCGCGGCGCGGTCTGCCGGGCGCGAGGTCGGCACGCGCCTTGTGAGTTTCTGTGTCCGTGAAGCAAACAAGCAGGTTGCGCAGAAAATGCACCTCACACTGGGGCATAGGGTGATGGAACTGGTGCGCGTGAGACTTCTGGAGGAGGTCCCAGTTTTGCTGGAAACTGCCTATCTGGATGCGGAGCGGTGTAGAGGGCTCGAGACATATGATTTTTCCGACACCTCTCTTTATAAAATACTGGAAGAACATTACGGAATCAGAATCGCCCGCGGCGTGGAAAAAGTGAGTATTACCTATACTGACGAAGAGGAAGCGGAGCTTTTGGCAATGCCGGAGGGCGCACCAGTCTTCTATCAGGTGGGCGTTGTTCGTGATGAAGGCGATGCGCCAGTGGAATACTTTAAATCTATCGCGCGCTCGAAGTATATCCGATTTGCAAGCGAACTGATCCGCTGAGGGCCGGGAACGCGGCGGATTCTTACTGGAGAAGGAGAATAGAAGCATGCGATTGGCTACGGTTGGTGATAATTGTATGGATGTTTATGAAAATCTTGGCAAGGCGTTCCCGGGCGGAAACCCGGTGAACGTGGCCGTTTATTTCGTGCGCCTCGGCGGCGAGGCGTCTTACACCGGTGCGGTCGGGGCCGACCGGTACGGCAAGCTGATGCTGGATGCGATCAGCGGGAAACACGTTGATACGTCTCATGTGCAAGTGCTGCCGGGAAAGACCGCCGTCACGCACGTTGAGCTCGTGAACGGCGAGCGCGTTTTCGGTGACTACGAAGAAGGGGTGCTCGCCGACTTCCGCCTGTCGGGCGAAGACATTGACTTTTTGAGCGGGCACGATATGGTCGTCACGGGCCTGTGGAGCAAAAGGGAACATGACCTCGCGAGGATCAAAGCGAGGGGAACCCCGATTGCGTTCGACGCCGCCACGCGCCCGGAGGATCCGGTCGTGGATACGGCCATCGGCAGCGTGGATTACCTCTTTTACGCGTCGGACGGCGGTGATACGCCCGAACTGCGCCAAGGAATGAAGAAGATGTACGCGCGCGGACCCAAGCTGGTAGTTGTGACGCTTGCCGAAAAGGGTAGCCTAGCCTACGACGGCGAGAAATTTACGGTGGGTGGCATCGTGCCGTGCAAGGTTGTGGATACGATGGGCGCGGGAGACAGTTACATCGCTGGATTCCTCCGCGGGATTCTGGAGCAGAAGCCGCTCAAGGAATGTATGCACATGGGCGCGGCCAACAGCAGCGTCACGCTGGGGTACAACGGCGCCTGGTGACCCCGGGCGCTTTCGGAACGGGAGTTGAGGCAGAATATGGCCGGTGAACGCAAGATCGATTACCATGCCCCGATCTATTTGCAACTGCGCGAGGTGGTGCGCACGAAAATCGAGGAAAGGGAATACCTTCCCGGAATGGCGATCCCCTCCGAAAACGAGCTGGCGGAGCTTTACGGGATCAACCGCCTGACGGTGCGCAACGCGATCGACGCTCTGGTGAGCGAGGGGATGCTCAAGCGCGTGCAGGGCAAGGGCGTGTATGTATGCGTGGTGGGCGGCAATAAAATTGAGCGCGACTTGGAGACGCTCGGCGGCTTCACGCAGACCATGCGCGCGAAACACGCGCATCCTACCACTAAGATCCTCGCGAAGGCGCAGCGCGAGGCGGGGGCCAAGTATGCGCATATCTTCGGCATCGGCCCGAAGGACACAGTGTACTACATCAAGCGGATCGACTATGCAGACGGCGAACCGATTTCTATGGAGAAAATTTTGCTGCCGCACAGCCTTGTGCCGAAGCTGGAAGGGATCGACCTGTCGGTGTTTAGTCTCTACGAGGTATACGACTTTTACGGCATCAGCCTCAGGCGTGCCTGGCAGACGCTGGACCTTGCGGAACTGGAGCCGAACGATGCGCGCATGCTGAACGTTGCTCCCGGACGGGCCGTGCTGATGTTCACCTCTACGAGCTACGACGAAAAGGACCGCACGATCGAATACGCGCGTTCCTATACGCGCGGGGACAAGTGCAATTTCGTCGTGCATTTTCACAGGTGAATCATTGGAAAACGGATCCGGCGGCCTGCTGCGGCTTCTCTCCGCTCGGAGGGACTCGCGGCAGGCCGTTTTTTCGGGATGGAAGCGGAGAAGGAGAACCATATGGAAACAGGATATTTCATGGGGATCGACACGGGCACTTTCGAAAGCAAGGGCATCCTCTGCGTGGGGGCGAGCGCGCTCGGGGCGGACTGCCTGCCGGTGGACCGGGAATGCCGCCCGTTGCGCAAGGCGATTCTATACGGGATTGACGCGCGGGCCACGGACGAAATCGCACAGCTCACGGAACTGTACGGCGAGGAATAGATCAAAAAATGGTACGGGCGCCCTCTGTGCTCCTCGGACGTGATGCCGAAGATCCTCTAGATCAAGGACAAGGAGCCGGAGGTGTACAGGAAGACGTTCAAGTTTTTGACGGGCTCGAGCTATATCACGGCGAAGCTCACGGGGCACTACGTGGTTGACCGCTTTTTGGGCCTTGCCAGCTTCAACCCGCTCTACCGCCCCGACGGTACGCCGGACCGGGAGACCTGCAGGCCCGTCTGCCGTCCGGACCAGCTGGCGGAGGTGCTCCCCACCGTCGAGATCGCCGGCGGCGTCACGGAGCGGTTGGCAGCGGAGGCGGGCCTGCGCCGCCATGCGCACGCCCTTGAGCGGGCGGACACGCCTCG
>ENA-UOOI01002141-UOOI01002141.1-fermentation-metagenome-genome-assembly--contig:-NODE-2141-length-18056-cov-3.784290_pt1 | contig 18056 bp, 17 predicted proteins | sample MGYA00245779_ERZ724027 | MGnify/ENA primary metagenome ERZ724027 (study PRJEB28704, sample SAMN03018318) | fermentation metagenome | biome: anthropogenic terrestrial biome; feature: soil; material...
GAATGCGTAAGCGCAGAGCGCGGAGCAGTCCGTGGTATCACGACGGCGAGCCAGGAATGAGAAGGGAGCCCGATAGGGTGGACTTCGAATGCTGTAGGAATGCGTAAGCGCAGAGCGCGGAGCAGTCCGTGGTATCACGACGGCGAGCCAGGCATGAGAAGGGAGCCCGAAGTAATTCGTGGTATCACGGTAAAGAAGCACCTTTACTTAAAGTGCTGTTTTGATATTTTGCAGAAAAGGTTACTTCCTCACCGAACCAGGATGGCGGCGTGAAATTATGAGCGGATTCTTCATCCGGGAACTCTACTTCTGCGAGTAGAAGAGTTTCATAGGGCTCATGGAAGAGATCCAGCTCAATCTTAAGTTCCTGATTAAACGGCAGGACATACCGTGTTTTGGAAATGAGGACACCATCAACCTTAGGACGCATATGTTCATATGCTTCTTTTGTAAGTGGAAGATTATATTCTTCTCTGGATAGAAAACCCCTGGATTTATAGGTGAGTACATATTCATTACCCTGATGGCGGATACGGACTACCGGTTCCGTATTCAGATAGCCTTGTTCAATTTCATAGTGGGAATATTGATTTAGATTTTCCGGCTGCTGATGTATCAGATATTTACGTTCGATTTCCATATAGGTTCCTCTCTTTTATAGTGAATTTCATTTCGACTGGGTGGAGGTTATTGGGTTGATTATAGCACAAAAGTAAAAATAAGAGAAGACGAAGGGTAATGATTGTGATATCATTACAGAAAGGATGAAAAATGGCAAAAGCATATATTTTTTTGGCGGATGGATGTGAGGAAACAGAGGCACTGACACCGGTTGATCTGTTCCGCAGGGCAGGTATCAATGTGTCTACCGTTTCTATTATGGGATCACAGACAATCGAAGGGGCGCACAAGATCAAATTCAAAGTAGATCAGTTATTTATGGATACAAATTTTGATGACGGGAATGTATTTATGCTCCCCGGAGGAATGCCGGGTACAAAGAATCTCGCGGATTACAGTCCCCTCATTCAGCTTCTGAAAGACAAAAACAATGACGGAAAGCGTCTTGCGGCAATCTGTGCGGCACCTGCTCTCGTTTTAGGAGAACATAACTTCCTGGAAGGGAAAAAAGCTGTCTGCTATCCCGGCATGGAAGACCGGATGCTCGGAGCCGAGGTGCATACCGAGCCAGTACTCACAGACGGAAACATCACAACCAGCAGAGGAGCAGGCACCGCAATTGCCTACAGCCTGGAACTCATACGCCTGTTAAAAGACGATGAAACAGCAGATGAGATAAGAAAGAGCATTGTTTATTAAAAAAGCCTCTTTCCATTTTTCAATGTTTATGCTATACTACAATCCGTGGTATTGAAAAAAGACATAGACATGAGACCATAGCTCGGACAGGGCAGATTTTTATAGATATCAAGGAGGAATTAAAAAAAGAATGAGTGTACAGGTTGAACAATTAGAACATAACATGGCAAAACTTACGATTGAAGTTTCAGTCGACGATTTTGATAAAGCAGTTCAGAAAGTATATTTAAAACAGAGAGGCCAGATCAGCATCCCGGGATTCCGCAAGGGAAAAACACCGAGATCCGTAATTGAAAAGATGTATGGCGCCGGTATCTTCTATGAGGATGCGGCAAATGATGCGATTCAGCAGAACTATCCGGCTGCAGTGTCTGAATCCGAGCTTACAATCGTATCACAGCCTAAGATAGATATTACTCAGATTGAAGAGGGAAAACCGTTTATTTTTACAGCGGAAGTGGCTGTAAAACCGGAAGTTACCCTGGGAGAGTATAAAGGAGTGGAGGTTCCGAAAGCAGATCTCACCGTTACAGACGAGGATGTTGACGAAGAGGTGAAAAAAGAACAGGATAAGAATGCCAGAACTCTCACCGTTGAGGACAGGCCCTCAAAAGAAGGAGATACTGTAACAATCGATTTCGATGGTTCCGTAGACGGAGTTGCATTTGACGGCGGTTCCGCAAAAGACTATCCTCTGACTTTAGGAGCTCATCAGTTTATTCCCGGATTCGAAGAACAGCTTATCGGCAGGAAACCTGAAGAGAATGTCGACGTAAACGTTACTTTCCCGGATGACTATCAGGCGGAAGATCTGCAGGGAAAAGAAGCGGTGTTCAAATGCGTGATTCACAAAATCGAAGCAAAAGAACTGCCTGAACTGGACGATGAATTTGCTCAGGATGTATCAGAATTTGATACGATGGATGAATATAAAGCAGATGTCAGGAAAAATCTTCAGAATAAAAAAGAAGAAGAAGCAAAACGTGCAAAAGAAGATGCTGTGGTTGACAAAGTGATTGAGAATGCTACAATGGATATTCCAGACGCAATGATCGATACTCAGGTGAACCAGATGATCGATGATTTTGGGAGAAGAATTCAGTCTCAGGGACTTACTATGGAACAGTATCTACAGTTTACGGGATCCACAATGGACAATGTCCGCGATCAGATGAAACCACAGGCACAAAAAAGCATTCAGTCCAGACTGGTGCTCGAAAAAGTAGCCGAGGAAGAGAAAATTGAAATCGCTGAGGACAAATTAGATAAAGAAATCAAAGACATGGCAGAGACATACAAAATGGAGCCGGAGAAGTTCCGTGACATGATCGGCGATTATGAGAAAGAACAGATGAAACAGGATCTGGCTGTTCAGGAAGCAATTACACTTCTGACCGACAATGCAGTTGAAAAGTAAGAATAATTAGAATAGATAGATGCTTTATTAAAAAAAGGAGGCTAATAATATGAGTTTAGTACCTTATGTCATCGAACAGACAAGCAGAGGCGAAAGAAGTTATGATATATATTCAAGACTGTTAAAAGATCGTATCATTTTCCTCGGTGAAGAGGTCAATGATACAAGCGCAAGTGTTATTGTAGCTCAACTCTTGTTTCTTGAGGCGGAAGATCCGGGTAAGGATATTCACCTGTATATTAACAGCCCGGGTGGCTCTGTGACATCCGGATTTGCAATCTATGATACGATGAAGTACATCAAGTGTGATATCGAGACCATTTGTGTGGGAATGGCAGCCAGCATGGGTGCATTTTTACTGACAGCCGGAACAAAGGGCAAACGACTTGCACTGCCAAATGCAGAGATTATGATTCATCAGCCGTCCGGCGGTGCCCAGGGGCAGGCTACAGAGATAGGTATTGTGGCAGATCATATCATGAAAACAAAACAGAAACTAAACAAAATCTTATCAGAAAACACAGGGCAGCCAATTGAGAAGATTCAGGCTGATACCGAGCGCGACAATTATATGTCTGCTCAGGAATCCATGGAATATGGTTTGATTGATAAGGTTATTGCGAACAGATAAAAGTGTGTCAAAAAGGGGTACTGCGCTTGCAGCGCCCTTTTGTTAAAAAATGAAAGGAAAGGAACATAGAATATGGCAATCAAGGGAAATGAACCCAGAGTCAGATGCTCATTCTGCGGTAAGACCGATGATCAGGTCCAAAAGATGATCGCAGGTCCCGACGGGGCTTATATCTGCGACGAGTGTGTCGAGATATGCTCAGAGATTATCGAGGAAGACTACGCACCGCAGATGGATGACTCAGACGATGTTAATCTAATAAAGCCAAAAGAGATTAAGGAGTATCTCGACGAATATGTCATAGGTCAGAACGACGCGAAGCGTGTACTGTCTGTTGCTGTATATAATCACTATAAACGCGTTATGGCTCAGGAGACATCAGATGTGGAACTTCAGAAAAGTAATATTCTGATGCTGGGCCCGACCGGATCAGGTAAAACATATCTGGTTCAGACACTCGCAAAACTCTTAAATGTTCCGTTTGCAATCGGCGACGCGACAGCTTTGACTGAGGCCGGATATGTAGGCGAGGATGTGGAGAATATTCTTCTGAAGCTGATTCAGGCAGCTGACTATGATATAGAGCGTGCACAGCACGGGATCATTTATATCGATGAGATCGATAAAGTTACCAGAAAATCGGAAAACGCGTCGATCACGCGAGACGTTTCAGGTGAAGGCGTGCAGCAGGCACTGCTGAAGATCTTAGAGGGGACCGTGGCCAGCGTACCTCCGCAGGGAGGAAGAAAACATCCCCATCAGGAATTCATACAGATTGATACGACGAATATTCTGTTTATCTGCGGTGGGGCATTTGATGGAATCGACAAGGTGATCGCGTCCCGGCAGGATACGAAAGCTATTGGATTCGGCGGAAATGTCAGCCAGAAGAGGGAAGAGAATATAGGAAAACTATTAAGACAGGTAATGCCTCAGGATTTCGTAAAATACGGGATGATTCCGGAATTTATCGGACGTGTGCCTGTGGTTGTATCTCTGAACGCTCTCGATGAGGAAGCACTGATTCAGATCCTCACAAAACCCAGGAATTCTCTGGTAAACCAGTACCGCAAGTTGTTTGAACTGGATGGAGTAAAGCTTGATTTTGATGAGGATGCGCTGAAAGCCATGGCGGAAAAGGCAATGAAACAAAAGACCGGCGCAAGAGGATTAAGATCGATTATGGAAGAAACCGTCATGGATCTGATGTATGAGACACCATCAGACAATACGATTAGATCCTGCGAAATCACTGCGGATGCAGTCAATAAAAAAGGTGTTCCCGTAATAGAACATGGGGAGGCGAAACCTCTCCCGCGAAGGAAACAAAGCAGACGGAAAGGCAGGCCAGAAACTGCCTGATAAAGAATTGAGGAATACAGATGAGTGACCTGATTAGAGTGATGCCGGCTGTCACACTTCGAGGTGTGACGATATTACCGGATATGATTGTTCATTTTGATGTGAGCAGAGAAAAATCCGTGAAAGCGGTTCAATCAGCTATGATTTCTGATCAGAGAGTCTTTTTGAGTACACAGCGAGACCCGGAGATTGAAAATCCGGGTCTGCTTGACGTATATAAAATCGGAACTGTAGCTAAGATTAAACAGATTGTAAAAATGCCGGAAGGTGTACTGCGGATTTTGGTGGAAGGCGAAGATCGGGCAGAACTTAAAAAGCTGGAGGACAGGGAAGACTTTCTTGAAGCCGAGGTTGAGAAAACAAAAGATTGTGAAAAATTAGAAGACGACGTAAAAGAAGCCATGCTTCGCAGCATGAAAGAACTTTTTACTGTCTATGGGCAGAATAATTCCCGGATCAGCAGGCAGCTGCAGAAAAAGATCTTGGAAAATGATGATATTGCGCAGCTGATTAGCCAGATTTCTATCAATATTCCGGTAAGCTATCAGCAGAGACAGAAGCTCTTAGAGGCGGTAGATCTGGCCGACCGCTATGAACAGCTGGGCCTGATCTTAACCAGGGAAATCCAGGTTAAGGGAATACAGATCGAACTGCAGCAAAAAGTGCAGGATCAGATTGATAAAAATCAGAGGGAGTACATCTTAAGGGAACAGATAAAGGCGATTCGCGAGGAACTCGGCGACGGTGTTACCGCTGATATTGACCGTTTCCGCGAGGAGACTTACAGACTTACCGCACACAAAGATGTGAAAGATCAGATATTAAAAGAGATCAGTCATTATGAAACTGTGAAAAATAATCCGGCAGAGGGAGCGGTGAGCAGAGGGTATATCGAAAATCTGCTGGGTCTTCCCTGGGATAGGAAATCGAGAGATGTAAAAAATATTTCAAAGGCCGAAAAAATCCTCAGGGAGGATCACTATGGACTCACGAAAGTGAAAGAGCGTATCCTGGAAACTCTTGCGGTGCGGATGCTCACACATAAAGGTGACGCCCCGATTATCTGCCTTGCGGGGCCTCCGGGCACCGGAAAAACTTCCATCGCGAAGTCAGTTGCAAGGGCGCTGAATAAGAGATACGTCCGAATCAGTCTTGGAGGAGTCCGTGACGAGGCAGAGATCAGAGGACACAGGCGGACTTACGTGGGAGCCATGCCGGGGAGAATTGCTACGGGTATGCATCATGCCGGTGTGAAAAATCCTCTGATGCTGCTGGATGAAATAGACAAAATTGGTTCAGACTATAAAGGAGATCCGTCTTCCGCACTTCTGGAAGTTCTGGATTGCGAACAGAATAATAAATTTATTGATCACTATATAGAAATTCCGATTGATCTGTCGGATGTTTTATTCATCGCCACGGCGAATGATATTCAGACGATTCCCGGAGCACTTGCCGACCGCATGGAAATCATAGAAATTTCAAGCTATACGGAAAATGAGAAAGTGCATATCGCAAAGGAGCATCTGATCTCAAAGCAAATGAAGAAAAACGGAATTAAAAAGGGACAGCTGATCATCCGGGACAATGCTCTGGAGAAGATTATATCTGGCTACACTCGCGAAGCAGGAGTACGAAGCCTTGAGCGCAAAATCGCACAGATATGCAGGAGATCTGCCAGAATGATTCTTGAAGAAAATAAATCAGTGTCTGATGTGCGCACGGATAATCTGGAGGATTTTCTCGGAAAACCCAGATTCAGTATCCAAAAGGCGAATAAAATTCCTGAAGTCGGGATTGTGCGGGGTCTGGCCTGGACCAGTGTGGGCGGTGTCACACTGGAGGCAGAGGTGAACGTTATGCCAGGCAAAGGTGCATTTCTCCTGACCGGAAAGCTCGGAGACGTTATGAAAGAATCTGCACAGACTGGAATCAGTTACATACGATCCTCTGCAGAGAAATATGACATTCCCGGTGATTTTTTCAGGGATAATGATATTCATATACATATTCCGGAAGGGGCGGTTCCAAAAGACGGCCCGTCTGCCGGGATTACCATGGTGACTGCCATGGTGTCTGCGATCACAGGGAATCCGGTCCGCCAGGATGTGGCCATGACCGGTGAGATTACCTTGCGCGGCAGAGTGCTTCCGATCGGCGGACTGAAGGAAAAGCTCCTGGCGGCAAAAAAAGCCGGGATTACTACAGTATTTGTCCCGGACGAAAACCGACCGGATGTAGAAGAATTAGAGGAAGAAATTACAGATGGTCTTACGGTCCGCTTCGTGAAATCCATTGATCAGGTATTACAGGAAGCGGTTATATGGCCAAAGACCGTAAAAATCGAGGAAAATGTATCATGATCATAAAACAGGTATCGTTAAAATATGTATGTGGAATCACAAGCACGCTTCCTGAAACAAAGCAGCCGGAGGCCGCATTTGCCGGGAAGTCGAATGTGGGGAAGTCATCGCTGATCAATGCGCTGATGAACAGAAAAGCTCTGGCAAGGACAAGCGGACAGCCGGGAAAGACACAGACGATTAACTTTTATCATGTAAATGAAGAGATGTATCTGGTTGATCTGCCGGGTTATGGTTATGCAAAGGTATCCGAGAGTATCAAGATGAAGTGGGGGAACATGATAGAGTCTTATCTGCATTCCTCAAAGACGCTGAAAGCGGTTTTCCTGCTGATCGATATCCGCCGAGAACCTTCCGCAAATGATAAGACGATGTATGACTGGATTGTATATCAGGGGTATCAGCCTGTGATTATTGCGACGAAATCGGATAAGATCAAGCGGAGCCGGGTCCAAAAGCAGGTAAAATTAATCAGGGAAGGGCTGGATGTGACAGAGGGAACGCCGATCGTGCCATTTTCCGCTCAGACTAAACAGGGCCGTGATGAGATCTGGAAATTGATAGAGGAGTTCTGCTGATGGGAATTATTAAAGCATCAAAACTGGGATTTGATTATTACAAATATAATGATGAAGATCAGGATCCTGAGATTACACGTGCGATCGAAGATGTGAATCTGGATATTAAGGCAGGACAGTTCATCGCAATTCTGGGTCATAACGGCAGCGGGAAGTCGACGCTGGCAAAACACATGAATGGACTCCTTGTCCCCACAGAGGGAACACTCTGGGTGGAAAATATGGATACTTCCGAGGAGGAAGATATCTGGAAAATCCGCCAAAAGACAGGGATGGTCTTTCAGAATCCGGATAATCAGATTATCGGGACTGTGGTGGAGGAAGATGTGGGTTTTGGACCTGAAAATATGGGTGTGCCTACAGACGAAATCTGGAAACGTGTCGATGAAAGTCTGGAAAAAGTGGGAATGGCGGCCTACAGGCATCAATCCCCGAACAAACTCTCCGGCGGACAAAAGCAGAGGGTTGCAATCGCAGGCGTTATGGCGATGCGTCCGAAATGTATCGTGCTCGATGAACCGACGGCGATGCTGGATCCGAACGGGAGAAAAGAAGTAATCCAGGCGGTACGCGATCTGAATAAAGAAGAGGGCGTGACAGTCATACTGATCACCCACTATATGGAAGAGGTTATTTATTCGGATAAACTGTATGTGATGGATGAGGGCAGAATTGTGATGCGTGGGACACCCAGAGAGATATTTTCACAGGTGGATCACTTAAAAGAACTGCGGCTTGATGTCCCGCAGGTGACACTGCTCGCCCATGAACTGGGGAAGTCGGGTCTTGATGTTCCGGAAGGGGTTCTTACGATTGAAGAACTGATTACAAGTCCCGGCATACAAAATGCGGTAAAAAAAGCCCGGAATATATGCCCGAAAGCAGGGGAATCATCAGAGAGAGTCTCAGAATCCGATGCTGCGGGGACCGATCTCAGTGAGAATAAAAAAGATTCTCTGAAGCTAGAAGATGTTTCATATACCTATAGTCCGGGAACTGTGTACGAAATCAATGCTCTGGACCATGTGAACCTGGAAATCCCACAGGGACAGTTTCTGGGTGTGATCGGTCATACGGGAAGCGGAAAGTCGACGCTGATCCAGCATTTGAATGGCTTGATTCAGCCTACAGACGGAAAGGTCCTGTATAACGGTGAAGATATCTGGGCAGAAGGATATGATTTGAGATCCCTGCGTTTTCATGTGGGGCTTGTATTCCAGTACCCGGAGCATCAGCTTTTCGAGACGGATGTTCTGACAGACGTCTGCTTTGGACCGAAGAATGAAGGGCTGACACCAAAAGAGTGCCGAGTGCGTGCCAGAGAAGCACTGGAACATGTGGGAGTAGGGGAAGAATTGTATGATAAATCCCCATTTGAATTATCCGGCGGACAAAAGCGAAGAGTTGCCATCGCCGGTGTACTTGCCATGAATCCGGATATTCTTGTGCTCGATGAGCCAACGGCAGGCCTCGATCCGAGAGGAAGAGATGAGATTCTGGGTCAGATTGCTCTTTTGCACGAAACCAGGGGCATCACCATTGTTCTGGTTTCGCACAGCATGGAAGATGTGGCAAAATATGTACAGCGTCTTGTCGTCATAAGTGCGGGGAAAAAGGCATTCGACGGAGCTCCGAAGGAGGTTTTCTCTCACTATAAAGAGCTGGAAAAGATGGGGCTTGCGGCGCCGCAGGTGACGTATATCATGCATGCGCTGAGACATCAGGGCCTGAATGTGGATGCCACCTGCGATAAGGTGCAGGAGGCAAAAGCGTCAATCCTTGGTACCGTAGGTCAGATAGATAAAAAAGATACGGATGGGACAAACGAATGATTAGAGATATTACATTAGGACAATACTATCCGGCAGATTCCGTGCTGCACAGGCTGGATCCCAGGGTGAAATTTATCGGGACAATTGTGTATATTGTATCACTTTTTCTGTTTAAGAGTTGGGGCTATCTTCTGGGAACTCTGTTCTTAGGCGGTGTTATTATACTGTCAAAAGTACCTGTGAAATTCATGATCAAAGGTTTAAAGTCAATTGTGATCCTTCTGGTCATCACACTGTTCTTTAATATGATCTTCACACCCGGAGAGGTACTTGTCAAGATCGGAATCATCACGATCACAAAAGAAGGACTGATTCTCGCGGGGAGAATGGGAATCCGACTGATCTATCTGATCATGGGGTCATCCGTGATGACGCTGACCACGACACCGAATCAGCTCACGGACGCTCTGGAACGTCTTATGAAACCACTGAATGTGATTCATGTGCCTGTACACGAGATCGCCATGATGATGTCCATAGCGCTTCGGTTTATCCCGATTCTTCTGGAAGAAACCGATAAGATTATGAAAGCACAGATCGCGAGGGGCGCTGATTTTGAGACAGGAAATATCTTTAAAAAGGTAAAGAATATGGTGCCGCTTCTTGTACCGCTCTTTGTGTCTGCATTTCGCAGGGCAAATGACCTGGCGCTTGCCATGGAAGCGAGGTGCTATCACGGCGGATCCGGCAGAACCCAGATGAAGCCTTTAAAATACACAGGGAAAGATTATGCCGCCTATGGCGTGCTCGTTGTCTATCTCGGAGTTAGTATTGCCTGCCGCGTGGTCCTGGGCTGGTAGAGAGGTGAAGACATGAAGCGTGTGAAACTGACGGTTGCCTATGACGGAACAAACTATTGTGGATGGCAGATTCAATCCAATGGTATCACGGTACAGCAAGTCTTAAATGAGGCACTTGGCAGCCTGCTGGGCGAAGAAATCAAGACTGTGGGAGCCAGCAGGACGGATGCGGGAGTGCACGCACTTGGAAATGTAGCGGTGTTTGACACTACGTCGAGAATCCCGCCGGAGAAATTCTCCTTTGCCCTGAATGCAGGACTTCCGGCGGATATCCGAATTCAGAAATCAGAAGAAGTACCACCGGATTTTCATCCCAGATTTACGACAACTGTCAAGACTTATGAATATCAGATTTTGAACAGAACCTTTGGCGATCCCGCAAGAAGGCTGAGTTCCTTTCACTGGTATGGGAAATTAGATCTTGAGGAAATGCAGGAGGCAGCCTCATACCTGGTGGGAAAACACGATTTCAAGAGCTTTGCAACTGCATCGCCGGATGTGAATAGTACGGTGCGCACGATCTATTCGATCCGTCTGTGGAAGGAGAATGATATGATCCATATCCGGGTCACAGGAAATGGTTTCCTCTATCATATGGTTCGAATCATAGCAGGAACTCTGATGGAAGTCGGAAAGGGGAAAATCAGGCCCGGACAGATGAAAGATATTCTTGCGGCAGAAGATCGAAGAGCAGCGGGACCGACAGCCTGTGCATTGGGACTTACACTGATGGAAATTCGATATCCCGAGTGGGAATCTTAAAGAAAACAGTTGACACGCCCGGCTGAGTATAATATAATTAGTTGATGTGACAATGTGTGTAAATACCTCAGCCAAGCCCCGGTGGGTGTTTTAACATATATCTTAAAAAAGTTTATGAAATTGAATACAGGAGGTAAATCCATGAATACTTTTATGGCTAATCCAGATAAGATTGAAAAGAAATGGTATGTAGTTGACGCCGCCGGATGTACATTGGGTCGTTTGGCTTCAGAAGTGGCAAAAGTTTTAAGAGGAAAGAATAAACCGGAGTATACTCCTCATGTTGATACAGGAGATTATGTCGTTATTATAAATGCTGACAAAATCAAGGTTACCGGTAAGAAATTAGATCAGAAGATATATTATCATCATTCCGAATATGTCGGTGGGATGAAAGAAACCACACTTAGAGCAATGATGGAGAAGAAACCGGAGAAAGTTGTGGAGAATGCGGTAAAAGGTATGCTTCCAAAAGGACCTCTGGGAAGACAGATGATAACTAAACTTCATGTATATGCTGGTACGGAGCATCCACACGCAGCTCAGAAACCAGAAGTATTAACATTTTAATGAGGAGGTAAAAAATATTGGATAGCATAAGATACTACGGAACTGGAAGAAGAAAAACATCGGTTGCAAGAGTTTACTTAGTACCGGGTACAGGTAAAGTTACAATCAATAAAAGAAATATAGATGATTATTTTGGACTCGAAACATTAAAGACAATCGTACGTCAGCCACTTGTCGCAACAGAGACTGCTGATAAGTTCGATATTCTTGTAAATGTTAAGGGCGGTGGAAACACTGGACAGGCGGGTGCCATCAGACACGGTATCTCAAGAGCACTGCTTCAGGCAGATGCCGATTACAGACCGACACTCAAAAAAGCCGGATTCCTGACAAGAGATCCGAGAATGAAAGAAAGAAAGAAATACGGTCTCAAAGGAGCACGTAAAGCACCACAGTTCTCAAAGAGATAATCAAAGCCCCAAAGAAAGGCTCGACAAACCCCGGAAAATCAATGGTTTCCGGGGTTTTCTTATATAATAGGAAAATTCGGCTTTTATCGAGCACTAGAAAAAATAGCCCGCACAAAGGCGGGCATGACAACCAGACGGTGGTTAAAAAAGGTATTTCTGACCGGCTTTGCAGTCATTCCTTCCGGAGGATTTTTACTGCTTTAGGTCAATTGTACAGGAATCAGGGAAAGTGCACTACGCCATTTTTTGAATCACATAACAAGTAATTATTCATGATTATATAAGTTTATGTTTTTCCACACATTATAATTCTTTTCGTATGGATTGGTTATATAAGAGCATTTATCGTTGAAAAGAAGGGTGAACTTATCATTCTCACTATATTTTTTCCATCGAATACCATCAACAATTCCTGGATTTCCTGTTTTAGAAAATTCCACAAATGATCCATGCATTGCTGAATGAATCTTTTTTTAGAAGTCATACGATTGAATATGTTGTTTGGACCTTCCCATGTATCAAGTCCAGTACATATATCCACACTGTGTGTTGCCTTTAATCCAATCAACTTTGCTAGAATTGGTTCGAAGTCATATCTATAGCTAAATATCTCAGAATGATTTGATTGAGCAATGGAGCACTTTATACTATCAATCTTCACTTTTAGGATGCTTTTTGTTTGTCATGTTCATCATGGGTCCAGTTGCATACTGGATTGGTCCATCAGACATTTTAAAACATTGATTTACCCCTGACCATTGTTCTAATTCTCTTGTTCTTTTAAATCGTAATTCTCCAACGGGTGGTTTTGCAAAAGGTACTCCAAGCCACATATCGATCCCTTTTTCCGACACGCCTTCTATAAGTCCATACTTAGTTTTTCTTATTAATTCCTTACTCATTCTTTTTACCTCCCACAAACGATACACAATTGTAACCTGTTTATGATTATAGTATAGTAACTATCAGCTAATAACAATGACCACTTTTTTAAAAGTGTGTACCATTGAAGGAGAGAGCTTATGCTAAATAAAAAACAGGAACAATTCAGTGAGACGCATAAAAAAATCAAATTGTGCTTTAGAGAACTTTTACTCACAAGCGACATAACCGATATCACCGTTGTTAAACTTTCAAATGCTGTTGGAATCAGCCGTAAAACCTTTTTATCCTATCCATAAGAAAATCTGTTCAGAATATGAGAGGATAATGAAAAACACATTCTTTTATATTGATGATTCGTAAGAATAAGGGTATAATTTTCTTGTATAACAAAAACGATTATGTCAACAGATTTGAAGTCAGAATTGCTACTACGTAAAACAGTCAGAAATGGGGAATTATGGAACTTAGACAATTGCAATATTTTCTTAAAGTATGTGAGACATTGCATTTTTCAAAAGCTGCAGAAGAATTAAATATTACACAACAGCCTCTGAGCTTTCAAATACACAAACTGGAAGATGAACTGGGATTTACACTGTTTGAACGAACTACAAGATCGGTTTCTATTACTCCCGCTGGAAAGGAATTTCAAAAGAATATAGAGAAAGCGTTGTTGTATATGAAACAAGGTGCCGAAAATGGGAAAAAAATATCGGAAGGCACGATAGGGAAATTGAGAATTGGTTATAACAGTCTGATATTAAGTACTAATCTTATTCATGCAATCAATGAATTTAAAGAGCAGTATCCGGAAGTGGAATTCGAACTTAAAGAATTAAATTCGCCTTCTCTTGAAAATGAAGTATTAGATGGAATAATAGACATTGGAATCATGGGTCTCATATGGGAAAACTATAAAGAGCTTAACTATCTGGAGATAGCAGAAGAACAGTCTTGCATTGCAATTCCAAAGAATTGGGAATTTAGTAATGACAGAAGTATAGAAATAGAACAAATAAAAGACCAGTCATTTATCACGTATTCACCCAAGACGAAAAGAAAATCATATCAGGATTTTATATCAACATGTCATTATCTAGGGTTTGATCCTAAAGTGATCCAGACTGCGGAGACAGATTTAGCGGTTCTAGGGTTGGTTTCTTCCGGATTGGGAATTGCTTTTGTACCATATTGCTATAAAAATATTTATCCCGATTCAATAAATTATAAACCAATAAAAAGACATAAAATACCAATAAAAATAGAACTGGTATGGAATGAGAAATATCTTCATAGGAAAGCTCAGAATCTTATAGATTTATTAGTGAAATACAATGATAAAGTTACCAATCACAGTTAACTTGTGATTGGTAACTTAGTACTACGTACATATAACAACAACATCTTAGAGAGATTTCATTCTAATCAAGTTCTGGTTTGGAACAAGATAGATTCTCACCAGCAGTAAGAATTGTTTTACAGAAAGAATTTACTGTTAGATGATTATCAAGTTCCACTGTACGACCATCTGGAAGGGAAACCGTTCCGGTCATTGTTGAAAGCAGATAACAATACATACGGGTTCCTGTTGAAACTGGCCAGTGACTGTAAGCACGGCCATGTGAAGCAATTTTCACATCAACAACACAGTTATCCCTTTCCATCTTCAGCCTTGACTTAACAGGCATATATATACCACTTCTGGGATCTTCCCACTTCTCAGTAATCTGATAATCAATAATTCCATTACCTGGACCAAAATCAATTTGGTTATCCCCATATTTTACAAAGCCGATCTGGTTAGAACCAGGCTGGAAGAAGTTGATTTTAACATCACCTTGAATTGTGTAAAGCCACCACATCCAGTTGGGTACAGGAAGATTTTTAATTGGGTCGTTTGACTGCCCTGTAATGATGTGTTCACGAACACCATATCCATTCTCAATCTTTAAATTATTTTCTGATGTGTGAATAGTTCCATTAACGTTAACGAATGTATCATAGCCGGCGCGGTCATTCCTGTCAGCTTTTGAGAAAGGTCCCCAGTTCCATAAAGCGGTACCAATTTGCTCGTACACAAGATCAATCTCAGCATCACCAGCTTTTCCTTTGATGTTCCATATAGGAGGAGCTGCTATAAACTTAAGTCCATTAAAGTCCCAGATGACTCTGTCCTCTGTTTCAGTAACCTTAAATTTATCGCTATGCAAACGTTCTTTAGGGGTCCACCCTACACGCACAAAGTTGTTGTCTTTCATAGTACCACGCTGAGATTTTGGAACAACAATTAACTGAATTTCTCTTTCTGCTGACATACCAGGTCCCCAAAGACCCTTTCCGTTACCAAATAGAGCATAGCCGGCTGCCCATAACAGGATATCGTAGTCTCCTGCTTCTGCGACAACACCAGCAGCAGTTTCTTCCCAAATATCAGTTTGTGATGAAGGCAGTGAAAGTGACTCAAAATGAGTCCCTTCATCTTCTAGAGTAATTGCCTCATGAGAGGCTTTAATATTGGCATACTTTTCATTATAATCATTTGACATTATACATCTTCCTTTCTTTACCTTAAAAGTAACAATGAAGTTTTTTATACATCGGTAAAACATATGAAATTGTATAGACAGAACAAAGCATCTTTTTATTGCGTTTTATACATGAACCTCCCTTCATCAAGAGTGATGCTATTTGTATAATATAATACTTATTGTCATAAATTAAACACATATTTACTGTGTATTTACACCTTATTCGTACATAATAATGATTTGAGAAACTGGCTTCCAGGTCTGTTATTTTCTCCATTTCTATTATGACTAATTAAATATGTATTGAATATGTGTTTTACTTTTTCTGATAATTATTTTATTATAAAATTTAAAGTTTATACAATTTCTCGATTTTATAGATATATAAGGAGGATCATATGACAGTAAAATTTCCAGGAAAAGATCACAAATATGGTGAATTCAAAGACATCATTGTACCTATGCGTGACGGTACCAGACTAGCCGCTCATGTTGAATTTCCACTCAAAGATGGGAAACCAGACGTCACAAAAGAATATCCGGTTCTTCTCATTCGTGCCGCATATTTACACAGTGCGCCAACTACTTCTTGGTATGGACTGTTTGAATATGCTACAGCAAACGGTTATGTGTGTGTTGAAGTCGCAGCCAGGGGAACTGAAAAGAGTGAAGGTCAACTACAGCCCCTTGCCAATGAAGGATGGGGTGCTGACGGAAGGCCAGACAATGATGGCTGGGGAATACATCGAGACGGAGAAGATACGATAGCATGGGTTAAAAAACAAGCTTGGTGTAACGGACAGATTGTTACGAGTGGAATTTCATGGCAAGGCGCTTCACAGATTTTAACTTGGCTTAGCGGTGATATTCCGGGGTTAGAAACATCTGTGATTTCCAATCCGGCAATCAATTCTGGATTTGCGAATGGTCTGGGTTATGAAAATGGTTTCTTTTCTCTTAATTTAAATGTTTTTTGGGCTTTTATGATGGTTGGTGATCTGCTGGCACACCATAGATATTCCCCAATTATTGAAGAAAAAATAATGCAGGATAACGCTCTTTTAGGTGATCCTTTTGGCGATCCAAGAAAAGTGAATGCAGGCGAATGGGCAAGAAAATACGGCTTGAAAAATATACCTATTATGCGTCAGCTGCCGTTTTGGAATAAAATGGTAGAAAACTACGATAATATTGACTTTTTCTCCTACGACGATATCACAAAACGCACAAATAAACTAAAAAAACCTCTTGTATTTGTTGGCGGTTGGTATGACTTGATGTTAGCTAATTCAATTATGGCATATGAACATTCTGTGGCTAATTCAATTTCTCAGGAAATCGCTGATGGTCATCGTTTGATTCTTACTCCGTTCAGTCATACCGCACGTATGAACGAATACCGTTTTGCTAATGAGGATACCGATCAGGCTTGTCTGGAAATTGATTGGTTCAATCAGCAACTAAGGGCAACTTCTTCTGAGCTTTTTCAAAAAGGTAAAGCTATTATCTATGTTATGGGTGAAGAAAGATGGCGTGCTGAACAGGATTGGCCATTACCGGATACGGAACTCACTGAGTACTATCTTCATAGCAATGGTAATGCTAATACTTCATTGGGTGATGGTGTATTATCTACTACAATTCCCACTTCAGAATCAGCAGATCTTTACTCTTCGAACCCTGCAAATCCGGTAAATAATATGCAGGAGCACACAATGTTCGGTGGAATGAATGATCATTCAGGTAATGAGCAGAGAAGCGACGTATTAGTTTATTCAACTCCTGTTCTGGAAGAAGATGTTGAGGTTACAGGATGGATTAATGCCACACTTTATGCATCTACAAATGCAACTGATGCAGATTTCATCATGAAACTACTTGATGTGTATCCGGATGGCAGTTCTATGCATCTCACTACAGGTGGTGTACGCGGCCGTTATCGCAATGATCGCAAAAATCCAAAGCCTATGGTTCCGGGGCAGATAGAAAATCTGACTTTGAAGATGCGTGCTACAAGCAATATCTTCAAGAAAGGACATCGGATTCGTATTGAGGTTATGAGTACAAATTCATCGATGTATGATGTAAATCCAAACTGCTTTATTGATCTTAGAACATGTACTGAAAAGGATTATATAGTTGCTGACCAGACGATATATCACGATTTGGAGCATCCATCTTCCATATCCTTGCCGATTATTCCTGCAGATGCGCAGGGTGAATGGCTGGATTGGCCTTATGCCCCGGAAAAAACTGGTGGGTTCGATCATCATGCTATGGCAGGAAAACCATCATGTACGGAACCAATTCAACTGGATACGGCGGATTTGCCCGTAATAGAGTGATGAATCGTTAATACAGATTTTACATTACTTTCAAACTTTAGCTACATCTGTAAACATTGTTATTATCAGAAGGTATTCTTTCTAGTGCGCCCGGCGGGCGCACATTCATTGACAGAAACGATTCTGCTGTTGCTGATGGCAGTACGGTAAGCATAGCGGGCCAGATATTCAATGGCATTGCCGTCTTTACCGCATTTTAAATTCGGTATCTTCCATATCCTGACTATTCTAACGTGCTGTATCATACCGCACG
>ENA-UOOI01002146-UOOI01002146.1-fermentation-metagenome-genome-assembly--contig:-NODE-2146-length-18010-cov-50.080033_pt1 | contig 18010 bp, 13 predicted proteins | sample MGYA00245779_ERZ724027 | MGnify/ENA primary metagenome ERZ724027 (study PRJEB28704, sample SAMN03018318) | fermentation metagenome | biome: anthropogenic terrestrial biome; feature: soil...
GAGATTATTGCGTTTTAATAAATAAGGATCCTTATAATATTTCTTTTATGCATAAGGGGGAATTTGTACTTAAGGAACAAATAAGAGATTTTGATGCAGATGATCATTTTAAGATTTATCCTTCTGGGTTTGTACTTGATGATAATATGTACTGCCATGCAAATTTCAATATTACATCTGATGAGCATTTCTATGGCATGGGCGAAAAATATATGGGGCTTGATAAGCGTGAGAAAAATATAACATGCTGGCAGAGGGACGCACTAAGTACAAGTACTGAATATGCATATAAAAATATTCCTTTTTTTATCAGCACAAATGGATATGGCTTTTTACTAAATAGTTTTGTACGTTCTAATTTTGATTTTGGTTACAGCTCGGGTATAAGTTTGAACGTTACTTTAGAAGAAAAATGTATGGATTATTATGTGTTTTTAGATGAGGACTATAAAAAAATATTGGATAAGTATACCCTTGTTTCGGGAAAAACGCCAATGATTCCTAAATGGGCTTTTGGGCTTTGGATGTCAAAATGCTCCTACATGAGCCAGGATGAAGTGCTAAGCGTGGCTGAAAAATTAAGAAAATATAAGATTCCTTGTGATGTTATTCATATTGATTCATGGATGAGGAAAGCTTCAGCAGGTGATTTGTGCTGGGACAGGAAAAGATATCCTAATCCTGAGCTTATGATAAAAACCCTTCATGACATGGGATTTAAACTTAGTATATGGGTTTGGCCCTATATCATGGAAGGCTGTGAAAGATACTATGAAGCACTTGAAAAGGGGTATCTCGTTAAAGATGAGTTTGGGGACGTATATAAATTTTATCCAACGAAATTAAGCAATGAAAAGGTTGCTGCTTTTGACTTTACAAATGGTGGGTTTAGGGAATGGTATTCGAGTTTTATAAGGCATCTGTCAGATATGGGTGTGGACGTTATTAAAACTGATTTTAGTGAAGCTTTAAGTGAAAAGTGCATTTTTGCTGATGGGAGCAGCGGAATCGAGGGACATAACAAGTATTGTTTCTTATATAGCCAAACAGTTTATAAGGCACTTAACTACAAGAATAATGATAAGATTATATGGTGCAGGAGTGGATATGCAGGTTCTCAAAAATATCCTGCTCACTGGGCTGGGGATTCATTTTCCTCGCTGAATACTCTCTCCTATATTTTAAAAGGCGGATTGAGCTTAGGACTTTCAGGTATAAGCTTTTGGGCACATGATATGGGAGGATTTTATAATGCAGATTTTGAAAATGAAGAAGCATCTTCTTCTAAGGATGAGTATATAAGATCTGTTGAATTTGGATTTTTAAGTCCTTTAAGCAGATGCCATGGGAAAACTCCAAGAGAACCATGGAACTTTGATGATGAAACCTTAGATATTTTTAAGAAATTTGATAAATTAAGATATAAACTTTTACCTTATGTTTACAGTATGGCCTATAAGAGCAGCAAAAGCGGAGTACCAATTATAAGACCTCTCTTTTTGGAATTCCCAAAAGATTTGAATGCTTATAACGTGGAAAATGGATATTTCTTAGGGGACAGTCTTCTTATATATCCTGTGTTTGATAAAGATAATATAAATATATATCTTCCAGATGGATTATGGTATGATTTTTGGGGTGGAAAAGAAATTCAAGGGGGGAAATGGATTAAGGAAGAGGTCCCACTAAATAGGATACCTATATATATAAGATGCAATTCAATTATTCCTATGATGAGCAGTGAATGTCAGTTTATTGAGGATAATGCCTTTGATGAAGTCAGCTTGCTTGTCTATGCTAAAGAAAACACTGAATTTGAATTTTATGATGGAAATGAAGTAAAACATATTTTTGCTGAGGTTAATGGCGGTATTCATATAAAAGCTGATTGTAAGGTGAATGACATTAAGTTTGTTAACGGCATTAAATAATTAACGGAGGAGAAAAAATGGTTGACTATGATTTATTTTTAGATAAGCTGTATGGAGGATGGCTGGGAAAAATAATAGGAGTAAGGCATGGAGCAAATATTGAGGGATGGACTTATGATAAGATTAAAAAAACTTTTGGTGAATTAAATTATTATCCCTTTGATTATAAAAATTTTGCAGCAGATGATGATATAAATGGTCCTCTTTTTTTTCAAAGAGCATTATATGATTATAAATGCAATTCTGATATAACACCTAAGGAAATGGGACTTTGTATGTTAAATTATGTTCCTGAAAATCACGGATTTTTTTGGTGGGGCGGATATGGAATATCAACGGAGCATACTGCTTATTTAAATGTTAAAAATGGAATACTTCCGCCTGCTTCAGGAAGCATTGGGCAAAACGGAAAGACTATGGCAGAGCAAATCGGAGGGCAAATTTTTTCTGATTGCTGGGGACTTGTAAACCCCGGGAACCCTTACAGAGCAGCAGAATATGCAAAAAAAATGGCCAGCGTTACCCATGACGGCGAAGGAAAATACGGCGGTATGTTTATAGCGGCATGTATAGCTGAAGCATTTGTAGAGAGCAGCATTGAGAGTATAATAAATAAGGCTTTAAAGGTTATCCCTGGAAACTGTGAATATGCAAAATGTGTTAGGGACGTTTTGAATTATTATCATGATAATCCAAAAGATTTTAGAAAATGTTTTGAATTTGTTGAAAAGAATTACGGTTATCAGTTTTATAAGGGAGTTTGCCACATAATTCCTAATGCTTGTGTAATTATAATAGCTTTGCTTTATGGCGGCGGGGATTTTGCTAAGACAATTAATATAGCCAGCATGTGCGGCTGGGACACGGATTGTAATTCTGGTAATGCGGGTACAATTATTGGTGTTATAAATGGAAAATCAGGTATTCCTGAAATATGGACTGAGCCTATTAATGATTTTGTATGTGCATCAAGTGTTATTGGGAGTTTAAATATATTAGATGTACCCTCCATTGTTGCTTATTCTGCATATTTAGCTTATAAAATAGAGGGTGAAAAGATACCTGATAATATAAGAGATTCAGTAGAAAACTCTCATAAATACAAGATTTATGATTTTGAGCTTGAAGGTTCAACCCATGCTTTTAGATGCGACAGTAATAAGGTTAAAGTTGTAATTAAAAATACCGATGATAGGGCACATTCTGGCAAAAGGTCTCTTAAGATAGCACTAGACAAGTTTAAAAGCGGCAGCGAAGTTTCTATTTACAGCAAGACCTATTATAAGCCTGAAGATTTTGATGACAGCAGGTATGACCCGGATTTTTCACCGACTTTTTACCCTGGGGAAAGCTTTAGCTTTTATATAAGCGGTGATTATAGCGAAAAATTATCTTTGTATGTAAGACCTTATTTTAAGGATGGAATGTCAGAGGAGAAGTATTTTGGAAATGAAGTTGAACTTAATGGAGAAAAGTGGATTAATATTAAATACGATGTTCCTGCTTCAAAAAATGTGGTTGTTGAGGAAATAGGCTTTGAGACATATATTAAAAACAGTGAGAATATAAATGAAGATACTATTTGTTTATATATAGATGATTTTAAATTATCAAAGGGCGGAAATTACTCCATAGATTTTTCAAATTATCCTATGGAAAAGTGGAATGTGATGCACAGCACTCCAAGAGCATTTACTTATTTTAGAGGCCTTTGGGACATAGAAGATGGGGCATTAAGCGGAAGCTATTTTGGGGAAAGTGCAGAATGTTATACAGGATATTATTATTCAAGAGATTATGAATTTTCCTCCACCGTTGTGCCTCAAAATGAAGGCTATCACGGACTAAGCTTTAGAGCTCAAGGCGCAGTAAGGTCTTACAGCATAGGGCTTTTAACTCCTAATCAAATTGTGCTTTATAAAAAGATAGAAAATGGGAAGTTTGAGGTTTTAAAATCCGCACCCTTTAATTGGAGCATTAAAGAAAAATACAATATAAAGGTAGCTATCTTAAACAATCATTTTGAAATATACGTTAATGATGAAAAAGTGATGGACTACACCGATGAAAATGATGCCTACTTATATGGCTGCATAGGTTTTTGTGGCAAGGACGGTGCACATACCCACTATGAGGGGTTTAGTTTTATAAGCAGGGACAGATAAGAAATATTCTGTATTACCAAATAAAATGGGGACAGATAAGAACTATTCTATTTCCATTCAAGCTTAGACAAGCCCCCAAACCTTTTGTAGGGCAATGGAAAACAGTTGCTATATGTCCAATTTTTATTTATATGGGATTTAATTGAACATCATGCACATCACTCCTTAATTTCCATGAATATTGCATGGAATCCTCCTATTATTTTTGATATTCTTAATTATTAGATAAATAGAAAAACAGGGGGGAATAGGAATGGAAGAAAAAGATGATATTCAATTAAATCAGGAAAATGAAGATTCTAAGGAAAAGTGGAAAAGAACAGACTATGTTAATGTAAAAAATCAATTCGATAATGGTTTGAGCTGGTTTTTCTGGATAGCGGGGCTTTCAATTGTAAACACAATAGTGTATATAACAGGAGGAAACTATAACTTTATAATTGGACTTGGAATCACTCAGGTTATAGATGGATTTGTTGCTGAAATACAGGGGACAGGTATGTATATAGCATTATTAATTGATATACTTGTTGCTGGTGGATTTGCTCTGCTTGGTTTCCTTGGGAGGAAAAAAAAGTACTGGGTATTTATTGTTGGTATAATCCTTTATACACTTGATGCTTTAATATTCCTTTACGTGCAAGATTGGGTTGGATTAGCCTTCCATGCATTAGCAATATACGGATTTGCTAGGGGAATGATGGCAGTAAAGCGTCTTAAGGAAATGGATGGGGTACAATAGCAATAGGAAAGTTAATACAGCTATTCCTTTTTGAAAGCCAGGCATTTTGCCTGGCTTCTTCTTTTGTATTTCTATCTAAACTTAGACAAATCCCAATCCTTTGGAGCGATGGAAGGTAGTTGCTATATGTCCGGAGTTTCCTTCATCTACAGATTTTTTAATTAAACAATCAACAATATTTTCACCAAGACCTGTTTCAACTATCATCATGATTTTAGACAGCTCATGTATACCGCACTGTTTTGTATAGGAATTGGTTAAAAGATAGATATAAAAGTATTTTCCACTATCCATATAAAAATGAAGATGCATGATATTTTATTTATTTGATTTTACCAACTGATTTTATACAAAAAAGTTTATTCACATATTGACACAACTGCATTTACCTTGAATAAATTTTTGTAATTGTATATAATGAAATTAGGTTGGTAAAATTTTAAAAGAAGTATTGAAATTCAAAGCTTTAATGGCAAGTTGGATTTTTAGAAACCCTGATTTTATCTTAGATGAACCTTAACAAGAGTTGTATTGAAATTACTCACTTTCGCTCATTTTACACCTCCAGTTTTTTGATGAACCTTAACAAGAGTTGTATTGAAATTGGCTTCCGTCTGTTGCACTTATTGTCAATTTACTTGGATGAACCTTAACAAGAGTTGTATTGAAATTTAGGATTAAAATAATTCATGAGTATTTCTTTATCTGATGAACCTTAACAAGAGTTGTATTGAAATGCACTTGCCCTGGGTATATAAGATTTGGGTTTTTCACGATGAACCTTAACAAGAGTTGTATTGAAATTTTTTACACTCTTTAATTAACTGTTCAATTGTTATAGATGAACCTTAACAAGAGTTGTATTGAAATGTTTTAAATACTTTAAAAGATGGGTTTTCTTTACCGATGAACCTTAACAAGAGTTGTATTGAAATTTTTGGCTCTACATCTACCTTCTTACCGGTTATCATGATGAACCTTAACAAGAGTTGTATTGAAATGGTGAGGCTATTAAGGTTAAGATGGGGTGATTAATGATGAACCTTAACAAGAGTTGTATTGAAATGGTGTAATTTCTCCAAACGGATTCTTCTCTGTTTTGATGAACCTTAACAAGAGTTGTATTGAAATACATCTAAATAACCATTTATAAAAGTATTTGTGTTAGATGAACCTTAACAAGAGTTGTATTGAAATCAGTAGCCTGCCCTTGCATACTGCCTGTAATCTATCGATGAACCTTAACAAGAGTTGTATTGAAATACTGCAAAATCTATTGGTTTAGTAGTAATCATTTCTGATGAACCTTAACAAGAGTTGTATTGAAATTTTATGGATGTATATAATGTACTAGAGGAAAATAAGGATGAACCTTAACAAGAGTTGTATTGAAATTATTTAAAATAGGTATAAAGGGGCTTGCAAGTGTAGATGAACCTTAACAAGAGTTGTATTGAAATAACATATATTCTGATAGGAGGGTAAGCCAGCCTTTCGATGAACCTTAACAAGAGTTGTATTGAAATAAGCCTGCGATGCAGCACCATGGCACACCTACATGGATGAACCTTAACAAGAGTTGTATTGAAATAGCAGAGGAAATAGAGTTCTGTGACAGCAAACCACGATGAACCTTAACAAGAGTTGTATTGAAATAGACATAATAGCTGAACACTCCTACCGAGTTACTAAAGGATGAACCTTAACAAGAGTTGTATTGAAATAGACATAATAGCTGAACACTCCTACCGAGTTACTAAAGATGAACCTTAACAAGAGTTGTATTGAAATAAGCTATTCTATGCGGAGCTGATAATACTCTTGTAAGATGAACCTTAACAAGAGTTGTATTGAAATAATCTTTTATATTCGCCTTCCATTTTAGTATAAATGGATGAACCTTAACAAGAGTTGTATTGAAATTATCTATACACCACCCTTAGTCTCTGTCCTTCCAGATGAACCTTAACAAGGGTTGTATTGAAATTTATTAAATTTATTTTTAATTTCATTATTATATTGATGAACCTTAACAAGGGTTGTATTGAAATATGGTTATTTCACCACCTTTAATTCAAGCCTCGGGGATGAACCTTAACAAGGGTTGTATTGAAATCGCATATATATGCGTCAATTCCTGAAACTATCCAAGATGAACCTTAACAAGGGTTGTATTGAAATTAGGCAACTGATCTTCTACTTCTTTTTATAAATGGATGAACCTTAACAAGGGTTGTATTGAAATTGAATTCCAGGGGAGCACCCAGTGCATCCCCTATTGGATGAACCTTAACAAGGGTTGTATTGAAATGCAATATAAGGGAACTTACTGCTCAAATATGGACGATGAACCTTAACAAGGGTTGTATTGAAATTTGGCTACTTCAATTGTAATTGCTTGATTATTGTTACGATGAACCTTAACAAGGGTTGTATTGAAATATAGATGTAACTTCACCATCAATATACAACTTTTTAGATGAACCTTAACAAGGGTTGTATTGAAATTCCTGGAAGGTGCATATACAACTTGTTTAAATTGTGATGAACCTTAACAAGGGTTGTATTGAAATCAATTTTGGTTACCGGCACGAAAGAAATGTGCCGGGGATGAACCTTAACAAGGGTTGTATTGAAATATTATATCTTTCATTTTTCCCTCCTATTAATTTAATGATGAACCTTAACAAGGGTTGTATTGAAATTTAATTATAGCCCCAATGGCTTCAACAACTAATGCAGATGAACCTTAACAAGGGTTGTATTGAAATCTGTCAACTTTTATAGTTTGCTGCCCTGGTATCTGGATGAACCTTAACAAGGGTTGTATTGAAATGGAACTATATAAAGTAATTCATCATGGATTTGCCCTGATGAACCTTAACAAGGGTTGTATTGAAATAAACAACTCTGTTTAACATTCTTATCTACTTCCTTGATGAACCTTAACAAGGGTTGTATTGAAATGGAACTATATAAAGTAATTCATCATGGATTTGCCCTGATGAACCTTAACAAGGGTTATATTGTAATCCAAAACTATAATATTTATTCTTTTTTTTAAGTTATCTATTTATGTAGGTTATTATATTTTTGCTCTCCATAAAGTTATATCTTATCCAGCTTTTAGTAATAATTTCATCGGTTTAAGGTAGTAAAAAACCCCTCATCCTTAACAAATTTCTTAATTAAGCTATCAATGTTATTTCCATGAGAGCAAACCTCAATTGCTATTATGGCTGAATAATTTATATAGATTCTATTACTTTGTATGAAAATTAGTTAAGAGATTGAAATAAAATACTTCTTCTTTTGCTGAAGGTTTAAAAGCTTTTGCATCCTGCTAATAAAGGTCAATAGGTTATACTGTCTTATTTTAGAAACAATAGAGGAATACATATTTTTTTATAGAATAAGTAAGTAAGTGTTATTGGAATGTTTAGAAATTTATGAAATCATTATAAGAATTATGGGGGGCGGATAAATTGAGCATTAGGCAAATTGAATTAAAATGTGAAACTATTACTCCACTTTTTATGTCAGGAGCTGATGGAATGACGCCTGAACTTAGAGCACCATCTATAAAAGCACTTATTAGATATTGGTGGAGGGCAGCTAATGCTGATTTAAATATGGGTACACTGATTGACAATGAAAAAAACATTTTTGGTGGGACGGGGAAGAGAATTAAACAAAATGGTGATACGCAAAAGAATAAAGAATATGGAAGAAGTAAAGTAGAAATTAGGGTTAAACACAATATTTCAAATTATGATATTTCTGACAGCCTATATGGGAATGACATAAAATATAAAATTAAACAAAGTGAGAAAGGTAAGCGTTATAAAGTGCCTATTAAATATGAAGGTATATGCTATTTGTTATATTCTACGATATTACCTAATAAAGAGAGAAAATATATAAAAGCAGATACAAATTTTTCAATAGTGCTTACTTTTAATGATAGAGATAAGAAAGATATAAACGAGTTTTTAAAAGGATTTATTTTCCTTGAATATTTTGGGGCACTTGGGACAAGAAGTCGAAGGGGTGCAGGTTCATTTAGAGTCTTAAGTTTGAATGGAGATACAGAATATATTGATAACAATATAAAAGATAATATTGTTATGGATGAAATAGATAATAATGCCGAAGTTATAAAAAGAATTAAAAATATTACAAGGAATTTAAAAAAACCAGTTAATGAAAACTATTCCGTACTAAAAGGAAGTAAAATTCTTGTTTTTTATCCAAGGGATACATGGGAAGATGCACTTGAATTTACAGGAAGTAATTTCAAAAAATTTAGAGGTAAATTTTATCTCTATCCTAATAATGATATTTATAGTCCTGCTAATTTTGGATTACCTATAATGCATAAAAAAAGAGACAATAAAAGTACAAAAATGGAGGCTGTAAATGAAAAGAATTATAAACAAATTAAAAGAAGATCTTCACCATTAATATTTAAAGTTATCAAAACAGGGGAAAATATATATTTTCCTGTAATTATATATTTAAATGGTGAATTTTTACCAAAGGGTTGTGTTATAAATAATAATATTAATGATGAAACAAAATATCCAAATAGAAATGTTGTTAATGATTTTTTAAATACTTTTAACAGAAATGACTATAAGGAGATGACGATATGAAATATCTATTATTATTTACCATAGGACCTGTACAAGGATTTATTTCAAAATCAAGGAAAGCTCAGGATTTGTATAACGGCAGTATTATATTATCTGATTTAATTAAATTTTCAATAAGTAAGCTGCCAATGAACCCGAAAGTGATATTCCCCAATAATGGCAATCAAAATGATAAGTCTTTTTATCCAAATAGATTTTTAGCTGTAGTTGAAACGGATAATCCAAAAGAAATGGGAAAGCAATTAGAAGAGAAAGTTAATGGTTATTTTAAATCTAAAGCTAAATCATTAAAAGATAAATACAATGAGAATATGTCAGAAAGTTTAAAAAATAAGTTTAACAAACAAATAAATGATTTTCCTGATATATTTTGGACGATGCTTCCGTATAATGAAAATGATTATAAAAATTCTTATAAAAGAATTGAGCAAAATATGGGAGCAATTAAAAATATAAGAGAATTCAGTCAAAATGAAGAAATAGGAAGGAAATGCTCTATTTGTGGAGAAAGGGATGTTATATTTTACAATCCAAGAAAAAATAATAAACAGAAAGATATTATTCCTAGATACTTAAATGAATTTGTTAAAGTTAAGGATAATATAATTTCAGAGGGTGAAGGGCTTTGCGGTCTTTGCTTTGTTAAAAGATACTATAAGAAACCAGGGAATAAATCAACTGCAGAAATTGCGGCACTTAATGCTGTGAATAAATTAAATGAAAAAGGTGATTTATTAAAAGAGTATATAAGTTTTTTTAAGCCTAATGATTTTAACTATGAATTTTTATTTGAAGAAAATTTAACACAAGATATGTTGAAAGAATATGTAAGAGATAATGACTTTAAAGTTTATTATGAAATTACTGAAAAGTACAAACAAATTATGAGTTCATTAAAAGATGAAAAAATTAAGCTTTCTGGTTATTATGCAATTGTTTTGTCAGATGGGGATAGCATGGGTAGCTGGCTTTCTGGAGAAAGAATCAGGGATGATGTAAATTTATTGGATTTTCATAATGAATTATCATGTGCTTTGCAAAAGTTCGCAAAATATAGTAGTGAATACCTTGATAATTCTGGATATGGCAAGACAATATATACAGGCGGAGAGGATTTTATGGGATTTATCTCTATTTCAAAACTATTTGAAGTAGAGATGAAACTTAGAAGTAAATTTGATGATTATGTAAATAATCCTTTAAAGGATTATTTTAAAGATAGTAATGACAATATAACATTTTCAGCAGGAATTGTTATAGCACATTATAAAACGCCATTGAATGAAGTTTTGAAAACAGTTAGGGCTATGGAAGAATATGCAAAAGATATTGATGATCAAAAGGATGCTTTTTCAATATCAGTTTTAAAACGTAGTGGCGAGATAGTTAAATCGAGATATAAGTGGAAGATGAATGATTATTATATTCTAAATAGATTGGATGAAATAATTAAAAGAATTATAGATAGTGAATTTTCGGTAACTTTTATAAATAAATTGCATAATGAATTTTATTTGATTGGAGAAGGTAATGATGAAGAAGGATATTTAAATAAAATGATTAAAACAGAATTAGGAAAGCTAATCTCAAGGGCTTGTCTAATAAAAAAAGATGATAATGAGGATAAGAAAGAATACGAGAATAGAAAAAATGATGCAATAAATAAAATGACTGAAGAAGTTTTTTCGCTATATAGTAAAGATTTTAATAATTTTATTTCAATACTTAGGATATGCGAGTTTTTAATGAGGGAGGGATATTATGTTAATTAAAATAACACCTTTTGATACACTCTTTTTTAGAGATGGTAAGCCTTTTAATATGGGGGATGAAACATGGACAGATGGAATTTTTCCTCCCTATCCTTCAGTATTTTATGGAGCTTTAAGAACACTGTATTTTGCAAATCACATTGACGAATTTAAAAAAGTTAATACAGAAGAGGATCCTACTAAAAATTTGAAAATAAAAAATATTTTTTATAGAATTCACGGATGTAATTTTTATCCTATACCACTTGATTTAGTTGAAATTAAAAGTAAAAAGCAAACAAACACACCTGAAAAAGAATATGGAAAAGAATATGAAAGAGAATATGAAGTTGTAAATTTAAAAATTTCAGAGCAAAAAATAATAAGCTCAAAAGATGAAAAACTTAATATGCTTTATTATGATGATGAAGTTATGGGATTAGATGATGGTGTGATTTCAAAGGGCGATTTGCATGAATATTTAGCTGGGAAATTAGAAAATGCAACTGCTGAGAAAATTTCTGATAATATAAAAAAGGAAAGTAAAATTTCTATAAAAAAGGACAGGTTAAAAGGGAATAGCGAAGATGGAAAGCTTTACAGATTGGATTTACTTAGGCTCGTTGATTTTGATATATGTGTTGAATTTGAAGGTATTGATATCCCTGACAGGGGATATTTGAAAATAGGAGGAGAAAATAAGGCAGCATACTACATGAGAATAGATAAATATCCGGGAATAAGTTCAAAATTAAAAGATGGAAAGTTTAAGCTTTATATTAATACTCCTGCAATATTTAAAAAAGGATGGCTTCCTGAATGGGTTGATTCTAATACTTATGAAGGAAATTTTAAAGGAATAAATTTAAAACTTATAACTGCAGCAGTTGGAAGATACAATTTAATAGGTGGCTTTAGCATGAAAGATAAAAATGGCTTACCATATCCTAAACCAATGAGAAGGGCTGTACCAGCAGGAAGTGTTTATTATTTCGAAACGGATGAGAAAGATATGGACAAGATAGTAAATACTTTTAATGGAGTTTCTATCTCGGAATTTGACACTTCAAAAGAAGGTTTTGGAATATGTTATGTAGGAGGTTGGAAATGATGAAAACTATTAGAGTAATTACAACTGTCGGAACATCAATGTTTACAAATCAAAAGAAGGTTTTGGAATATGTTATGTAGGAGGTTGGAAATGATGAAAACTATTAGAGTAATTACAACTGTCGGAACATCAATGTTTACAAATTATATGGACAGCAAGGTAGAAAAGGCATTTAAGGATAATAATGAAGACTATGAAAGTATAAAGAAAGATTTTGATAAAGTTGATATGAGTTTTGAACAATATGATGAAAAAGCAGACCGCATAAATAATATGAAAAATATTTTAAATAATCACTGGATGAAGAGAATTTCAAAGTGTGAAGGCGAATGGGGATTTAAGGCAGATGAATATAACTTTGATGCAAGTGCAGAAATAAAAAGTTTAAATTTAATTCAGCAGAAATATAAAGGAAGCAATTCAATTGTAGAGTTAATTTGCACTGATACAATTTTATCTAAAGTTTCTGCTGAGCTTATAAAAGAAAATATAAGTAAAATGAATCCTAATATAACCGTTAAGGGTATTCATGTAATCAAAGGGCTACAAATCAATAATTGTCAAGATTTTAAAAAAATCGGACTTCAAAATTTATATAGTAAATTAGATCAATTAATTAGCATAGATAAAGAGAAAATAGATAAGCATGATGAATATGAATTGATTAAAAATAGCAGTGATGCAATTTTAAATGTATCAGGAGGATATAAAGCTTTAATACCATATATATCAATTTACGGTCAACTTTATAATATACCACTATATTATATTTATGAAAATAGTGATGAACTTATAATTATAGACAAGCTCCCAGTTGAATTTGATTGGTTTTTTGCCGAGGAAAATTATCCATTTATTAGCGAACCAGACCTATATCAAAATAACGCCAAAAAAATTAAAGAGCTTAGGAAGTTAAACATAATTGAAGAAAGGGGAACTAAACTTACAGCAGTAGGAGAATTATATAAAAAGTATATTGAAGAAAATATGCCAATATCAAAAAATATTATGGGATATTTTATGGAATATAAGGTATATGAATACTTAATAAATAATCCTTATAAAGATTATAAAATAGTTAAACATTCTGTAAGAAAAGATGATAATCCTGAAAATAAATGGATAGGAGAAAGGGAATTTGATTTAGTATTATTTAAGAAAGAATATAATTATTCAGATTTTATTGTAGGGGAAGTAAAATCTTATTATCAAGTATATAAGGAAGATAATTATAAAGAATATATTAAACAGCTTAATGGGCAGCTTGAAAAATTTATAAAGAGTAATAATATTCCAAAAGAATATCATCTTTATATTTATATAACAAAGGGTAAGATCCCAAATAATCAGTTTAAAGAAAATTTGAAAGAAATAGAATCAATAATAAAGCAAAAATGTGGTTGTAAATTTAAAGTATTCTTAATTAATTTAAACTATGAAGCAAAAGCAGAAGTTAATTTTAATGAATCATTAAGAAATATAAATGCAAATCCATATAAATGGATTATGAGCAGCCCATTAAGCGAAAGAGATATTCAAAAGGATTATAAATTTGATTAGGAGGTAATCTTATGTATAAAATAGCAAAACCATTTTTTATGATATGTCAAACCCCTATGCATGTAGGAAGCGGAAATGACCTTGGAATTGTTGATTTACCTATTCAAAGGGAAAAGGAGACAGGTTTTCCTAAGATCGAAGCTTCAAGCTTAAAAGGATCAATTAGAGAAAGCTTTGAAGAAAAGTTTGGACAAGATGATGAAAATTTAAATTTTGCATTTGGACCTATTAATAATAATGATTCTTATGCTTCTGCGCTTGGATTTACTGATGCCAGGATACTTCTGTTTCCTATAAAATCAATGAAAGGTGTTTATGCTTATATTACTTGTGAAAAAGTATTACATAGATTTTTATTAGATTTAAATTATGCTGGAATAGATAATAAATTTATTATCCCACAAAAAAATACTGTACCAATTGGTAGCAACTTAATTATAGAAGGGAAAGGTGGCTCAGAAAATGTTTCACTTGAAGAATATACATTTAAAATAAATAAGGATGATAAATGTACAGAATTAGACAAATGGCTTTCAAAGAACATTGTTCCTGAAGGTGAGCTTTTCAATTATATGAGGGAAAAAGTTAAAAGGGATATTATTGTGGTAGATGATAGTGATTTTAGTGATTTTGTTAATCTTTCAACTGAAGTTATAACAAGAACAAAAATAGATTCAAATACTGGTACTGTAGAAGATGGAGCCCTATTTACAGAAGAATTCTTGCCTGCTGAAGCTATTATGTACTCTTTAGCTTTAGCATCACCAATATTTACCGATGAAAATAAAAAACCTAATATATTTAAGGTTGAAGAATCAAAAGATAAAGGTAAAAAGGAAGCTCAAAAGGTCATGGATTATTTTATTAAAAACTTAAAAGAAGTCATTCAAATTGGTGGAGATGCTACTTTAGGCAAGGGTATAACAAGAATAAAGTTTTTTGAACAGGGGGTATAACAATGAGTGAAAGCATACCAAATTTCGATGAAAGCTTAAAGGGGATTGAACAGGGTAGAGCTAAATTTGCCTATAAATGTGTTGAAGAAGTTTTAAAAACTGACTATAAATCAGATTACAAGTCCTATGTTAAAAGAGTGCCTATGTTAATAAAAACTAATGGTCTTGGAGCTACTTACGCCTTTATATTTTCTAAAAAAGATAAAGCAGCATATAAAAAAATATATGATGATACAGTTAGTTGGCTTAAGCATGAGAATAGAGGATTAATTGATTTACCGGAAAAAGACGGTGAAAAGGGAAACGAGCTTGTTGAAAAAATTATAGAACTTAATTCATCAGAATATAGAGCAGTTACAATTGAAATACTACTATTTTTTGAATGGCTTAGAAGATTTGCAGAAGGAATGATAAAGGAGTAGATAGTATATGAGTGATAATTTTAATGATTATAAAGATAGCTTTGTTGATATTGAGAAGGCATATCTTCCAGACAAAGATACAAGAAAGCTTGTTTTAGATGATATTGATAACTTTAATTTAAAATTAAACAAAGCAGCAAGATATGATGAAGGGACAAAACATGAAAAAGGAAAGTTTAAATTTTTCAATAAAGGTTTTCAAAATGATGATAATTATTTAATTAAAGCAAATTTTGGCGATTTAAATTTTGAAGATATATGTAAAAGGCAAATAAGTAATATTGAAAAAATGGGAATTGAAAATACAAGCTTTATTTTATCACCTGATTGGAGGATGGTTGTGGGCCTTGGTGGAGTATCAGTATATGAAACTTCAATAACACTTCATTATATTTATGGTTTTCCATATATACCAGGACAGGCTTTAAAAGGAGTATGTAGGAATTATGCAATCAATTATTTTTATGATTGTAATGAAGATGATGCATTAAATGATGATAAGTTTAGAAAAATATTTGGATGTAAAGAGAAAAATAATATTAAGGGTATGGAAGGTTCTATAATGTTTTTTGATGCTATGCCAATAACACCACCTAAAATTGAGCCAGATATAATAAATACACATTATACAGAATATTATTTACCTGATAAAGGAAATATCAAGCCTCCTGCAGATTATTATAAGCCTATTCCTATTCCATTTTTAACAGTAAAGGATACAAAATTTCAATTTGTTCTTGGACTAAAGATGGGGGAAGATATAAGCCTTATAGATACTGCAAAAAAATGGATGATAGGAGCGCTGACTCAATCTGGTATAGGTGCAAAGACAGCACATGGCTATGGATATATGCAGGAAGAAAAGTTAGGAAATACTAATAAAACAGAAAAAAGTAAAAATACGGTTTTGAATATGATGATATCAAAGTAGCTACAAATGCTTCAATTGAAGCACTTGCTAAGAAATTTAATCATTATTAAGATTCAATTTTTTCAAACCTCCAATTAAGAGTAGTTGGGGGTTTGAAATTATATATAGGGGTGATTGTATGGCAAGAAAATTTGTAAGCTTTTTAGGTGCAGGCTCATTTTCAAACGGTAAAGGATACTTTGATAGCAAATATAGAGTAAAAGGCAAGATTATACAAACAAATTTTGTTTAAGAGGCACTTATTAAAGGATTATGTGGCGACTGGACAAAAGATGATTGTGCAGTAATTTTTTTGACAAAACTTGCAAGAGGAACAAACTGGGAAAGTCCTAATGATAAAAACAGAAGGTTAAAAGATAAACTAAATAAATTGAATATAAACATTCTAGAAGTGGATATTTGTGATGGAAGAAATGATAATGAGATTTATGAAATATTTACTAAAATTTATGATTCTCTTGATGAAAATGATGAAATTATATTTGATATTACTCACGGGTTCAGATCAATACCGATGCTTGCTCTTACAGTTTTAAACTATGCAAAAGTTTTGAAGAATATAAAGATAAAAGGAATATATTATGGAGCTTTTGATGCTAAAGATGAAGAGGGGATAACTCCTGTTTTTAATTTGTCTGTTTATGATGAAATTCTTGAATGGTCTCAAGCAGTAAATTCATTTTTGAAATATGGAAATAGCCAGCATATTAAAGAAATTGTTGATTTAATGAATCGAAAACATATAAATGATGGCGATAAAAGCTATATTCCTGTAAGAGATTTTGTAAGCAGTCTGAATGATTTCACAAATTCCATATATACATGCAGGGGGAAAGTAACTGATGAATTTATAAATAAAAGCGGCTCGAATAGGAAGCCCATTTCTGTGGCTTATAGTAATATGAAAGAAAGGCTTGATGATATAGTTGAAAATGATGACAAGTCAATTAAGCCCTTGGTTCCACTACTTGAAAAAATCAAAGATAGGACTTGTGAATTTAGTAATTCTGACAATTTGAAAACTGGGCTTGCGGTTGTTAAATGGAGCATCGATAATAATTTAACTCAAGATGAACCTTAACAAGGGTTGTATAAAAATTTTAATTTTGGGAACACTATATAAAAAAATAGTAGATGGACCTTAACAAGGGTTGTATTGAAATTAGATTAAGTATATTCATGGAGTTAAATATATTTAGAACAAACCTTAACAAAAGTTGTATAAGATTTAAATTTAGTAGGAATACTATATTAGGAATGAACAAATAGTCTATATTTAAAAACTTAACCAATTTATTCATATATAAAGTATATTCAATTTTAAATATATTTAAATAAGTTTTAGTTAAGCAGTATTAGTACGATATTGTGTAATCAGAAAATTGAATACAATGAAATATTAACAGAAAGGATGTGCTGATAATGGCAAGGGAATATACTGATGAATTTAGAAACATTTTAGTAGAACTATATAATTTAGGAAAACCTCTATCATATTTAAGCCAAGAATATGGAATATCAAAATCAACAATAATTTCATGGATAGATAGATCAAAATTATCAGTTGCTAACGAATATAAAGCTATAACTAAAGCAGAATATCAGCAAACATTAGAAAAGATGGCAAGGCTTGAAGAGGAAAATGAAATATTAAAAAGAGCAACTGCCATAGTTGCAAGGAACTAATTAGCATATTTAATTTTATAACTGCTAACTATGTTAAAAATTTCGATTATGATGTTCATATATAAAAATTATGAATATAAAAATAAATCCTTTATAGCAG
>ENA-UOOI01002148-UOOI01002148.1-fermentation-metagenome-genome-assembly--contig:-NODE-2148-length-17993-cov-266.999498_pt1 | contig 17993 bp, 13 predicted proteins | sample MGYA00245779_ERZ724027 | MGnify/ENA primary metagenome ERZ724027 (study PRJEB28704, sample SAMN03018318) | fermentation metagenome | biome: anthropogenic terrestrial biome; feature: soil...
TGGTGGAGATGACGGGAGTCGAACCCGTGTCCGAAGATCATTTGCCAGGGCTTTCTACAAGCTTAGCCTGTGTTTTAAAATTCCCTCGGCGCAGCGCCCAAAGGCAGGTTCTGCGCGTTCGGTAGCCTTTTGGTCATGACCGGGGCCAAGGCGCTCCCCGGTTCACGTTCACCGCTAATCGACGCCCTTAGCCAGGCCGCGGTGCTCCCGGTAAGGACGGCAGCTTAATTAAGCTGCGTACGCCACCCTATAGTTATAGTTAGCGTTGTTCGTTTTGTCAGTTCATTTTGTTTGCGAAAATAAAGCGTTCCGCGGCGCTGCCTGCTTACCATGGTTCACAATCCCCGTCGAAGCCTTTACATCCCCAAATCAATACCGGCTGCGTTCCTTCATGGCGCGGTCGATGTCGCGCCTGGCGTCGCGCGCCGCCATAGCCGCGCGCTTGTCGTAGAGCTTTTTGCCCTTGCACAGGCCGACCTGCACCTTGACCATCGAACCCTTGAAATAGAGCGAAATCGGAATCAGCGCATATCCGCTCTGCCGGACGGAGCCGAACAGGCGCAGGATCTCGCGCTTGTGCATCAAAAGGCGGCGCACGCGCGTCGGATCCTCGTTGAAAATATTTCCCTCGCGGTAGGGGCTGATGTGCATCCCATTAATCAGAAGCTGCCCGTTGTCGATGGAACACCAGGCGTCCTTGAGGTTGACCTGCCCGCGCCGGATGGACTTGACCTCCGTCCCGCGCAGCTCGATGCCGGCTTCCATCGATTCCAGCACAAAGTAATCGTGAAACGCCTTTTTATTTTTCGCGATGGTTTTCAGCGATTCCTTTGCCATTTGGGAGCCTCCGTTTCTCCGGGATTATAAAGATAGCATATTTCCCGGTTTCTGTCAAGCATTATGTCAACCGTCGCGGCTATAATTCGCTGCGGCCCGCCAGCGCCCGCGAAAGGGTTACTTCGTCGGCGTACTCCAAGTCGCCGCCGACCGGGATTCCGTAGGCGAGGCGCGTGACTTTGACCCCGAGCGGCTTGAGCAGGCGGGAGATGTACATTGCGGTCGCCTCGCCCTCCACGGTCGGATTTGTGGCCATGATCACTTCTTTGACCGAGCCGTCCTTGACGCGCGCCAGCAGCTCGCGGATATGAAGCTGGTCCGGTCCGACGCCGTTCAGCGGCGAAATCACGCCGTGCAGCACGTGATAGGTCCCTTTATAGTCCTGCGTGCGCTCCATCGCGACGACGTCGCGCGGATTTTCCACCACGCAGATGGTGGAATGGTCCCGCGCCGGGTCCCGGCAGATGGAGCAGGTCTCCTGGTCCGTGAGGTTGCAGCAGACCTTGCAGGTGTGGATTTTTTCGTGCGCTTCGAGAATGGAATCGGAGAGCTGTTTGACTTCCGCATCGGAAAGGCCGAGGACGTAATAGGCCATGCGCTGGGCGCTTTTGTACCCGATGCCGGGAAAATGCTCGAACTGCTCGACCAGCCGCGACAGCGGCGCAATGCGATACTCCGCCATCGGCTTAAAGCATGCCCGGCATGTTCAGGCCGCCCGAGATTTTTTCCATCTGCGCCGCCTTGTCGGCCGCCGCGGCCCGCAGGGCCTCGTTGACGGCGGCCAGCACCAGGTCCGAGAGCATCTCCACGTCGTCCGGGTCCACGACCTCCGGCTTGATTTCGATGGACTTGATTTCCATCTTCCCGGTCGCGGTCGCCCGCACCGCGTCGCCGCCCGCCGAGGCGGCGTACTCCTTCGCCTCCAGCTCCTCGGTCGTCTTTTTCATCTGTTCCTGCAGCTTCTGCGCCTGGCGCGCCAGCTGCTGCAGATTGGAAGCTCCGCCTCCGCCGTATCCCTGCGGCAGTCTTGCTTTCATGGTTTGGACTCCTCCTGTTTTTCTTCAACTTTGATGCCGGCTTTTCTGGCGTCCGCCGCGAGCTGCGCCAGCGGGTCGCCGCCTTCCGCCTTAGGCGCCGCCTTTTTGCGGTACGGACCCAGGTTGAACGCCCGGCCGGTCACCCGCTGGATGGCGGCGCGCATCCGGTCGCGCTGCTCCGGCCTGCGCAGAAGCTGGAACGCGATTTCGTTCGGCGCGTCAATCAGCACGTAGCTGCCGCTCACATAGGCGGAAGAACCGCTGAACGCCGCCCCTGCGGAAGGGGACGTCTGCCGGATAATCTGCAGGATTTCCGGCCATTCGGCCAGCTTCTGTGCGCTTTTCTGCAGCCGGGTGAACTTGTCCTCCGCATTGCCCGGCGGCGCGGGGGAAACGGCCTTTTCCGGTTCTTCCGCCTTTTCCGCTTCCCGGCGCGGCGCTTCCCGCTGTTCCGGGGCAGGGGAAGGGGGCTGTGCCGGCGCCTTCCGGGGGACGGCCTGCCGCGGCCGTGCGGGCGCTCCCTGCTCCAGCGCCTCCACCCGGCGCAGCAGGGCGGCCGGCGAAGAATCCAGCTTCGGCGAGCAGAGGCGCAGCACGGCCAGCTCGAAGACCGTGCGCCGGTCCGCGCCGCGGGCCATCTGCTCCAGCGCGCCCTGCAGGGTTTCCATCCCGTGCAGCACGGCGGAAAGCGGAACGGAAAGGGCCTGCTTTTTGAGCCGTGCGTATTCGGCTTCCGGCACGGCGAGCATCTCCCGCGCGTCCTTCATCAGTTTAATCAGCATCATGCCGCGAAAATGGGAAGACAGCTCCTCGCACAGGCGGGCCATGTCCTTGGATTCCCGGTACAGCTGGTCGATGAGCTCCAGCGCGCGGGCCGAATTGCCCGCCGCTATGGCTCCGCTCAGCGCGAACAGGGGCTCGCGCCCGACCAGGCCGGCCGCTTCCGTAACCACCTGCTCCGTGACCGTTTTGCTGCGGCCGAGGCACTGGTCCAGAAGGGAGAGCGCGTCGCGCATTGCCCCGTCCGAGAGCCGGGCGATCAGCAGGGCCGCCTGCGGGTCGAGCGACGCCTGTTCCTGCTGCGCCACGTAGGTCAGCCGGCCGGCGATGTCCTGCGGGGCGATGCGGTGGAAATCGAAGCGCTGGCACCGCGACCGGATGGTCGCGGGCAGCTTGTGCACCTCGGTCGTCGCCAGAATGAAAATCACGTGTGCGGGCGGTTCCTCCAGCGTTTTCAGCAGCGCGTTGAAAGCGCCGATTGAGAGCATGTGGACCTCGTCGATGATATAGACGCGGTATTTTGCGACGGTGGGGGTGAAGTTCGCCTCTTCCCGCAGGGTGCGGATGTTCTCCACGCCGTTGTTGCTGGCGGCGTCGATTTCGACGACGTCCAGCACCGAGCCGGCATCGATGCCGCGGCAGATCTCACATTCGCCGCAGGGGTCGCCGTCCACCGGATGCAGGCAGTTGACCGCTTTGGCCAGAATCTTCGCGCAGGTGGTCTTTCCGGTTCCGCGGGAGCCGGTGAACAGGTAAGCGTGCGCAATCCGCCCGGATTTCAGCTCGTTTTTCAGCGTGACGGTCACCTGCGGCTGGCCGACCACCTCGGAGAATTTTTTCGGGCGCCATTTCCGGTACAACACCTGGTACAACCAGAGGACACCGCCTTTCTAAAAGAAAATAAAAAGCAGGGCAGGCCGCCCCCGCGGCTCATGCGACCGGATATGCGGACGGACCGACCGCCTGCATCGCGCGGGGCATTCCGCTTAATGCTGCTCGGTTCCCCGCCTGACATGGTTCACGGCGCCCCGCCGCACAGAGCCGGACCGCCCGCATATCCCCGCCGCACGCATTTCTGCCTTGCATCGGGCTGAACCGCCGTTTTGCCGGGCCGGCTCAGCTTTTTTATTATAACCGATTTTGTGCCGAAACGCAACTCTTTCCGCCCCGATTTTTTCTGCCCGCAGGGATGCGGCGCTCCCGGCAAAAGGGCGGCGGAAAAGGGGGCGAAAATGGCAAAAGCCCTTTCGGAGCGCTTGCGGAAAATCCGGATTGCGGGTATAATTTGGAAAAGAAAGGCGGGAAATTCTGTGGCGGCAAAAGAAGAAATTCTCAGGGCCCTGCGCGAGAGCGGCGGGTTCGTTTCCGGCGAAGAGCTCAGCGCCAGGCTGCACGTTTCGCGCACGGCGGTCTGGAAAGACGTCAACAGCCTGCGCGAAGAGGGCTACGGCATCGATTCGGCGACGAACCGCGGCTACCGGCTGGTCTCCTGCCCGGACCGGCTTTCGCCGGAAGAAATCGGGGCCGGGCTGGGCACGGAATTCCTGGGACGGAAGGCCTTCTGCTACGCCAGCATCGATTCCACCAACGAGGAGGCCAAGCGCCGGGCGCTTGCGGGCGCGCCGAACGGCAGCCTGTTTGTCGCCGAGCGGCAGACGGGCGGCCGAGGGCGCCTGGGGCGGACATGGGATTCCCCGGCCGGCACCGGCCTGTGGTTCACGGTGCTGCTGCGCGCCGGCTCGCTGCCTCTGCGCCCGACCGCAACCACGCTGCTGGCGGGGCTGGCCGTCTGTGGGGCCGTGCGGTCCGTCTCGGGCTGCGACGCGGCGATCAAATGGCCGAACGATATCGTCGCGGGGACGCGGAAGGTCTGCGGCATCCTCGCCGAAATGAGTGCGGAAATCGACCGCGTCGAATTCATGGTGGTCGGCATCGGCATCAACGTCAACACCGCATCGTTCCCGGAAGGGCTTCGGGAAAAAGCGACGTCTCTTCTGCTGGCGAGCGGAAAGCCGGTCCGCCGGGTCGCTCTGCTGCAGGAGATTCTGCGCCGCTTCGAGGCGCTGCTGAAAGCGAATGCGGCCGCCCTGACGCCGGAATTTCTGAAAGAATACACAAGGCGCTGCGTGACGCTCGGCCGGCGGGTGGGCTTCCGGCGCGGCGGACGAAAGCTCTCCGGCACGGCGGAAAAAATCACCCCGCGGGGGGAGCTCGTCGTGCGCCTGCCGGACGGCAGGCGGGAAACCGTTTTCTCCGGCGAGGTCAGCGTGCAGGGAATCTATGGAGAATGATGCGAAAGGGGAAAATAGGATGAAGTGGAGCAAGCGGAGGAACTTTTTGTGGCGGAAGATAGGAGGCCCGGCCCTGTCGCTGGCGCTGGCCTTCGCCTGTCTGCCGCTCGGGGCGGCGGAGGCGCGCGCGGCGGACGGGAACTGCGTTATCGACATGCACGGCGCGAGGACTTATGCCGGCCTTTCCTCCGACTGGGGAAAGAAATGGGATGAGGACAATTTCACGGACGTGACGGACGGCACTTTTGACTGGGACGGGGACCTGACGGTCAAGGCCGGCTCGGTGGACAGCGTTTCCGTGACGGACGGGAACTCGCGGCTCACGGTTTCGGGCGGGACGGTCGGCGAGGCGGTGAGCGACGGCAGCGTCACCGTGACCGACGGCACGGTCAAATCCGTTGCGGCGGAAGGCGACGTCAGAATCTCGAAGACCGATATCCGCCGGGACGTGACCTCCGATTCCGGCGACGTGGAGCTTTCCGGAGACCTGCGGGTCGGCGGGGACGTTTCCGCGGGCGCGGAGGCATCCTTCTCTTCCGGAAGCATCACAGTCGCCGGTTCCGTGACGGGCGCGGACGTGACCTTTGGCACCGGCGTGACGGCGCGTGTTTCAGGGACCGTGAAAGGGACGGAGACCATCCGTCTGAACGCCTGCACGCTCGCCGCCGCGGAAATCGACGGAGACGACGAGGCGGTGCTCGACCTTTCCGGCTATAAAAGCACTCTGCCCGCCCTTGAGAATATGCGGGAAATCATTTTAGAATCGAACGCGACTGCCACCGCCGACCATACGGTCACGGCTGAGTCGCTGGTGCTCAAGAGCGGCTCGGAATTTACGGCGACGGACCCGATTGAGCTGGGCAGCCTGGAGGGCCCCGGCGTGCTGTGCTTCCATGCGGGCGAGCTGACCGTCCACGACGGAATCGGCGGCAGCCCCCGGCTGGTGCTGGACAGCGCCGCCGGCAGCGGGGACACGGCCTTCCGGGCCGACAGCGGGGCCGTTTCCGAAGACGACGCGGCCGTCGTCGGCTTTGACCTTGAGAAGACGCAGTCCGGCGGGATGGACGTGTTCCGGCTCGCACTGCCGGGCTCCGACGGCCTGACGCTGGACCGCAGCTCCGCCGCCGTGGAGCCGGGGTATCCGGTGAAAGTCACGGCGTCGGTCCGGCCCAAACTCTCCGAGTACGCGACGGGCACCAAAATTATATGGGAGCTGCACGGCGACGCGGCCGCGTTCTCCAAAAGCGCGTCGGGCACTTCCTGCACCGTTTCGGTCCCGTCGCAAAATGCGGGGCAGCACCGGGCGGTGCTGGTGGCGTATCTCGCCGACCAGCGCGGGGATATCCTGGACGGGTACCGGGCGGATTCCTGTGCACTGACCACGGGTTCCGCCGCGCAGCCGGGCGATGTCCAGCTGGACACGTCCTATGTGTCCATTCTGGTGGGCGACCGGTACGGTGTGCTGGCCACCACGAACGCGGCGCTGATGCCGGCGGCTGTTTCATACCGCCCGTCCGTCGCGTCGGTCGGCGGCGGCAGGGCGGTGCTGAACTCGCGCGGGCAGCCTGGGTGGTTCTACACCGTCACCGGCGTCTCGCCCGGCGACACGACGGTCGATATCGCGGGGCAGCAGATGGCCGTGAAAGTCAACAGCGGCGTGATGATCGACACCCTGTCTTACACCATGGGGCCGGGCGCGCGCTACTGCATCGGCCTGCTGAAAAAGGGCCTGGATGAGAGCCGGCTCAGCGTCAGTTCGACGGACGGCGCCTGCGTCTCCATCGAAAAATACCGCGAGGGCAAAGACGGCGTCTGCCTGTACCGCATCACCGGAAAGCGGGCCGGGTCGGCGGACGTCGTCTTTCAGGTGGCCGGCGGGCAGACCGTCCGCACGCATGTGACGGTCAGCAGCGTCGCCAAGCCCTGGGGCAAAAGCGCCCGGCTCGTCGCCCTCGCGGGCTGACTGCGGGCAGCGCCCGCCAGCACATCAACGTCTTAAATTTAAGAAGAGAAAAGAGAAGCAGCACAGAGCTGTTCCCCAATACCGGCTGTTTCTGCTCACCAGCCGCTTGGACACAATAAGAAAAGGGCGCCCGCCTTAGCGGCGGGTCCCCTTTTCTTATTGGTCGAGGTGACTGGATTCGGGTGTTGGCCAAGAATTTCCCGCGTTCCGCGAGTCCCTCCGTTTTTCTTGAAGCGGCCGCAGACATTGTTTGGTTCCCACCCTGCACCGGCTGTTTTTGCTCACCAGCCGCTTGGACACAATAAGAAAAGGGCGCCCGCCTTAGCGGCGGGTCCCCTTTTCTTAATTGGTCGAGGTGACTGGATTCGAACCAGCGGCCTCTACGTCCCGAACGTAGCGCTCTACCAAGCTGAGCCACACCTCGAAAGACAAAGACCCGCGGCAGGGTCCCTTGGCTGCGGAAGAAGGATTCGAACCCTCACAAACAGAGTCAGAGTCTGTCGTGCTACCTTTACACAATTCCGCACAGTTTATTGAAACAGCAAGATTCATTATACCAAAACCAGCGAATTTGTCAACCCTTCCGGCAATTTTTTTCGCTACTTCCTGCCGCCCGGTCGCTTTTTTGCCCCGGCCGCAGAAAAGTGGGTCGGTGTTTTCCCGCTTTGAAGACTAAAATGCAGGTCTGTCAGATATCTTCCCGTTTCTGCACGCTTTTTCTTTACTTGTCCAAGATGTATTGTAGTCCTACAGGTTTTCTGTCTTGAAGGTTCAAAAAGCACTTGACAGCGGCTTTGAAAAAGCGTAACATAAATAGCAGAAAAGACATATATAATTACTATGTAATACAGAAGGAGGACACATCCTTGCGGAATTGCTTTTTGACCCGTTTCAACAGCTGTAACTGTTTGGCCGAGGCAAAAGCCTGCGGTTGTGCTTGTTGCTGCCTGAAAAGGGAAAGAGGCAATTTTTCTGCCGATGTCGTCCTCATGTGATAAAATCGCAGCTTGAGGAGACCGGGCAGGCAATTGCCGCCCGGTCTCCTGTTTTTTGTTTTGGAAAGGATGAAATAAATGAAGGGCAAAGCACAGAAATTCAACACGCGGCTGATTCACGGCGGCATCGACGGCGACGCGCAGACGGGGGCCGTCAGCGTGCCGATCTACCAGACTTCCACTTTTCGTCAGGACGGCCTGGGGGAAAGCAGGGGGTATGAGTATTCACGCACCGGAAATCCGACCAGAAAATCGCTTGAAGAGCTGATTGCGCAGTTGGAAGGCGGCACAGCGGGTTTCGCCTTCGGCTCCGGCATGGCGGCCATCACGACCGTGCTCGCACTTTTCCACAGCGGCGACCGGGTGCTGATTTCCAGCAACGTGTACGGCGGAACGTTCCGCGTGCTGGACAAAGTCTTTCAAAATTTCGGAATTTCCTATGGCATCGTGGACACTTCCGATTTAAAGCTGCTTGAGAGCAGCATCACGTCCGACGTAAAGGCCCTGATGATTGAAAGCCCGGCCAATCCGCTTCTGACCGTTACGGACATTGCCGCGGCGGCGGAAATCGCCCACAGGCACGGGCTGACGGTGATTGTCGACAACACGTTCATGACGCCGTACCTTCAGCGGCCGCTGGAACTGGGGGCGGATATCGTGGTGCACAGCGCGACGAAATACCTCGGCGGGCACAGCGACCTCGTCGCGGGGCTGGCGGTCACGAACGACGCGCGGATTGCCGACCGCCTCGCATTTCTGCAGAACTCCATGGGCGGTGTGCTCGGCCCGTTCGATTCCTGGCTTTTGATTCGGGGCATCAAGACCCTTTCGGTCCGGATGGACCGCCACCTTGAAAATGCGGCTTACCTGGCCGATTTTCTGCGCGGGCACGACGGCGTAGAGAAAGTCTATTATCCGGGGTTCCCGGATTTTCCGGGCTACGAAATTCAGAAAAAGCAGGCGTCCGGCGCGGGGGCCATGATTTCATTCGTCCTCTCGGACCGGTATGACATCCGCCGCTTTTTCAAAAGCGTGCGGCTGATCGCTCTGGCCGAGAGCCTCGGCGGCGTCGAGTCGCTCGTGTGCCATCCGGCGACCATGACCCATGCGTCCGTACCCCGCGACGTCCGGCAGAAAGTCGGCATCGTGGACAATCTGGTCCGCCTTTCGGTGGGAATTGAGGACAAAAAGGATTTGGCGGATGATCTTTCCAACGCTTTTGAGCAATCGATTAGGAGGGAAACCGTATGAGATATTATAATGATGTCCGCGAGCTGATTGGCCATACGCCTCTTGTGAAGCTGAACCGCATGGATTTTGCGGCGGGGCGGAACGTCTTTGTCAAACTGGAGCTGCTGAACCCGGGCGGCAGCGTGAAAGACCGCATGGGCGTCGCGCTGGTGCAGGATGCGGAAAAGCGCGGGGCCCTGAAGCCGGGCTACACCATCCTGGAGGCCACGGCCGGCAACGCCGGCATCGGCATCGCGCTGGCGGCCCTTGGCAAAGGGTACCGGGTCATTTTTGCGGTGCCGGAAAAGTTCTCGGAGGAGAAACAGACGATTATGCGGGCCTTCGGGGCGGAGATCGTCCATACGCCTCTGGAGCAGGGCATGCAGGGCGCCATCGCCAAGGTGGAGGAGCTGAAGAAAACGGTTCCGCACCCGGTCACGCTCAGCCAGTTCACCAACCCGGCCAATCCGCGCATCCACTACGAGACCACGGGGCCGGAAATTTATGACGACCTGGACGGGAAAGTCGATTACTTCGTGGCCGGCGCCGGCAGCGGCGGCACGATTACCGGCGTCGCGAAATACCTCAAGGAGAAAAAGAAGGACCTTCGCGTGATTATGGCCGACCCGTACGGCTCCACCATGGGCGGCGGGAAGCCGGGGAGCTACGCAATCGAGGGGATCGGCAACACCTTCATGCCGGAGACGATGGATATGTCCCTGGTGGACCGGGTCTATAAAATCACCGACGCCGAGGCCCTGGAAGAAGTCCGCCGGCTTGCCGCCAGGGAAGGGATCCTCGCCGGCACATCCTCCGGCGCGGCGATTTCGGCGGCGCGGAAAGCGGCGCCGAAGGCCCCCGAAGGCAGCAACTTCGTCGTGGTGCTTCCGGACCGCGGCGACCGGTATTTCAGCAAACACATTTACGCGTAAAGGAAGGCGGATTGCGATGAAAAGGAAAACCAGCCGAATGTGCGGCGGTTCTCATGCAGAAGGAGCGCGGTTCCCATGGAAAACGCAAAGGTAAAAGTCGACCTGAGCAGCGTCCACGAGACCCTTCTCCTCCCGCTCTGGGGCAGGGCGGAAGCGGCCAAGATGAAAAATCCGATTTTGAAGGACCGCCAGGCGGCAGAGCTGGTAGAACACATCGACTACGACTTTTCCAAATTCCGCCCGCAGTTCCGCAGGCTTGAGATTTTGATTCTCGCCCTGCGCGCGCGGGAATTCGACTCCATCATACGGGATTTTATTCAGGACCATCCCGGCGCCACGGTGGTCAATATCGGTGCCGGGCTGGACACCACGTTTTACCGGGTGAACAACGGCAGAATCAAATGGTACGACCTCGACGTCCCGCAGGTCATCCGCCTGCGCAGCGAGCTGCTGCCGAAGCCGCCCGAAGCAGCCGCCATCCCGAAATCGATGTTCGACGAGAGCTTCCTCGACGACATCGCCGCGCCGCGGGACGGCATCCTGTTCCTGGCGGGGGGCGTGCTGATGTATTTCGACGAGGCGAAGGTTCGGGAATTCCTCGCCATGCTTGCCCGGCGCTTTCCGGGCGGAGAGATTGTCTTCGACTCGATTGCGCCTTCCATTCTGCGGGCGGTCAGCCGCATGGTGCAGAGGTCCGGCATCAGCGGCGCCGAGATGAAATGGGGAATCCGCAGCACTGCCGAGATGGAGCACTGGGGTCTCGGTCTGAAGCTGCTGGAGCAGTACCCCGTTTCTTTCAAGACGCGGATTTATCCTTCTTGGGGATTCCCGATCCGCTTTGCCATGCGGCTGAACAACGCCTTTTCGCTCATCAACATCAACCGCATGGCCTTCGGGCCGGTCGAAAAATAACGCCGAATCCCAGCAATGCCACACCGGGGCTTCCCCCGGCGTGGCATTTTTGTCGCTTTTAAGCATGCAAATGCTTGACATTTTAAAGATGGGTGATATACTATAAGGCAATTCTTAAGTGAATAGAAAAAACACCGTGAAAGAGAAAGTAGGCTGTTCCTGCGAATCCTGCAGAGAGTCTCCGGATGCTGAGAGGGGACGGATTCGGAAACAGCGGAAAATGGCTCTGGAGTGGCGCACCGAGGCGCTTGGCGTTTAGGCTGCGACGGAAGTTGACCGTTATCGCAATCAAAGTATATCCGGTTTTCGGCGTACTTTTTGAGGCCCGCACCGTGAGGCGCAGGTAAATTGAAGTGGTAACACGGGAATGAAACCCGTCTTCTTTTAAGTGAGAAGACGGGCTTTTTGCTTGCTCAGGGCATGAAAGCGCGCAGCTGCATATCCCGCGCTCCGGCGCGGCATCTTGGAACTTCTTTTCTCCTGCCCGCGAGCCGCAGCAATCCATTCACATAGAAACGAAAGAAAGGAAAATGATGAAAATGGGAAAACGAACCGTTGCGCCCTTCCGTGCAGACGTCGTGGGAAGCTTCCTGCGGCCGGCCTATCTGAAGAAAGCGAGGGCGGCCTACGAGCGGAACGAAATCAGCCCGGCAAAGCTGAAGGAAACGGAAGACGCAGCCATCCGGGAACTGGTGGCGAAGGAGAAAGAGGTCGGCCTGCAGGCCGTGACCGACGGTGAATTCCGGCGGCGGTACTGGCATCTGGATTTTCTTGCGGCCCTGAAGGGCGTGCGGGAGGTAAAGGCCGAGCGCTGGTCGGTGCAGTTCAAAGGGGCGCAGCCCAAAGCGAGGACGATAGAAATCGTCGGGAAAATCGACTTTGAAAACCACCCGTTCGTCGAGCATTTCAAATATCTGCGCTCCGTCGCCGGCGGCACGCTGTGCAAGATGACGATTCCCTCCCCCTCCATGCTGCATCTGATTTGCTGCGTCAGGGAAGAGCATTATGTCCCCATCAAAGAATATGAGGACCCTCACCGTCTGTATCATGATATTGCGGCAGCCTACCAGAAGGCGATCCGCTCTTTTTACGACGCCGGCTGCCGCTATCTGCAGCTTGACGACACCTCGTGGGGCGAATTCTGCGACCGGCAGAAGCGGCAGGCTTACACGGCGCGCGGGCTGAACCTGGACGAAATCGAAAAAGAATATGTGAAGATGATCAATTTCGCCCTGGAGGCCAAGCCGAAGGATATGGTCATCACCATGCACATCTGCCGCGGCAACTTCCGTTCCACCTGGTTTTCCTCCGGCGGATACGAGCCGGTGGCGGAAATCCTGTTTGAAAACTGCCGGGTTGACGGCTTTTTCCTGGAGTACGACTCCGACCGGGCGGGCGGCTTTGAGCCGCTGCGGCATATCCGGGACCAGCAGGTCGTGCTCGGGCTGATTACGACCAAATTCCCGCAGCTTGAGGATAAGGAGGCCGTCGAGAAACGAATCGGAGAAGCTTCCCGATACGTGAAGCTCGACCAGCTCTGTCTGAGCCCGCAGTGCGGCTTTTCTTCCACGGAAGAGGGCAACCTGCTGACGCAGGAGCAGCAGTGGGCCAAAGTCCGCCTTGTACAGGAAATCGCGCGGGAGGTCTGGGGATAAATTCCCTATTCCGGGTTCTTCCCGGCTTCATATTTCAGGGCCATTCTGCTCATGAGCCTTCCCATTTTTAAAGGGAACAGATAGCAGCCCATCATCTGGACTTTTTGCCCGAAGCTGGGGCAAATCACGAAGGATTTCGCTTGTATATGCCGGGCCAGCCCGACCCCGACTTTTTCGGGGTCGGCCATAAATTCTTTTGGAACAGGCAGAGACGCTGCCGACCGGGTCTTGGTAAGGGGCGGATGAAAAACGTGGAAGCTGACGCCGTACGGCCGATACTCGATATCGAGGCATTTTGCAAGCGATTCAACCGCACCTTTGCTGGAGGCGTACGGGCTGATATTGGCGAACCCTGTCACACCGACCCCGGAACTTGTAAAAATGACCTTGCCCTTTCTCTGGCTTTTCATGTACGGCAAAACCGCCTGTGCCAAATGCAGCGCGCCGTAGTAATTGACTTCCATGACCTCGCGGTACGTTTTCTCCTCGGTTTGCTCCAGGCTTCCAAGCGTGCACAGGCAGGCGTTGTGGATTGCACAGTCGACGCCCCCGTATCTTCTTCCGCTTTCTTCCACGCAGACTTTCATTCGTTTGAAGTCCCGGACATCGCAGACCATCGGCAAAAGAGAGTTGTATTTTTTGCGCAGGCCGCCGAGGGAATCGACGTTCAAGTCCAAAACGGTCACATTGCAGCCTTCCGCTAAAAGCTCTCGGACGAGGAAATAGCCGATGCCGGCTGCCGCACCCGTAACGACGACATTTTTCATGGATTCCTCTTTTCGCCAGTCGTTCCGATTAAAGGCGCCTTCATTACAATTCATTATATCATAGCGGCTGCGGGAACAAAAGCGCATCCTTCCGCGGAGATTTTTTCATTTGCTTTTTCCGTAGGGGGCGGCAAAGAGCCTGCCCGCGGCGTTGACGGATGCGTAAAACACCTGCTCCGGGCCGCCGATTCCCCGGCTCTGAAGCTGCTGCAGAAGCCAGCCTTCCGTATGCCCGCTGGCTTTCAGATTTTTCGGTATGATTTTTCCGTCCACAATCACGTCGGCTGAAAGTCTGTTTGCCGGCTTCGCTATTTTCAAGTCCCCCGCGCTGACCGGCAGCTTCTCCGGCTTCAGCAGCACGGTCAAATTCCCGTCATTTTCAAAAATGGCGTAATTTACGTCCTCAATCTCAAAAACGTCCTTTTGGCGCAGCAGCATCAGCAGTTTGCTGATGCTGATTTTCGCCTTGGCGAAATTTTCGTCGAGCAGCTTCCCGTTCCGAATCAGCAGAACCGGCTCGCCCTCCTCGATTTTGCGGAACAAGGAGCTTTTGATGTTCAGCCGGTCCGTAATCAGGGCCATGCAGGTGATGACGACGGCCGAAATCACGGTCGTCAGCAGCGAGTTTTCGTCTCCGAGCGCGATGCGCACGGCCAGAGACCCGAGTGTGACGCCGATTAAAAAATCGAAAACCGTGATGCGGGAAATCATTTTCCGCCCCATCAGCCTTCCGAGCGCCAGCAGGACGAGATACGCCAGCATGCTCCTCAAGACGGTGGCGATGAGTTTCTGAATCATGCCCGCCGAGCCTCCTCGCTTCAAACAAAACGCGCGTGATTCGCGTGATTTTAAAATAGTATTCTGGCTGCACCGAAAATTATACTTGTTTTCAGGTGCGGGCGGCGCGAGGCCGCCGCGCGCTGGAAAAAAGTGCATCGAATAGGTTTGGGCTTTGAGGACACAATAGGGGCTGGAGATGAAAAGCGAGAGCGTTCATCTCCTGGGAAGTGAGCTGTAAGAGGGCTTGTGTCCGATTCTGCAGTCAGGATTGGGATAAGGCAGCGTATGCAAATAAAATTTGCCCGCGCGGATTCCAAAGTACAGCAAAAGCTTCGCATGAAAGGCTGAAAAGCCTGAAAAGGCGTGTTTGTGCCATTGGGCACAGGCACGCTGTTTTTTTGTGAGTGCAGCGAATCCCCGCGGCTTTCTGTGGGTTTGTCAAACATGTTTGGACCGTAAAGGCTTGAAGGCGTCTGTGTGCCGGCTGGGATGGCTGTGCGGGCGCCTGAAATGGTTCGCAGGGGATTCCAGTGTCCCGTTCCTGCTCGCTTTTTTTATGTATTGTGGTCCTACACTTCAGAAACAATAAGCCTTATAGGACAGTTCTCCCCCGCAGCTCGACTGGCTGCGGGGGAGTTTTTCGCTGCTGTCAGAGTTTGTTTTTTCCCTCACGGGCTCAGATTCCTGCTTACGGGTCCCATGTGTCTTGAAATAATTCAGCATCGAATACAGCAGCTTCCGCTCCTCGTCACCCAGTCCGGACAAAGAAAGGCTCTGACGATTGCTAAGACCCAGCAGGTAATCTGACGTCACGTGCCACAGGCGTGCCATCTCAATCACATACTGAATTGTCGGCATACTGATTCCCAACTCCCACGCGTTCACGCTGGACCGCGTAACCCCCAGCCGCCTTGCAAGCTCTGCCTGCGAGATATCGCTGTCACACCTCAACTTTTTGATTCTCTCTGCAATTGTCATACAGCAGACCTCCTTACTGTATGGCAATTTTATTATACATAGTATGATATTGCATTATCAGGGCATGTGTATAATAATTGACAAAAATTGACAATTTATCCGAGCAGGGATAAAGTAGAGCAGAAAAGAAAATATTTCCTTAAAAATAGATAAATTTTCTTGCAGTGGCTGTAAGCAAACAGGCCAATCAGGCAACAGGGTGCAAGAAGCGCAAAGCGGCATACCGGCAAGGACGTTTTTTGTATCTTGCAATAAATGAACGCGGGGTTCGGGAAAAGACAGGAGGTGAAACGATTCGTCTTCCCGGGAACCTGAAAAAGAGGTATCAGAAAGGAGTGTTTCATTGATTATGAAGGGCGGAAAGACAGTCTCGTGGCTCCTGGCCCTGACTGTGGCCATAGGGACCTTTACGGGCACGACCGCATTCGCCGCAGACAGCAGCGATGGGAGCGAAGAAAACTCAAAACCGACGATTACGCTGGAAGATGTTCCGACAGAAGTCCCCACGGAAGAAGAAATAGATATTGGCAACTTCGACTCCGGCGACAGGATGCCCATCAAAGCCACGCTTGACCCGAAGGGCACGACCCACAAGATGAGAATTGAGGTCGCGATTACAAAAGGCGGCTCCGAAGAAGACGACTCCGAAGACGATGCCGACGGCATTCAGTTGCTCGCGAAGAGCGACAACCAGTGGTACGACATCGCACAGGTCGGCTGGGGTCCAAAAGATGGCTTTACGGCGAACGACGTAACAACTACACCGACGGAGGTTTATCTGGTCGCCAGCAAGCCCGGAACCTACAGCATCACGGTCAATCTTGTTGACAAAGACGATAACGATAACGACGCCGTCTTGGCAACAACAGAAGCAAGCGTCACAGCCGCGGGTCCGAAGATTACGCTCTCCGGCATTCCAACGGGATTTGTCCCCACGGAAAAAGCAATTGAGAACATTGACAACTTCGACTCCGAAGGCAGGACGCCCATCGAAGCCTCGCTCGACCCGAAGGGCACGACCCACAATATGAGAATTGAGGTCGCGATTACAAAAGACAGCTCCGAAGAAGGCGACTCCGATGAAGATGCCGAGGGCATCCAGCTGCTCGCGGAAAGCGACAACAAATGGTACGACATCGCAAAGGTCGGCTGGGGTCCGGAAAATGGCTTTACGGCGGAAGATGTAGCGAAAGAAAAAACACCGACGAAGGTTTATCTGGTCGCCAGCAAGCCCGGCACCTACAGCATCACGGTCAATCTTGTTGACCCAGACGAAGACGAGGACGACGCCGTCTTGGCTCACGAAGAAGCAAGCGTCACAGCCGCGCAGCCGGTAGGAGATGCGAATAGCTTAAAAACCGCCTGCAAAGATGACAACGACGCGCCGTCGGCGATTATCCTGACGAATGATATTACTACACTGAAGGTGCCTCTGGAGGTCAAGCATCTGCTCAAAATTGACGGCGACGGCCACACGCTGAAATTCAGCGGGTTGGAGAAGATAGCTACAAAAGATTCAGATAAACCTAAACTTGACGACGGCCTGATTTTTAAAGAAGGAGCGGACGGGTCCACGGTGCAGAACCTTACCGTAGACGCGGGCTTAACTGGTTCAAAAACATGGTTCGGCACCTACGCCATCCACGCCTACAAAGCGGGCGTCGTAACCTTAAAAGACGTTACTGCCAAGGGCGGAAACGCCGGCATCCTGGTCAACGGCTCCAATGTGACGCTGAAGGGTACCATCGATGTTTCCGGGAACGGCTTCGGCGGCATCGAGGTTTCGCAGGGCGAAGACGTCTCTGAAGATTCTCAGTTGACCATTGACAAAAACGCGGAACTTAAAAACAGCTCGGAGAGCGCAACAAACCCGACCGTCTGGCTGGTAAGCATAAAAGGTGAAGACAGCGCAGATGTCTTCCAGGGGGAAATCACGAATGCGGGCAAGCATTTTGCGGTCACCAACCGGGTCGCCAAAGATGATGGAACGGTGCAGACCCAGTATTTTCTGACCGCGGGCAACGCGCAGCTGGCCCCGGCCGAGGGCTGGAAAGGCCCGGCGGGCGAACCCGGAATTATTTACGCGAAGGATTCCCAGCCGTTCACGTTTTCATTCAAAGAAAGCGATGTTGTAAAGCAAAAGCTTCTGGATGCAAAGAAGGAAGTCGCCCCTGTTCTGAGGCTGACCATCTATTTGAACGGTGAGAGAGGAACGGGCGACACCCCGGAGAACAGCTATGACAACTCCGTAAAAATTCCACTTCCCGCCGTATCCGGGTCATCTGTAACGGACGAGACCATCAAGACCGCTATTGCAAAGGGGCTGGGCAATATTGCTAATGGCCAAACACAGGAAAAGACCAACACGATTCAACTGCTCGAGGCCGCAGGCGTAACTTTTGATGAAAACGGCACACCGACTTCAGTCGAAGAATTCAGGAAAAATATTTCCTATCAGGACGAAACCTGGACGGTCAGGCTGAACACCAAGAAGCTGCTGAGCGACCACATCAGCAAAATCGAATTCCTTGTAAAACCATCCCTGAACTTAACAGCTGATAAGACTGAGGAAAATCCATTCGGCACTCCTGTTCTGCAGTTGGGAAATAACAACTATTTTAAGCAGGATACCTATGGCCTCACTCAGGCCTATCTCTATACCATTGCAAAGCCTGTAACCGTCACCACAGTTTCACCTCTGTCGAGCAGTGTAAAAATGCAGTGGGTTAAAAAAGGCAGCGCGCCGAACCTGCCCCGCACTTTAACCGTAAACGGCAAGGATGTTTCCGGGGTGACCTGGACTTCCAGCCCGACTTACGATTCGGCGAAAACGGGG
>ENA-UOOI01002150-UOOI01002150.1-fermentation-metagenome-genome-assembly--contig:-NODE-2150-length-17973-cov-6.314042_pt1 | contig 17973 bp, 17 predicted proteins | sample MGYA00245779_ERZ724027 | MGnify/ENA primary metagenome ERZ724027 (study PRJEB28704, sample SAMN03018318) | fermentation metagenome | biome: anthropogenic terrestrial biome; feature: soil; material...
CTTATACTGCTAAACTCAGGATGACATCAGCAGTAAATTCGGGTATATAAATGCCGTATAATCACTGCAGGAGTCATTCTGGAACGAAGTGAAGAATCTCTGTTAAAGGCCCTAAAGCTCGACCTCAACAACTCTTCACTCTTAGTTCTTAGCTCTTCACTTTTCTTTCAATTGTGCATTGTGAACTGTGATTTGTGATTTGTTTTTCCTATCTTTTCTCCATATGAAATAAGTCTTACTGCGTTGATTATAACAATGAGTACGCTAAGTTCATGAACCAACATACCAAAGGATAGATTTACGGTCTTAACTAATACTCCCATCAACAATAAAGCTGCAACTAATATTGCAAAATAGATATTTTGTTTCATATTTCTGACAGTAGCTCTGCTTAAGCCTATTGCATGGGATAATTTTCTAATAGACCCTGACATCAATACCACATCCGCTGTTTCCATGGCTACATCTGTACCCATTCCACCTATTGCTATTCCTAAATCAGCTGATGCCAGCGCAGGCGCATCATTTACTCCGTCTCCCACCATTGCAGTTGTTCCATATTTGTCTTGAAGTTCACCAAGGAGTCTTACCTTATCTTCCGGTAACAGTTCAGCAAAGTATTCGTCTATACCCAGTTCTTCCGATATTGCCTTTGCTGCCCTCTTGTTATCGCCTGTCAACATAACTATTCTTTTGACTCCAAGAGATTTTAAATTCGTTATTAGTTTTTTGGCATCTTCTCTAATGGTATCGGCTATGGAGATTATACCCAAAACATTCTCGGTGTTACCAACTATAACTGATGTTTGACCTTTATCTTCTTCTTTTTTTAAATATTCTTCCCAAGCTTTTATATCTACTCCATTTGCTGAAAATAGTTTCCTATTGCCTATTAGATAGGTCTTTCCTTCTATTACAGCCTTTAATCCTTGACCTGTGATAATCTCCGCTTCTTCCGGTACGGCATCTATTTCCCCTATTTCTTTCTCTGCTTTGTGAATTATTGCTCTGCCCAATGGATGTTCCGAGTAGGATTCACCTATAGCTGCAAGCCTTAAAAGTTCTTTCTCTGTTATGTCATTTGTCCCAATGTGGGTAATAGATGGTTTTCCTACTGTTAAGGTTCCGGTTTTATCAAAGGCAAGAACCTTAATCGTACCCAATTTTTCCATGATTTCTCCGCCTTTGATTAGTACTCCGTGCTTTGCTCCATTACCAATTCCCGCTACTATTGACACTGGGGTGGATATGACCAATGCTCCGGGGCAAGCTATCACTAAAAGAGTTAAAGCCAATACTATATCTTTGGTTATCAAATATAAAACTATTGCTAATATTATTATTCCGGGAGTATAATATCTGGAGAATTTCTCTAGAAATTTTTGGGTGTTTGCCTTTTTGTCTTGAGCTTCTTCTACCATTTGGAGTATTCTTGCAAAAGTAGTATCTTCCCCTACTTTATCAGCCTTTATAATTAGATACCCTGATTCTATGATTGTACCTGAAAAAACAGAAGTTTCTAAATTTTTATTTACAGGAATGGATTCTCCTGTAATTGCTGCTTGATTTACATAAGCATTGCCTTCCATAACTGTTCCATCTACTGATATCTTTTCACCGGGTTTAACTATTACTAAATCATCTTTCAATACTTCATCAGGATTTATTTCTATTTCCATCCCATCTCTTATTACTCTGGCTGTATCAGGTGCTAAGTCTAGGAGCTCTTTTATAGATGATCGAGTTTTTTCTATAGTTCTTGACTCCAGATAATCACCTAACATAAAAAGAAATGTCACTGCTGCGCCTTCCCAAAACTCACCGATAAACATGGCCCCCGTTACTGCAATTGTAACAAGTACATCTATGCCAACTATTTTGTATTTAATTGCCTCGTAAGCATTTTTAAAGATGGGGGCACCGGCTATTAGCGTAGATAAAATCATTACAATTTTAGTTATCGGAACATATCCGAGAATTTCTTTTAATATAAAGGAAGTCCCCACCAATATACCGGATATTAAAACTCTATGTCCTTTTGTCATTTTAAGCATCACTAACCCCCCTCTTTTAAAAATTATTTTTCTGATAATACATCAAAGCCTAGCTTGTTGATTTTCCCTTTAATTGTTTCAGATTCTATTTTTGTTTCATCAAATGTGACCTTCACCTTTGAACTGTTGAATAAGACTTCTGATTCCTTTACTCCGTCGGTCTTTTTTAACATTCCTTGAATCTTTGCTGAACAACTTGGGCAAGTCAATGTTTCCAGTTGATATATTTTTGTAATCATTTTAATTCCTCCTATATTTATTTTCTTAATCTTAGTATAGGGAATATTGGATTAATATACATTGACCTAGGTCAAAATTTAAAAATTTTATTATGTGAATTGTAACTGAGAAGAAACAAGCTCTTTGAACCCTTCATTGTTAATCATAGGGTTGTATGATAAGATAATAACAGATAATATGCATTGAGAATGATGCGGTATTTTAAAGGAGTTGATACGTATGGAAAAGAATATCAGAATATCATTTTGTATTTTGGGAAGTTTTATATTGGCATTTTTAAATCATGGCATATTTGAACGCTCAAGACTTGGATTGTTTCCTGGCGGATATGGTTCTCATGTTTTAGGTGTAATTATAGTGAATTTAGCTAATATTGTATCACTAGTTGGTTTTTTATTGATTATTGTATTTTCGGTGATATTGATTATAAATAATATAGATTTTAGTAAAATACATGATAAGAAAGATTAAAGTAAAATACATAAAAAAGCTCTTTCCGGTTTTATTTTTACCGAAAAGAGTTTTTTATTAAATTTTCGCTTCCAGCCTTTAGTTCTTCGTATAATTCTTTTTATTTATAATATTCCAATAATATCTTCTACTGATTCTAAATTTTGAGACTCTAAATATTTCTCAAGACCATCTATAATGTTCAATGCAATCTTAGGATTTGTAAATGTTGCAGTTCCTACTTGGATAACTCTGGCTCCGGCCATTAAAAATTCAACAGCATCCTGCCAAGTGCTAATTCCACCTAGTCCCATAACCGGAATTTGAACTGCTTTGGATACCTGATGAACCATTCTAAGGGCAATTGGTTTTATTGCAGGGCCGGAAAGTCCCGCATAACCATTGTCGAAAATTGGCTTTTTTCTATATATATCTATTGCCATTGCCAAAAATGTATTTACCAATGAAATGCCATCTGCACCCTCTTCTTCGCACATCCTAGCCAAATCAACGATATCTTCAGCATTAGGGGACAATTTGATTACAAGCTTATGCTTGCAAAGCCTCCTAACCTCTCTTACCAATTGCCTTGCAACTTCAGTTTTTATACCAAAGTTCATTCCGCCTTCTTTTACATTGGGACAGGATATATTCAATTCAATTATATCAAGTTTTTGGTCATTGAGCTTTTCGATTCCTTGAAAATAATCGTCAAATGAATGTCCACTTAGGTTAACAATATTGACCAAATCCTTGGAATTTATAAAGCTCAAGTATTCGGAAATAAATCCGTCTATTCCGGGGTTTTCCAATCCAACACTGTTCATAATTCCTGAGGAGGTCTCCCATATTCTTATGCCTTCATTGCCTGATCTTTTGTTCAGTGTTAATCCCTTAGATGATAACCCGCCTAATTTCTCTATATCAAATATATCATCTAATACTGTTCCGAAGCCGCAAGTCCCCGAGGCCAAGACTACCGGATTTTTAAAATCAACCCCGCTATAATTAACATTCAATTTAGTCATCTATAAATACCTCGCTTCCTAAGAAAACCGGACCATCTTTGCAGGTCAACTTATTTCCGTTTTTTGTCTTGCAAGTGCATACATAGCAGATTCCTATGCCACAACCCATTCTATTTTCTAAGGAAGCATATACTGTAGCCTTTTTATCTTTTGCATTAGTATATATATCTTTCATTAAGCTTTTTGGTCCGCAGGTGAAAATATAGTCGTATTTATCAGCGTCTACAAGGCTCACTACTCTTTCATTTGTCTTTAGAATTAAATTGTCTGATACGGATGATAGCTCTTCTCGAAGTATCTCCACACCTCTTAAGCTAAAATATATATCTATTATATTATCTTCGTCTTTGGACAATTCCTTTGCTGCAAGATACATAGGGGCAATCCCGACGCCACCTGCTACTAAAGCAATCTTTCCCTTTACCTTGGGAAAGCTGCTTCCATAAGGTCCATGGCAAATGATGTCATCTCCTGCTCTAAGCTTAGACATTATCTTTGTACCTTTGCCTACTATCTTATATAGAAATGTTAGAGATGAATCATCTCTGTCATAGATGCTCAATGGTCTGGATAATAAGGGATCATCATCCCATGCTCTTAACATACAAAACTGCCCCATTTTCCCATTGTTTTTATGTTCAATCTTTATCAAATAATATTCATCTGTCAACCTTTTATTGTAAATTATGTTTCCCATTTTTACCCCCTAAGTTCTGAAAAAAACTTTTCCTCAACAATAGTATTGTCCTTAGATTTAAATGCCAATGATACTACAACTGTAATGATTATATTTAAGAAGAATGCCCACATAAATCCAGGGTATCCAAGAGGACTTACCTGCATTATCCTCATAGCAAATAATAGTATAATTCCCACTGTCATTCCTAAAGCTGCGCCTTCTTTTCTTGTGCCTTTCCAATATAATCCCAATATAAATGCAGGCGCTAATTGTGCCAATCCCGTATATGCTATATCCTGAACAACTTGTACTAATGATTCAGGTGGTTTAAGTGCAATTATTGCCGCCAATATAGCTAATCCAAATACTACGATTCTTGATATAATCATATTTTTAGAATCAGAAACCTTATCCTTACTTTTTAATAGGATTAAATCCTGAGATACAATCTGAGAACTAACCAACAGCATTGAGTTTATAGTTGACATACCTGCTGATATAGCTGCCGCCATAATTAGGGCCGCTACAAACCAATTGGAATAATTTCTCATCATAAGCGGCAATACAGTATCAGCAGCCTGTACATCTGTCAATAACTGATGCCCTGCCAATCCTATAAATAATGTTGAAAACCCAAATATTAGTATTTGAGATACCGGAATGCTGATAGCTGATTTAGCCAGTGCATTCTCATCCTTAGCCATTAACGATCTAGTCCAAATATGAGGACAGAACCAAATTCCAAAGGGAAGCACTATAAATTGCATAACCCAATATTTGTTGGTATACATTCCTTGTGCTCCCGGTCTAGAGAGCAATTCCGGAGTTTTTTCAATTGCTGTTTTAAATAGATTTACAATTCCCCCTGCAGGTGAGATAGCTACGTATGCAGCTAATACTATGCCTACCATCAGAACTATTGCCTGAATAGCATCCAGTAAAACTACTCCCCCCGCTCCTCCTATCAATACATAAGCTAGTGAAAATAGTACACAGAGTATAATAGCAACTTGATATGATACTACATTCCCTGTAATTACCTGCATTGCTCTTGCGTTTCCTACATACTGCATAGCTAAGAATACCATTGTCATAAGTACAGATATTATTGAAGCCAATACTTTGATGTAATTGGAGTCATATCTATCTTTAAAATAATCTCCAATTGACATATAATTGTATTTGTTTGCAAGCTTTCTAATCTTATTTCCAAAATAAATTACCATCAATGCAACCCAAACTTGACTAAGTACTATAACAATATATGATATCCCGTGAGAATAATACATTCCGGGAGCACCTAAAAATGCAAAGGTACTTTGCATGGCTGCTATCATGGTAAGCGGAAGCAAAACAGAACTTACTCCTCTGCCTGCCAAGAAAAAACCTGTAGCGTCTTTTGATTTAGCTCTTTTGCCTTGCCATACGGTAATACCAAGCATCATTATCAAATAAGCTACAATTATCAAAAAGCTAAGTAGATCTGTATTCATTTCTTTTCCTCCTTTGCACTTTCAGTGAATTTTTTTGCTACCCATAGTACAAATATTAGATTTATAACCATCAAGCTCCACCAATATAATAGCGGTAATGGTAGCCAACCAAATATATATGGTTCCGGGCTGGCAGTAAATGAAAACGGAATTATTGCTAACAATAACAATACTACAAAAATGCTTAAAATTAATTTATGATTCATTTTGTACCCTCCTATTTTAAATTTTTATATACTATGTTTCCACCACAGATGGTGTACTTTACTTTTCCATAAAGGGTCTCCCCTATAAACGGAGAATTAGAGGATTTTGACTTGAATTTACTGACTACGTACGATTCATTGTCATCGAATATTACTATATCGGCCTTTGAGCCAATACTTAAGCTTCCGCAATCTAGATTATAAAGCCTTGCAGGGTTAATTGTCATTTTTTCAAGTAATTTCATAAGGGATAAATGCCCATTTCTAACCAAGTTGGTAATTCCTAAAGGCAATGATGTCTCAAGCCCTATTATCCCACTAGGAGTTTTTGTTAATTCTCTCATCTTCTCTTCTGAACTATGGGGTGCATGGTCTGTAGCTATAATCTCAATTGTGTCGTCCTTTATCCCTTCGATAATTCTCATTTTATCCTCTTTTGTCCTCAAAGGAGGATTCATCTTTGCTAAGGATTTGTGTTCTAAAACTGCATCTTCCGTTAATGAAAAGTGATGTGGTGTAACCTCAGCATATACATTAGCCCCCAATCCTTTTATAAATCTAATCATATCCACAGAATTACCGGAACTGATATGCTGTATATCAATGGTGGCTCCTGTATATAATGCCAACATAGAATCCCTTGCTACCATAACATCTTCAGAAACATATGAAGCACCTTTGATTCCTAATCTCTTTGAAACCTTACCATCATTTATCCCCGGTATTCCGATGAAATTAGGATCTTCCTCATGAAAGCTCAAAGGTACATTCAATTCTTTTGCTTTTAACATTGCCTTAAGAATTGTAGCTTCATTATTTATTGGTATCCCATCATCGCTAAATCCCACAGCTCCTAATTTATAGAGCAAATCCATATCGACTAATTCTTCCCCTTTAAATCCTTTAGTGACTGCCGCTACTGTATGAACGTTTATCTTTGATTTTCCCATTTTTTCTAACACAGATTTCAATGTGTCTTCGTTATCTATTATCGGATTGGTATTTGCCATTGCAATAACAGTAGTGAATCCTCCTGCTGCTGCTGCATCTGAGCCTGTCTGTATATCTTCCTTATAGGTAAATCCCGGATCTCTAAAATGGACATGAACATCTACAAGTCCCGGAGCAACTACCATATTTTCAGCATCGATGATTTCATCATCATAAATATCATCAAATTGACCTATTGCCTTAATCTTACCATCTCTAATCAACAAATCTGCATTTTCATTGTATCCGCTACTTGGGTCTATTATTCTCCCATTTTTTATTATCATTGTTGGTCTCCTTTCAAATATTCTAAGATTATCTTTGCACCAAGAGCTGCATCATCAGTTCTTGCTTCTTCCTCGGGATTGTGACTTATCCCTTCTTTGCACGGTATAAAAATCATCCCCGTTTTAGTTATGTTAGCTAATTTCATGGCATCATGTCCTGCACCGCTGGGCATAATTTTATGTTCTATTCCTAAGTTTTCAGCAATACTCGAAAGCTCTTTTATTAAATTTACGTCCAATTTCACTGCTTCTGTTGAAGATATAAATTGTATATCACAAGATAAGTTCCTCTTTTTACATACTTCATTGATCAATCTCTCAATCTTAATTCTAATATCTTCCATAACGCTATTGTCTCCATCTCGAATATCAATTGAAAATATGACTTCTCCTGGAATTACATTGATTGAATTTGGAAAATTGTCTATGACACCTACTGTTGTTACTGCATTGGAAGTAAAATCTCCTTGACCGATCTTTTCAATGCCTAAAATAATCTCTGCCGCACCACAAAGTGCATCTTGTCTAAGATTCATGGGTGTTGCGCCTGAATGTTCAGCTAATCCTCTGATTTTAACTTGTAGTCTGATATTACCTGCAATTGCGCTTACAACTCCAATTCTAAGACTTTCACTTTCCAAGATTCTGCCCTGTTCTATATGAAGTTCCAAATAGTTCTTAACTCCTTTTATCTTTTCCGGTGATTCATTATATCCTCTATTTGCAAAGATATCTTCCAGTTTTTCTCCTTTTTTGGACTTAAGAACTTGAAAATATTTCGGATTAACTCCGTTTGTAATCAACTCACTCCCAAGAGTACTCTTCATAAAATTGCTTGACTCTTCACATCGAAAGGCAACTACTTTTAAAGGAATGTTAAGCTTTTCTTCCTTTATTATCTTAATGAGCAATAAGCCTACGGCAACTCCCAATACACCATCATACCTTCCGCCATTTACCACAGAATCCAAATGTGAACCAACCAAGTAGTATTCTTCATAGTCACCTAAGCTTAAAAAGGTATTTCCCACCTCATCAGCTGTTACTATATATCCTTCCTCTAAACCGATACGACTTAATTCTTCATGCATTTTATCTTCGTCTACAGTATATGCAAGTCTTGTAACTCCACCGTTTTTATCGGCACCAATATGGTAAAATCTTTTCATAATATAATTTAAGTAATCAGTTGATTTCTCTAATTCCATGCTAATCACCTCCACACTATTGAATTTAATTGATGCAAACCATTTCACTTCTACTCAATTAAATATTATCACACTTTACTTGTTTCCAATATGTACAACTGTACAAAATTACCATCAATTATTTGTATAAAAAAATCCCTAGGATTTTTATCCTAGGGTCAGCCTTTAATCTTTTTATATAATAAAAATAAATATAAATTGAAATTGTGTTCAAAGATTGAAGTATCATATCCGGTTATCTCTTTGACTTTCTTCAAACGATATCGTACGGTGTTTTTGTGGATGAATAGATCCTCACTGCATTTTGCAACATCCATATTATTGGCATAAAATGATTCTAATGTAAGCAATAAATCACTATCTATATTATCAAATTTTTTATCAAAGATTACATCTCCATTTTCCCTTAGACATTTCTCCAAAACTGAATAGATTTTTAATTCATCGTAGCAATATACATAGTTATGATTGTTAAATACCTTACCAAGCTCCAAAACCTCTAATGAATGAAAATAGGATTTCTTGAGACATTCTAAACCCTCTCCTATAGAACCAACACCTACTTTTACATCTTCCAATCCACAGATCTTAACGTTTTTATCTATAAGTTCAAGGATACTTTTTAAATTATTTTCGATATCTTTTTCTTCACTTGCAAAAAACAATATTGTTGATTTTTCTTCCATAGTAACTACCGGGTTATATGTGAATTTTATTAAAGTATCACTTTCCTTAGCTATTGATTTTGCAGTCTTTCTCAATATATTTTCTTCTTTATCATTTGTTTTATGATTGATATTTAAGGTTATGGCTAATGTATAACTTTCTTGTATATTGAACCCTAAAAGCTTTCCTCTTTGAAGCATGATTGCATAATTGTCATAATTGTTAAATATTATATCTTTCATATATTTTTCAATCATGTAATCAATATCCCTATCTTCAAGGATTTTATCCATAGCATTTACAATTATCTCAATATATGTCATTTCTACCGGAATTTCAACTAAAACCAAACCCCTGCAATCTGCTCTTTCTATTATTGATTTATCCAATTCTTTCACATACGGAACTATTTTAATTGCCAAGCATGAACAATTTTCATCTGCCAAACTATCTATTAGCTTTGTTTGTTCTATTATACTGTCTTTGAACGCAAAAAGGCTTGTAATTAAAAAGTCGTTACCCTTTAACCATTTAACTATATCCGGGACTTCCAGCACAGTTACATATGAAACTCTTTTATTTAAACCTTGTTTGCCACCGATAACTTTTAATTTTCTTAATGCAGGTATAGATAAGATATCTTTAACAGTTGCCAATGTTTAAACCTCCTATGTAATGCAATTCACAACCTAATTCAATTCATAATTAAAAACAGTAAAGAACTAATAACTAAGAGTGAAGAGTAAAGGTGTCACTCAACTGAAAGGATAAACAAAAATGCTCTTTTAAACCTTAAGTTATGGCCATAAAGAGCATTAGCTTCAGCAATATTTATCTGGTTTTAGGGTTGGCAATTTCCACCTTTACCCTAGTACCTTTTATCCTCTTATCCGTTAATTGACTTACTACATCCTTACCATATTCTTTCGGTACTTCAACAAAAGTAAATTTATCAAACATGTCAATATTGCCTACTAAATTCTTATTCAAATTAGTCTCCTGAAGCAGCGCAGACAATATATGTCTAGGACTTACTCCCTTTCTCTTCCCTATATTGATATAAAGTCTTACCATTCCTCCGGTGTTTTTACAACCTCTTGATTTGGACTTATTCCCTTTATCCACCATATCCAGTTCTTCATGCCCATCCAGTCTGTTTTCCTGCATGTAGAATTTAAGAAGCGCTGCTGCTATGTCGATTGAGGTATAGTCATCTTGCAATAGGGAGTCTACTATCTTTTCATATTTGGATAATTCTCCTCTATCCACTTCTTCTTTTATCTTTTCAAGCATACTCAAAGTATATCTTTCTTCTATATCCTTAAGGGTCGGCAAGTCTCTTCTCTCTATTTTAGTCTTTGTATACTTTTGAATATCCTTTAATTTATAGATATCTCTGCCTGCAACAAAGCTAAATGCAACCCCAGCCCTGCCGGCTCTGGCTGTTCTTCCAATCCTATGGACATAATACTCTTCATCTTGCGGCATATCATAGTTTACTACAAGGTCAACATTGTCAACATCCAATCCTCTTGCAGCAACATCTGTAGCTACCAATATATCGATTGTACCCTTTCTGAATTTGCCCATTACAGTATCTCTTTGAGGTTGCTTCAAATCCCCGTGAAGTCCGTCAGCAAAATATCCACGGCCTTGCAGCTCAGTAGTAAGCTCATCTACCCTTTTCTTAGTATTGCAAAATACAATAGTCAATTTAGGGTTGTGCATATCAATCAACCTGCTTAAGATTTCAGTTTTCATATGCTCTTTTAATTCAAAATAGCATTGCTCAACCTTTGGAACTGTTAGCTCCTTATGCACTACTTTGATCATTTCCGGATCTTTCTGATATTTGGATGCAAATCTGACTATTTCATGGGGCATGGTTGCCGAGAAAAATATAGTCTGTCTTTCTTTAGGCAATGTATTCATTACAAGTTCAATATCGTCTCTAAACCCCATATCAAACATTTCATCGGCTTCATCCAGTACCATCATCTTTATGTTGTCAGTCCTTATGGTTTTTCTTCTGATATGATCTATTACTCTACCGGGTGTCCCAATAACTATTTGAACGCCTTTCTTTAAAGCACGAAGCTGTCTTTCTATAGGCTGCCCTCCATATACAGGCAATACCTGCAATCCTTTTTTAAATCTTCCCAACTTACTTACTTCTTCTGCCACTTGTATAGACAATTCCCTCGTTGGGCACAAGACCAATGCCTGTATATTTCTTTCCTCGGAATCACACATTTCAAGAATCGGTATGCCGAAAGCAGCTGTTTTTCCCGTTCCTGTTTGAGCTTGACCTATGATATCCATACCTTTTAGCAATAATGGGATGGATTTAGCCTGAATCGGCGTCATTTCTTCAAATCCCAGCTCTTGAATTCCTTTTTTTATCTCATTTGATAAATTTATCTCTTCAAAACGTAATTTTTCCATTAAATAAATTCGTCCTCCTTAATCCTTAACTTATTAAGTATATATATAATACCTACAAAATGCAAGAAAAATATTGTTTCGTCAAGCATTAATTTCTATATCAGCGTCAAATATTATTCTTTACTTAACTGTCGATATTTAGTCAATAATCTTCCATTTGAATTGTACTATCAGCCTCAGGAAATGCAATAGTTATACGAGTGCCTACATTTATCCTGCTTAATATTTCAAAATATGCTCCATGACGTTCTATTATCCATTTGGCAATAGATAAACCTAATCCTGCACCTCCGCTTTTTCGTGCTCTTGATTCGTCTGAACGGTAAAATCTATCAAATATATGAGGAAGATCATTAGAATCTATTCCAATTCCACTATCCTGTACCGTAATATTAACTTTACCTTGATTTCTTTCTACCTTCAATATAATCTCCTTTCCACTAGGTGTATATTTTATACTGTTATCAACTACAATTCTAACAGCCTGCTTAAAAAGCTGTTTATCGGCCTCCACATATGCAGGAATAGTCATATCCATTTTAAACATATGGTCTTCATCAATCATCTGCATTTCACGTACAATTTCTTCCACTATCTCACAGGAATCGAACAACTCCTTTTGAAGTACAATAGTTTCACTATCTCCTCTGGCAAGAAATAATAATTTTTCTACTAACTCCTTCATGCCCTCTATCTCACTTTTAATCGCATCAATAGACTCCTGAAGAGTCTTTTCATCTTTTTTACCCCACCGATCAAGTAAATTTATATAGCCCTGTATAACAGATATTGGAGTTCTAAGTTCATGAGATGCATTTGAAACAAATTCTACCTGTGATTGATAGGAGTCATTAATACGATTTAACATCTGATTTATAGCTGATGCTAAAGCTTTTAGTTCATTCTGTGAGCTATCCACAGATATACGTCTGTCAAGCCTACTTGCATCTATATTGCTGATTTCTCCTGCCAAATCCTTAAGATTTTGCCCATCAAAAGATTGAGCTGTATTGAGACTTTTAGTTGTTTCCGCTAATTCCGTAAGAGGTCTTAATGTCCTTCTAATTATTTTTTGACCCTTTCCTATATTTCTAAATAAAATTATTCCTTCTACTATTATTAAAATAGCAAATAACCTTAAAAAACTCATCACTTCAAGACCGATAGGATATACCACCTGATAATGCGATGAACTTATAGAAAATCCTATGGAATAACTTATAGAATTTATCTTATCTGATAATGTTCCGTTATCATATGTATGAGATATAAAAATATTTCTCCTTGCATTGTTGATTTTGACAGGCAAATAGTTTTGTATAAGCTTTGGAAGAACAATTCCTCTGGATGATTTCTCTTTTAATATCGTATATCCTTGTTCCTGATGTCTAACAGAATCTCTATTGATATCCGAGGTAGTTATTGTTTCAATTACCTCCTGAATCTCTATTTCGGTTTCCCATAAAATTACAAAAAAACTCATCAGGAAAATAAGGATATTAATCGCCAAAAATCCGGATAATAACCTTCCTATCATTTCCAAGTTGAGTTTTAATACAAGTGATGAACGTATTTTACTAGAAAAACTAATTGGGTTTTCTTCCTTTTTAAAGCTCATCTTTTATTACATACCCCACTCCTCTTACAGTGTGAAAAATTTTTATTCCAAAAGGCTCTTCAAGTTTTACTCTAAGATACCTAATATATACATCCACAGCATTTGTTCCGCCATAAAAATCATATCCCCAAATACGATCAAGTATCTTTTCACGACTTAAGACTATCCCTTTATACTCTAATAAAAAATGCAATAGATCAAATTCTTTCTTTGTTAAATATACCAATTCATCATTTACATGAACCTCTCTATTTTTGGTATTAAGACTTAAAGCTCCTGATACTAATATGTCCTTCAGCTGACCCTCATTATTAACCTCTTTTTTCCTAAGAACAGCTCTAATTCTCGCTAATAACTCTTCTATTGCAAAAGGTTTAGTGATGTAGTCATCAGCCCCACTGTCGAGCCCTGTTACTTTATCAACTATAGTATCTCTTGCAGTAAGCAATATAATGGGTATATCAGAGGACTGCCTTACTCTCCTAAGAACCTCTATACCGTTCAATCCTGGAAGCATAATGTCCAATAACACAAGGTCAAAAAGACTGGATTTGACTAACTCCAGCCCCGATCTTCCATCAAATGCCTTTTCTACTTCATACCCTTCATACTTAAGTTCAAGCTCTAAAAAACGTGCAAGTTTTTCTTCATCCTCAATTATTAGAATTTTTACCATTAGTATTATCACCTTTGAATTCTTTCTTTAAGTTTTCAGCTGCACTGGAAACTGAATCCATCGCACAATTAACCGTATCCTTTCCAAGTTCAGGACCACTAAATGCATATTTATAACCTAAGAATAGTCCTATAATCATAATTGGAATTGTAATCCAAAAAGCAAATATTATTAAAACTACTAGAATAGTAACCGGGATTGACATAATTCTTGTCTCATTTTTTATAACCTCAAAGTTATTTCTATTTCCTTTTTTAAACAGTTTCTTGACAAAGGAAATGAATTTGTTCAAAATCTCCGAAAAGGATGAGCCGGATTCATCATAAATTTCTGGTTGGACATTCCCTACAGCATCATTACTTTGATTATCTTGATATGAATCCTTGGAACTGTAATAGCCTCCATCCTTAGGGGCTTTGATTTTACCTTTCTTCTCAAGATTTATTATGGCCTCAAGAATATCTCCATTAGTCTCCTCTAGTGCATCTTTTGCTTCGTTGAAAGTAATATTTGCATACCTTCTTAATTCTTCTACTTGTTGTAAAGTAACCATAAAATAAATACCTCCTACTATTTAATATGATTAAATTATAGTAGTGGAAGCTTTAAATACAATTCAAGAAAGATTAAAATTAGATTAAAAAATACATCTGGCTTTTCATTTTACTTTCATCTCATTATAGCAAAAGAAGTCCACTTTATCAAAATTTATCACTTAAAGGGGTTGTCGCACGCGTATATACATTAATAAAATAATCTTCCTTATTATTATTCAACAATTTTATTGTATCAAAAGCATCTCCGGATTCTTTTTCTATTAAATAAAGCAATTTACTATTACCACTGGTGCTTTGAGATTCATAGGAAATTGTAAATATCTTGTTTTCTAAATCGAATGTAACATTCTTATAAGTATTTTCTACTCCATTAAATAATATATAGTGCTTATCTCCCTTTGAATAATAATACTCAAAGACTCCGTTTGCAAGATTATTTTCAGTTATGAAATCATTTAACTTTTTATCTCTTAACCTATCTATATCTATCTCTTTGACTACGATTCCATCATCTAAACTATATACATCTTTATATACCTCTCTTGTCTTAAAAAAATAACAAGCACTTAATATCAAAATAATAATTAATGAAACTAAAATTATCCTATGTGATTTACTTTTCTTAGATTCAGACATTCCCAATTCCCCCAATTCTTTAAATTTATCACTCAATAGCTATATTGTACAATATAGCTACCATATTACTCAAACAATTTCAAATATTCCCCATACCCTTCTCTTTCCATATCTTCCTTTTTAATAAACCGCAAAGATGCGCCATTGATACAATATCTAAGTCCACCTTTATCCTTAGGTCCATCAGGAAATACATGGCCTAGGTGTGAGTCTGCGTATTTGCTTCTGACCTCTGTCCTTCTCATACCATGTGATGTGTCATTTTTCTCAATTACATGCTCTTCCTCTAATGGATTTGTAAAACTAGGCCATCCACAGCCTGCATTGAATTTATCCTTAGAAGAAAATAATGGCTCACCGGAAACAATATCCACATATATACCTTCTTCATAGTTTTCATTGTATTCATGTGTAAATGGTCTTTCTGTTGCATTTTCTTGTGTCACCTTATATTCTATTGGAGACAATTCTTCAATTAAAGACTCCCTTTCTGGCTTTTTAAAATCCTTATATTTCATATTTTTCACCTCAATTATATTGTTACCCATTTACAATATGATATAATATTAAGAGCATCGAAATATAGGAGGGATTGTTATGAGATGGAATTTAGATAAGCTATATACATCTTTTGAATCAAAAGAATTTCAAAGCGACTTAGGAAAATTAGATGAACAAATTATTGAATTTAACAATTGGGCTAATGAAAACTTATTATCATTGGATAATCCGGCCAAAAAAATTGAAGATTTCATAAAATTTTCAGCAGAAATTTCAACTATCCTTACAAAATTAAGGTCTTATGCCTCACTTACATCTAGTGTAGATGCCAAAAATGAATCCGCATCAAAATATAAGGATATATTATCTGTTAAAGCTTCTGAAATGACTAAACCCAATGTAATGTTTCAAAGTTTTATGAAAAATATCCATAACCTGGATGAATTGGTTGAAACCTCCGAATCCTTAAATGAACATAAATTTTATTTAAATCAAATAAAAGAAAAGTCAAAATATATGCTAAGCGAACAGGAGGAAATACTTGTATCTAAAATGTCCAACAGCGGTTCAACTGCATGGTCAAATCTTCAAAATAAAATATCCTCAACATTGCTTGTTGATATAACATTGGATGGAGAAAGAAAGCAATTGCCTCTACCTGTTGTAAGAAATTTAGCTTATGACAAAGACTCTGACATAAGGCATACAGCCTATGAAGCAGAACAAGCAGCATATATGAAAATTGAAGAATCCTCAGCAGCCGCATTAAATGGGATAAAAGGCGAAGTTATCACCACTTGCCAATTGAGAGGATACAAATCTCCGTTGGACGAAACGTTTATTATGTCCAGAATGGATGAAGAAACCTTGAATGCTATGCTTACCGCTATAAGAGAATTTCTGCCGGTATTTCACAAATATTATAGAAAAAAAGCTGAAATTCTAGGCTATAAGAATGGATTACCATTCTACGAAATGTTTGCTCCTGTTGGAAAGGTAAATAGAACTTTTACCTATGAAGAGGCTATGGAATATGTAGTTGATAATTTTAGAACCTTTAGCGATAGACTGGCTGATTTTGCACAAAATGCATATGAAAACAATTGGCTTGATGTAGAACCAAGAGATGGTAAAAGGGGTGGCGCTTTCTGCTCCAATCTCCATCCAATAAAAGAAAGCAGGATCATGGCAAACTTCAATGGAAGCTTTTCAAATATGATTACTCTGGCTCATGAATTGGGGCATGGCTATCATGGATTGAATTTAAGGGATGAATCCATCTTAAATAGCAGATATCCAATGCCAATTGCAGAAACAGCCTCCATATTCTGTGAAACTATAGTGGTAAATGCGGCTTTAAAGGAAGCAAATGAAGAAGAAGCATTTGAAATATTGGAATCTTCAATTTCGGATGCCGGTCAAGTAATAGTTGATATATTGAGCCGTTTCTTGTTTGAATCAGAAGTATTTGAAAGAAGAAAAACACACTCCCTATCGGTTAATGAACTTAAAGAAATAATGATGAATTCGCAAAAAGAAGCTTATGGGGATGGACTTGATCACGATATCCTGCATCCATATATGTGGGTAAATAAACCTCATTATTATAATGCAGAGCTAAGCTATTATAACTTTCCATATGCCTTTGGACTGTTATTCTCCAAGGGACTGTATGCAAAATATCTAAATGAAGGGAAAGAATTTGTTACAAAGTATGATGAGTTGCTAAGTGCTACCGGAAAGAATAATATTAGAGACGTGGCATTGAGAATGGGAATTGATGTTCATGATCCGGAGTTTTTCAGAAGCTCATTGAGATTGATTGAACAGGATATTGAAAAATTTATGGAACTGGCTGATAGATAAAAAACAATTCACAATTCACAGTTCACAGTTCACAATTCACAATTCACAGTTCACAATTCACAATGCACAATCGACCCTTGGGTCATCCTGCCGTGTACCCTTTGTAGTCTAAGGGTGAGGTGGACAGTATAAGCACTGCTTTCGAAGGATCTCCGGTTTTAAAGATAGGTAAAAAGTAAAAGGTAAGAGGTAAAAGATAATGAAGAACTAAGAGTGAAGAGTGAAGAGTTTGTTAGGGTCGAACTTTGGGGAATTACGCATAGATTCTTCGCTACGCTCAAGAATGACTCAATCAATGATTATACTGCACTTATAGACCCAAGATTTCTGCTGTTGTCATCCTGAGCATAAAGCGAAGGATCTCTGTTTTATT
>ENA-UOOI01002153-UOOI01002153.1-fermentation-metagenome-genome-assembly--contig:-NODE-2153-length-17951-cov-19.717311_pt1 | contig 17951 bp, 19 predicted proteins | sample MGYA00245779_ERZ724027 | MGnify/ENA primary metagenome ERZ724027 (study PRJEB28704, sample SAMN03018318) | fermentation metagenome | biome: anthropogenic terrestrial biome; feature: soil...
TTACTACAGAATGACCTCATTTTTTATATGTTTTTATTCCCGTTTTTTGGTTAATGAACACTTATGATATTTTTAGTAACAATACAATATTTAAACAATAGTAATTATAAAACAGTATTGAAATATAAAAATTAAAATGGTAAAATACAAATACTATTATGAACTTTCTAAATATTTCATTAAGTTATAAGCTTAATCATTAACCCCCTATATTTAATCTATATTGATTTAAAGAAAGGAGTTGTCATAATGATTTCCATAAATGAAATAGATTGTTTGAAAGCTATAGCCGAATTGCATATTGACGTGATATCAGGAGGAGTCTTATATTTAATTATAGAAGGAAATACATTCATCTGGAGAAAGGCATCAAAAGATTTTGATTTAGATATATTTCATGTTGGAGAAAAATTAAATGCTAATAGCATAGCAGCCAAGGCAATAAAAGAAAATAGGACAATAATACAAAATGTTCCACGCTCTCTTTATGGAATGAGACTAACAACACTGGCTCAACCTTTAGTTAATGAAGAAAATCAGCCTGTAGGAGCATTTTCCATTGTATTTCCAAAATTACATCCTGTAGCAAAATCATTTACTGATTTTGCACCCATTTTAGCAGAAATGTATCCAGAGGGTGCCTTTCTTTACATTACAGATTTGGATAAAATCGCTTACAGGCAACCTTCAAAAAAATTTGACATACCTCATCTCCAGATAGGATACAGGTTAAAGGAGGATAATACTGCCGTCAAAGCTATAAAAACAAAAAAACAAATTTCATTGGAACGAGACAGTTCAGCACATGGAGTGCCTACTCTTACAACATGCTATCCTTTATTTGATGAAGAAAATTCACAAGAAGTGGTAGCTACCTTAGGTATAATAATTCCCAAGGTAATTGCCAGTAATCTAAGGGACATGTCCGCGACCCTTGAAAACAATCTTTCAGGAATAACTTCTGTAATATCCCAGCTAGCAGAATCTTCATCCAATATATATGCCAATGAAAAAAAACTCAATGAAGATATTAATGATATAATAAAGCTGTCAGAAGATATTAACACCGTCTCCTCTTTTATCAGCAAGATTGGTACCCAAACTAATATGCTGGGATTAAATGCTTCTATTGAAGCAGCAAGAGCCGGAGAATATGGAAAAGGGTTTGGCGTTGTTGCACAAGAAATAAGAAAACTATCTGAACAGTCTAAGGGTACAGTTCCAAAAATTAAAGAATTGACTGATTCAATCAAAGGAAAAGTAAATGAAACCTGTGAAAAAAGCCAAAATTCACTAATTTCAAGTCAAGAACAAGCTGCTGCTGCACAAGAGATTACCGCCAGTATACAAGAAATATCTTCTATGTCAGAAGAATTAAACAAGGTTGCTCATACTTTATAAATATACAATTACGACCTTAAAAAATCCTTAATACTTATTTATCAAAAATAAAGCACTATCATTACTCCCATAATGTTAGTGCTTTCACTCTTAACTTTACTCTATTATATCATAAATATATTGAATTTGAGGAGGTTTTGTAACATCTATGGAAAAAGCATTTAAAGCTATTTTTTCAGCTTCCATAGAGTTATTCCTATTACTATGTAAAATACAGAGAATATCCCCGGCAGATACCTTATCTCCCACTTTTTTAACCATTGTAATTCCGGCAGATAAATCAATTACATCTTCTTTTGTCTTCCTTCCGGCACCAAGCAACATGGCAGCCCTTCCTATAAATTCAGCCTGAATCTTATATACATATCCACTTTTATGAGCTTTTATATCTATATGCCTTTGTGCCTGGGGAAGCAGCCTGGGATTATCAATTATCCGGGGATTTCCCCCTTGTACCTTTACCAATTCCTTAAATTTTTCTATTGCCCTGCCTGATCTGATAACTTCATTTAGAGCCTTATATGCGGTATTTACATCTTGAAATGCTCCTCCCAATACTGCCATATAGGAAGCTATGGTAAGTGCAACTAAAACTTCATCCTCTGACCCTTCACCTTTTAATACCTCTATTGCTTCTTTAACTTCATTTGCATTTCCAACTTCATAACCTAAAGGCTGATTCATATCTGTAATTAAAGCTATAGTTTTTCTATTAAGAGATTTGCCTATAGACACCATGGTTCTTGCCAATTCCCTAGCTTCATCTAAAGATTTCATAAATGCTCCTGACCCTACTTTTACATCTAACACTATTGAATCTGCTCCTGAAGCTATTTTTTTACTCATAATAGAACTTGCAATTAAAGGAATACTCTCCACAGTGGAGGTAACATCTCTTAATGCATAAATCTTCTTATCTGCAGGAGTCAAGTTTGAAGACTGACCTACCACAGCCATTTTATATCTATTCACATTATTTATAAAATCATCTTTGTTTAAATTAGTATTAAATCCTTCTATTGCTTCCAGTTTATCTATAGTACCTCCAGTATGACCAAGTCCTCTGCCGCTCATTTTAACCACGGGTATACCTAGTGCAGCCACTAAAGGTACCACAACAAGACTGATTTTATCTCCCACCCCTCCAGAGGAATGTTTATCTACCTTTATACCTTTAATATCAGATAAATCCATTTTATCTCCAGAGTTAACAAGAGACAGGGTTAAATTTGCAGTTTCTTCTTCTGTCATTCCCTTAAAACAAACTGCCATAAGAAAAGCAGCCATTTGATAATCAGGTATTTCTCCTTTTACATATCCCTGCACCACTTCATCTATTTCTCTTTGAGTCAAATCTTTACCTGATTTTTTCTTATAAATTATATATTTCATATCCATACTAAATTTCTCCCTGGCTGTATATACTTTTACCATATATTTTTAAGGAATTATCAACAAATACTGAAAGTTTTTCAAATTTTTTAGTTATTTCATTATTAGCTCTTTAAAACTACTTCCATAAAGATCATTTTTTACATTTAAAAGTTCCAGTACAGTTTTACCTATATCAGAATAACTTTTCCTTATACCTATATCTACCCCTGACTTTAAATTTTTTCCATACGCCAAAACAGGTATGTATTCCCTGGAATGATCCGTACTTTTTGTAGTTGGATCACAACCGTGATCTGCAGTTATTATAAGTACATCCCCTTCATTCATATAAGAAATTATTTCAGAAATCCTTTTATCCGCTTCTATGATGGCCCCAGCATAACCCTCTACATCATTTCTATGACCATACAACATATCAAAATCAACTAAATTTGTAAATATAAGTCCCGGTTTATTCTTTTTCATGTACTCCAGTGTTTTATCTATGCCATCCATATTATTTTTTATGTGAACTGCCTCTGTTATTCCTCTCTTATTGTATATATCTTCTATTTTACCTACTGCCATTACATTTAGCCCCGATTCTTTTATATAGTCCAGCATAGTTTTTTTAGGAGGATCCAGTGCAAAATCTTTTCTATTTGAAGTTCTTACATATTTTCCATTTTCATTAATAAAAGGCCTAGCAATTACCCTTCCTACAGTCCTGTCTGCTAAAAGCATTTTTCTGGCTATACTGCACATTTTATATAATTCCTTAAGTGGAATAACTTCTTCATGGGCAGCCACCTGAAATACACTATCTGCCGAAGTATACACTATAGGATATCCTGTATTTACATGCTCTTTTCCCAGTTCATTTATTATTTCCGTACCTGATGCCACTTTATTGCCAAGAACTTTTCTACCAATTTTACCTTGAAATTCTTCTATTATATCCTCAGGAAATCCTTCAGGATAAGTCTTTAAAGGAGTTTCAAGAACAATACCTGCTATTTCCCAATGTCCTGTTACAGTATCTTTTCCCTTAGACAATTCAGCACATTTCCCAAAATTACCTATAGGTTTTTCACATCTCTTTAAATTTTCAACTCCCTGTATATTTCCAATGCCCAATTTATACAAACCAGGAATTTCAAGTCCCCCCAAAGCTTTTGATATATTCCCCAAAGTATTACTTCCTGCATCTCCATATTCTTCTGCATCCGGTAATTCTCCTACGCCTACACTATCAAATACTATTAAAATTACTCTCTCCATATAAACTCATCCTTTCTTTAATAAAACTTACTTGAAACATAGGTTAATTATGCCCTTGGATGAGTTTTTTTATATACTTCTGCAATTTTATTCTTCTTTAATACTGCAGAATATATCTGGGTAGCAGATAAATCTTTATGTCCTAGAAGTTCCTGTACAGATTTAATATCTGCACCATTTTGAAGCAAATGTACCGCAAAAGAATGCCTTAAAGTAAAGGCATTTATATCCTTGTTTATTTTGGATTCCTTTGCATAGTATTTTACAATTTTCCAGAATCCCTGACGGCTCATAGGTGATCCTCTTAAGTTTAAAAACAAAGTATCTAAATTATGTATATTAAGTTGTGGTCTTATATCCAAATAATTTTTCAGATATTCTACTGCTACAGAACCTATAGGTACCAATCTCTCTTTATTTTTAAGACTTTTACATCTTATATAAGAAAATTTTAAATCTATATCATATATAGTTAAAGTTAGAAGCTCCATCACCTTCATACCTGCAGCATACATTATTTCAAGCATAGCTTTATCCCTTATGCCCTTGTAGGTGGTGGGATCTGGCGAATCAAGAAGCTTGTCTACTTCCTCTACAGTTAAAACTTTAGGAATATTATGCTTTACTTTAGGGATTTCATAATACAAAAGAGGATTTTCATTTATTATACCTTTAACCATTAGATATTTATAAAAATTTCTAAGAGAAACTATATTTCTAACTATAGATGAAACCGCCTTTCCTTCCTTTTGAAGATACTGCACATATGCCATTACAGATACTACTTCCACTTCTTGCAAGTTTCCCTCTCTCTTTTTTATAAAATTATAAAACCTATTTATATCTCCAATATATGCATCTAGTGTATTTTTACTCATATGTTTTTTTTCTAGTTGTTCTGCATAGCCCAACAAGAAACTTTCCAAAATTATCACCTACTCTTCAGGAGTTAGAATTTTATAAATTCATTAAAAACAGTAATATAATTATATATTATATCTATATTTTTACTAAATATATTATATACAAAAATACTATTATCATAGGAATGAAACTTAACCACAAAATTATATATTATTAAATCTATAACTTTAGGCAAAAACATTCCAAAAAATACTAATATAAAAAAACATTTTAATACTTCTATAATAAAATCTGATTTTTGTTCATCTAAAATCATGATAATATCCTCATGGAACTTAATACTATAAATTTAATCATATTAGGAGTCAGATAGGATTCCATAAAAAAGCCTATAAACATTGTAATACATATCATCAAAAAAGACATAGAATAAGATGTAAACCTAACTAGCATGTGGGATTTCCATGGAACTCTTGCTCTATCTTTAAAAAGCATAAGTGAAAATTCCATAGCCAGTACGGAAGAAAATAATATACATGGTATATATATTATATTTTGAGGCAATACTCCAAGAAGTGAAAACCATATTCCTTTAATGCCCATGCTGCCTATTACAAAACTCATGGTAAAACCTATGGTAAATCCCTTAATTATATCTATTATAAGTATCACAGGTATTCCTATCATTGTAAGTCCTAAAAACCATACCATCAAAATTAAAGGAACATTATTTTTTAAAGTTTCTAAAAATATGGATTTATAATTTACATTTCCCGAATCTACTACCTTGGTAAAATTCTTTAGATAACTTAAAAGGTCACTTTTTTCAAATCCACCCATATATCTTACACTATATATTCCAATAACTATTCCGGTAAAAAAGCATATTAAGGTTATAATGTACAACCAAAAATTATTTTTAATATGCCTATTTATTAAATTTAATGCCTTATTTTCCAACATAACTTCATCCCCCTTTTGTTAATCATGTTCTTTTAATTAATTTATGATTTACAAAAGAGTTATATGACTTTTTACTGCCTATTAAAAATACATTATATCATCATAAGGGCACAAATAGTTTTGGCATCTATTATTTTCCCTTCTCTTATCATTTCCTTGATTCTACTTACTTTGATCTCTTTTACATTTATAAATTCATCTTCATCTCCCAAGTCATCTCTTCCTTTATACAATTCTTCTGCTTTATAAATAAATATATATTCATCACAAAACCCAGGACTTGTAACTATTCTTCCTAAATATTTAAGTTCTTTAGCTTTATAGCCTATTTCCTCTTCCAATTCTCTATTTGCACATTGAAGTACATCTTCATTTTTTTCAATTTTACCTGCAGGTATTTCAAGTAAAGTTCCCTCTATAGGTTTTCTAAACTGTTCCACCATAAATAAAGTTTCACTATCCTTGTAGGCAATTATCGCAACTCCGCCTGCATGATTTATTATTTCTCTCTTACTGGTTTTTCCATTTGGCAATTCAACTGTATGAACATTTAAATCAATGATTTTTCCACTAAATATTTTTTCCTTACTTATGGTTTTCTCAAAAAAACCCATAGTCAAACACCTCTACTTTTATTGGATTATTAAGTTATCCTCTTTTAAACTCCATATCTTAAGTTATCTATTTAAACCTATTCATTGTAATCAATTTTATACTTCAACATTATTCTTGTCAATTAAATACTTATTAGATCCTTATCTAAATACATAGCTAAAAACATTTTATATTCCTGCAACAACTTCTTCCAAGGTTCAGATGGAGAAAATCATTTTTTATTCTTATATACAACCTCCATCCAGACCTTTGAATTGCCTGACATTTAAAAAATATTCTATTTATATCAGTAAAACAAGCAAATCATATCAAATAATCTAACTTACTCTATTTTTCAATCTTAACTTATCAGCAACCATAGCTATAAACTCACTATTTGTTGGCTTGCCCTTATCATTATGTATAGTATATCCAAATAGTTTATTTATAGTTTCCACCTGTCCTCTTGACCAAGCCACTTCAATAGCATGTCTTATCGCTCTTTCAACTCTGCTGGCAGTAGTATTATATTTTTTAGCTATGGATGGATACAACTCTTTTGTAACTGCAGATAACAATTCCATGTTATTTACTACCATGGTTATTGCCTCTCTTAAATACATATATCCTTTTATATGGGCAGGTACTCCTATTTCGTGTATTATATTTGTTATCTCCTGTTCCAAATCCGTAGGATTATCCCTTTGTAATTTCACTTCCCCTTCATCTATAAAAGGTACAGTTTTCTTTACTTCCTCTCCACTACTTATAACACTGTTAAACATCTGTCTAATTCTTTGAGTAAATACATCCATATCAAAAGGTTTTACTACATAATAATCTGCTCCAAGTGTTATAGCTCTTTGGGTTATCTTGTCCTGTCCCACTGCAGAAAGAACTATTATGCGGGGCATTGGATCTATATTCATATTATTTAATTCTTCTAATACTCCCAATCCGTCAAGATGAGGCATTATTATATCCAGTACTACTAAATCCGGCTTTTTTTCTTCAATTAGCTTAAGAGCTTCTATCCCATCTTTTGCAATTCCTGTAACTATTATATCTCTTTGATTCAAAAGATAATCATTTAGAATACTACAAAATTCTTTATTGTCATCTGCAATAACCACATTTATCTTTGATTCTTCCATATTTGCCACTCCCCTTTTTTTAATCTAATTCCCATATGTTAACAAAATAATAAATTCGACATGGGAATTTTATTTCCTTCTTTTTTATATAAAAAATTTTTTATATATTTATGTTATTGGCATAAATGTAAAAGATAACATTTAAAATGCTATCTTCTACAATATTATTTTACCATATTTAATATTATTTTACCATATTCTCTATATTTGTATCCTTTAACATCCAATCTATATAAATTCCATATCCTACATCAGGTTTATTTATAAGCACATGAGTTACCGCTCCCACTAATTTATTATTTTGAATTATGGGACTTCCACTCATACCTTGAACTATTCCTCCTGTTTTATTTAACAATCTGTTATCTGTAACTTTTATAACCATACTTTTAGGTCCTGGTAAATCCTGGGATAGCAATTTTTCTATTTGTATATCATAAAACTCAGGAGTATCTCCATTTACAGTAGTCAAAATTTGGGCGGGTCCCTCTTTAATTTCATTTCTAAGACCTATTTTAATAAAATTGCTTCCTTTTTTAAGTTTATTGTTTCCCTTCCCAAATACGCCACATTCTGTATTCTTTTCTATATTTCCAAGCTTGGTTTCTTCATTGACAAATATTCCTTTTAACTCCCCTGGATTTCCCTTGGCACCCTTTTTCACAGATACAATAGAAGATTCCACTATTTCTCCTGAATTTATATTTAGTTTTGTACCTGTATCTATATCTATTATTGGATGACCTAATGCGGCAAACATGCCACTCTTTTCATCGTAAAAGGTTAAAGTTCCTATTCCAGCAGTGGAATCCCTTATCCACAACCCTATCTTGTAACCATTATCTTCTATGCCACTAACAGCTTTTACTACCTTTTCTATGCTACTTCCGTCTCTTTCTATTAATATTTTAACTTCTTTACCTTTTGTCTTATTTATTTCAGCTTGAGTCTGTTCAGAGTTTTTTACTAAAATATCATTTATTTTAATTATATTATCACCTATTTGTATTCCAGATGATGCAGCTGGACTTGCAACTTTGCCCTTTGAAGTTTTCACATCACAAAAAGCCACTACCAGAACTCCCTTAGTATTCAACTTTACCCCGATAGGCTGGCCACCTAAATGTACAGTAACATCACTAGTTGCCACTGCATTAAATGTAGATTTTATTTTATTATTTTGAAGCCAATGAATATTCTTATATATACTTTCTTTATAATAGGCAACTGATATTACAAACAGGATAGGAATTAACATCCAATACAGAACATTTCTAAATTTTTTTGCCATGGTTTTGCCTCCTGTCTTATACTGCTTTCTCTAGCTTTAAGTTGCCCTTTTAAATATGTTATTATGCTATCATATAGTTTCATTTAGAGTTAATGTATTGTTTTAAAATATAAATTTTATACAAAAAGTTAAAAGTCACCTCTTGAAGTAATCATAAAAATAATTCATTATTTTATATACCTTAGAGATAACTTATAAAATCAATACTATTTAATTTTATCTTTTTTTAAATCAGCCATATCAATAAGTTCTCTTGCATGTTCCAAAGTAATTTTTGTAACTTCACTGCCTCCTATCATTCTGGCTATTTCGTATTCTTTTTCCTTTTTATCCATTTTTTTAACTTTAGTATAGGTCATATTCCGTATTACCTGTTTTGAAACCCAATAGTGAACATCCGACATACATGCAATTTGAGGTAGATGGGTTACACAAAACACCTGATGTTTTCTGGATATTTTATACATTTTTTCTGCCACACGCTGTGCTATTCTGCCGCTTATACCCGTATCTATTTCATCAAATATAACCGATGGAATGAGATCCTTGTCTATGAAAACTGTTTTTAATGCCAACATTATTCTTGACAATTCTCCTCCAGATACGACCTTTTCCAGAGGTTTTAACGGCTCTCCCGGATTGGCAGCTATATAAAACTTTACATCATCCACTCCTTTTGAAGTAAATTTATCTTTAAGTTTAACTTGTATTTTAAATTTACTTTTTTCAAGTCCTACAAAATCCAATTCACTCTTAATGTTTTTTTCCAAATCCTCTGCCAACTTACTTCTCATTTCGTGAATTTCTCTTCCTTTTAATTTAAGTGCCTCTTCTAATTTTATTTTTTCCAAATTTAATTTTTCTATAACCTCAGACATATTTTTCATTTCTTCATATTCAGCTTTTATTTTATCTCTATAGTTTAATATGTTATTTATATTACTTCCATATTTATTTTTCAGGTTATTAATCTGGTTTATTCTATTATTTATGTATTCCAATTCATTTACATCATAGTAAAAATTATCTTTAATACTTCTTAAATCCTCTATGTTTCCTTCTACATCATAATATATGCTTTCAAATGAGTTACATATATTATCAATTTCAGGCATGATATTTTTTATAGAATTCAATTGTTTTATAATTATTCCCAAATTATCATATACAGAAATTTGACCCTGTTCTCCACTGTATAATTTCACGTAACAGTTATTAATAACAGAATTTATCTTTTCTTGATTTGAGAAAATTTTGAACTTTTCATTTAATTTTTCCTCTTCTCCCTGAACTAAATTTGCAGAATCTATTTCATCTATCTGAAATTTGAGAAAATCTATGATTTTTTCCCTATCTCCTTCTTTTCCCGATACTTCACATATTTTTCTTTTAACATCATTCAAATTTTCATATTCTTTTCTATAATCCTTCAATGGTTCATAAAGAACACTTTCCCCATAATAATCTAGATAGGTTATATGATTTTCTTCTGACAGTAAATTCTGACTGTCATGTTGTCCGTGAATATCCAATAATGTACTACTTATTTTTCTTAGATTAGATATTAAGACCGATTTCCCATTTACTTTTGCAATAGTTCTTCCCGATTGAAAGGATTCTCTGCTTATTATAACCATATCTTCTTCTCCCAAAATTTTTTCTTCATTCAATATTTCAAAAGTCTTAGGATTTTCTATGGTGAAAACAGCCTCCACAAAAGTTTTATCTTTACCTGTTCTTATTAAATCCTTATTGAATTTACTCCCCATAACATAATTTATGGCATCAATAAGGATTGATTTACCTGCTCCGGTTTCTCCAGAGAATATATTAAAGCCTGATTCAAAAGATATAATTAATTTTTCTATAAGGGCAAAATTTTTTATATTTAATTGAAGCAGCATAGTATATGCCTCCTACTGTGAAATCATTTTTTTCATCTTTTGAGTTATACCATGGGCTTTTTCTCTGTCTCTGGCCATTACAAATATGGTATTATCCCCGGCTATAGTCCCTGCTATGCCTATAAAGCCCAGTGAATCTATAGCTTCCGCTGCTGCAGAAGCAGAACCAGAAATGGTCTTTATAACTACAAAATTATCTATATTTTCAACACTTACTACCGTTTGGGAAAATATATTTACAAGCTTGTTAGATAAAAAACTTTCTGTACGAGATATGGTTGCATACTTATACCTTCCATTATCTGACAATACTTTTATGAGTTTCAATTCTTTTATATCTCTAGACACAGTAGCCTGAGTTACATTCATGCCACTATTTTTAAGTTTTTCTGCCAATTCCTCCTGGGTTTCAATATTATTTGAATTGATAATCTCCAGTATTTTAGCATGTCTACTCACCTTCATAATATCCCACCTTCACATCCTTTTGCATTAAAAATAATTTTCTCTCTTAGTGTATTAAAATAGGCATCATCGAATTTAATAAGCCTTCTCTTATTTTTGGATTTGTTTATTTTTATAGTCTGAGAGCCACCCACTGCTATCCATTTTTGGCCATCAATAGATAAAAATGAATCCTCATAATTCTTTTCTATTGATATACTTATACGAGATCTGCTGTCCAATATAATACTTCTAGATGCGAAAAATTGGGAATACATAGGTGTCAGGCATAATACATCCAAAGATGGATGTATTATAGGACCTCCTGCAGATAAATTATATGCCGTAGACCCTGTAGAAGTACAAATAATAATACCATCTCCACTAAAACTATTATAAAAAGCATCATTTATGTATACATCATATCTTTGTATTCTTGACTTAATTCCCCTATATAATACCACATCATTTAATCCATCATATCTTTTTATTTTATCCCCCTCACTATAGGTGCACTGAATCATATCCCTTTTTTCAATTGTATATTCCCCTTTGAAAAGTTTCTCTAATGCAGCTTCCACACTATTTATTTCTACTTGTGCCAAAAAACCCAAATGACCTATATTAATTCCAAGTATAGGTGTCTTTGACTTAAGCACATTTCTAGAAGTATTTAATATGGTTCCGTCTCCTCCAAGTACTATAACTACATCCAATCTGTTGCTTTCATTTTCATCAAGCCCACTACAATTTTCATATGTCTTTATATTTACACTTTCATCTATATTTCTTATACTTTCTATTATAAAATTCAGCATTTTTTTGTTTGGATCTTTTGTTGTATTAACGTTAATTCCTATATTCTTCATAGTTCCTCTCCATTCAGTTCCCCATGTGATGATCTTACTATAGTATTTATATCCTCTTCTTCAAACAATTCATTTATTCCTTTTTTCTTGGTAAAATATACTAAATATTCTATATTTCCTTCGGGTCCCTTTATAGGTGAATAATCAAGAGAAATTATTTTCAAATTATTTTCTTTTAAAAAAGTTACAATTGTCTTAATGACTTCTATATGGGTAGATTGTTCTCTAACTACTCCTTTTTTCCCCACCTTTTCTCTCCCTGCTTCAAACTGGGGTTTTATAAGAGCTACTATACTGCCATTTTCATTTAACAAATTTATAACTGCAGGTAGAACTTTTTTAAGGGATATAAAAGAAACATCTATACTGGCAAAATCACAATATTCCCCTATATGTTCAAAAGTTACATACCTTATATTAGTTCTTTCCATACATACAACTCTCTTATCTGTTCTGAGCTTCCACGCAAACTGTCCGTATCCTACATCTATGGAAAATACTTTTTTAGCACCATTTTGGAGCATACAGTCTGTGAATCCCCCTGTAGATGCTCCTATATCAAGGCATACCTTATTCCCTAAAGTTATATTGAACTTTTTTAAGGCCTTTTCTAATTTTAAACCTCCACGGCTTACAAAAGGAAGTTTTTCTCCCCTAAACTCTATATTGGAACTTTTTTTTACATTTTGTCCACATTTATCTACTCTCTGGCCATCTACAAATATTTCTCCTGCCATAATGCTGGCCCTTGCCCTCTCTCTTGAAGGAAAAATACCTTTATCTACTAAAAGTACATCTATTCTTTCCTTTAGTTCTGACATCACAACCTCCTTTGTTCCTTTTAAAATATACCACTTAATTTCACTATTTTAAGTACTTCATCTACAATACTTTCTACATCGAGTTCATATAATTTATATAAAATATCTGGTTTTCCATGTGTTACAAACTCATCTTTAAATCCTAAATTTATTACATCTGCTTTTTTATGCAGCGTATTTACATACTCCAATATGTAGGATCCAAGGCCGCCTCTTATTATATTATCCTCAATAGTTATAATAGTCACATCTTCTTCTACCAATTCCTGCAGCATTTCCTTATCTAAAGGCTTGATAAAACAGGCACTTATAACTCTTACTAAAATTCCCTTTTGTTTCAGCTCTTCTGCTGCCAGCACTGCATGTTCCACCATTCTTCCCTGAGCTACCAGTGCAATTTTTCCTTGCTCTAAAATATATTCCCACCTGCCAAATTCAAAACTTTCAAGAGGTGCAAGACTTATATTATCTCCTCCTCTGGGATATCTTACAGCTATGGGGCAATTTTGATTTAATGACCATTTTAACATATAAGTGAGTTCAGATATACATTTAGGTGACATTACAGTCATATTAGGCATTTCAGTTAAATAGGACAAATCAAATATACCCTGATGAGTTTCTCCATCATCTCCCACAATTCCTGCCCTGTCCACAGCAAAAACCACCGGCAATTTTTGAATACATATATCATGGAGAAGCTGATCATAACTTCTCTGAAGAAAAGTAGAGTAAACTGCAAATACAGGTTTTAATCCCTCTACTGCCATTCCTCCTGCTAAAGTCACAGCATGTTGTTCAGCAATTCCCACATCAAAAAATCTTTCTGGAAACTCTTTTGCAAAATTTCCAAGTCCAGTGCCATCTTTCATTGCAGCAGTTATAACCACTATTTTTTTGTCTTTTCTTGCAAGATTCACCATTTCATCTCCAAAAGCCTTGGAATACGTACTTGTGGATGTAACTGCTATTTCCCCATTATTAAAATCAAAAGGCCCTATTCCATGAAATTTACCTGGATTTTTCTCTGCAAATTCATATCCTTTTCCTTTTTTAGTTATTACATGAATGATAACCGGAGCATTTACCTTTTTTGCAGCAGTCATAACTTCAGTAAGATCCTTTATATTATGTCCATCTATAGGCCCTAAATACTTTATTCCTATATCTTCAAAAAACATTCCTGATACTACCATTTTCTTTATTCCATTTTTCAGCCTTTCAAGATATTTAGCCATACCTTTACCTATATTAGGTATTTTTTTCAATGTATTCTCTACCTCTTCTTTAAATTTATTATATTTAGGGTCTACTCTCAATTTATTTAAATATCTGGATACTCCCCCTACATTCTTTCCTATAGACATTTGATTGTCATTTAATATTATTATAAGTTTTGTTTTTCTGTAGCCTGCATCATTTAATGCCTCCAGTGCCATTCCACCGGTTAATGCCCCATCTCCTATAACTGCCACCACATTATGTTTTTCTCCCTTTAAATCTCTGGCTCTGGCCATACCTAATGCTGCGGATATGGAAGTACTGCTGTGTCCAGTTTCAAAGAAATCATATACACTTTCACATCTCTTGGGAAAGCCACTTATCCCTCCAAATTGTCTTAAGGTATGAAATTTATCCTTTCTGCCTGTAAGAAGCTTATGTACATAAGCCTGGTGACCTACATCCCATATGAGCTTATCATGATTCAAGTCAAAAATATTAAATAAACTCAATGTAAGTTCTACAACTCCCAAATTTGAAGCCAGGTGTCCTCCTGTTTTAGAGACATTTTCAATTAAAAATTCTCTGATTTCTGACGCCAGCTGTTCTTTTTCCTCTAAAGACATCTTTTTTATGTAATTTACATCTTTATAATTATCTAATAAATTAAACATTTTATCTATCCTCTTTTACACCGTAATAATAGAACTAAAATACACTGCTATTTCATAATGTATTATTTTTTTCTATTTAATAAAAGCAGAGTTAATTCTTTTAAACAAGAGGTATCCCCTTCTATTTTATCTAAAATTTCCATACACTCTCTTGTAATTTCACTGCACATTTCACTGCATCTATCTAATCCATAAACAGTTACAAAGGTAGTTTTATTATTGTTCAAGTCACTTCTTGTCTTTTTTCCTAAAATGACATCATCACCCGATACGTCCAATATATCATCCTTTATTTGAAATGCCAATCCTAACTTTTCACCATAACATTTTAATTTGTCTATTTCCTTTTCTCCCGCAGATACATATACTGCAGCAGAAACTACTGAAGCTTTTATCAGCGCTCCTGTCTTTTTACTATGCATATAATAAAGCTTATCTACAGGTATTTTCACATTTTCACTTAAAATATCTACTGTCTGTCCTCCTATCATTCCTTCTGCCCCTGCACTTTCAGAAATAATGCTACAGGCTCTTATGATATTTTCTCCTTTTCCTATGCAGTGCTTAAACATAATATTCATAGCTTCATTTAAGAGAGCATCTCCCCCAAGTATTGCAATAGCTTCCCCAAATATTTTGTGATTTGTGGGTTTTCCCCTTCTTAAATCATCATTATCCATGGCAGGCAAATCATCGTGAATCAAAGAATAGGTATGTATCATTTCTATAGCTGCTGCAATATCTATAACTTTACTATAATCTTTATTATACATTCTGTAAGTTAGAAGAAACAATATAGGTCTTATTCTCTTGCCTCCTGCATTTAGGCTATATTCCATGGAATCATATATTTTTCTGTTATAAGTCCCTCTGTCCTTCATATATTCTCTTAAATATATATCCAGTTCTTCCTTAATGGTTCCAAATACTCTTTTAATTTTCATAGTGTATTTCTCCATTCCATAATTTTAAGATTCAATATTAAAATCCTTTTCTCCCTCTTCAGTAAGAACTTTTATCTTTTCTTCAGCTTCATTTAAAATCTTATATAACTTATTGCAAAGTTTTACCCCTTCTTCATAGCGTTTCAAACTATTTTCCAAAGATAACTCGCTACTATCCATAGATGCTACTATATTTTCAAGTTTTAACATTATACTTTCATAAGTTTCTGTTTTCCTAGGCATAAAACCACAATCACCTCACTTTTTATAATGAACAAGATTCACTTTGGAAGTTCCATCTTTCATTATAATACAGACTTTATGTTTTTTACTTAACTCCTCTATGGAAGATATAACATCTCCCCTATCATCTTCTATTATACAATACCCTTTATTTAAAATATTCAATGGATTATGGGCAGAAAGAAGTGCATTTATCTTCCCCAGTTTTTCCTTTCTTTCGTTGATAGCTACCTTTATTTTAAAATCCAAGGATTCTTTGATTTTATCTATATTTTCATATTCATTTGCTATATAAGTTAAAGGATTATTCATCTCCAGACTTTTTTTCACGAGAAGCATTCTATTCTTTTTATCACTTACTACATTTTTAACACCATTATAAAGCTTATTTTTATAATTTAATATCTTCTGTATATATTCTTCCATACTGAAAATTCCGATTTCTGCAGCAGCCGAGGGAGTAGGTGCCCTCATATCAGACACAAAATCCACTATGGTATAGTCAATTTCATGTCCAACTCCCGTTATTATAGGCTTTTTAGAACTGTACACAGCCTCTGCCAATTTTTCATCATTGAAGCACCAAAGTTCTTCTATAGAACCTCCTCCTCTTGCTATAATTATAAGTTCTACATCTTCCATAGAATTGAAAGTTTCAATACCTTTTATAATACTGACACTGGCACTTGTTCCCTGTACCAGTGAAGGATAGATTAAAAGTTCTACTTTTCTGTTTCTTCTCCTAACTACATTTATTATGTCTTTAACTGCTGCTCCTGTAGGGGATGTAATTATTCCTATTTTTTTAGCATAAAGAGGTATTTTCTTCTTGTGTGAAATATCAAATAACCCTTTCTTCTCAAGTTCCATTTTTAGTTTTTCAAAGGCCAGATATAATTCTCCCATTCCTTCCGGCTTCATTTTACTGCAGTAGAGCTGATATACTCCTTCCTTTTCATAAAGGGATATTCTTCCTTCAATTATAACCTTCATGCCATCTGCCGGCATAAAATTTAATTTTTCCACTGAACTTTTAAACATAATACAATTTATCTTAGCAAATTTGTCCTTTAAGGAAAAATACATATGTCCACTGCTGTGAAGCTTAAAATTAGAAACTTCTCCTTTCACGGAACAATTTCCAAGTATAAAATCATTATCCAGAGTTTTCTTTATATAACGGTTAATATCAGATACTGTTAACGTTTTAATATACATAACCCTACCTCTTATACATTACTGCTTTTTTATTTTTTCATCTTTTATCATATTTCCAAGTACTCCATTTATAAATGAGGCAGATTTTTCAGATGAATATTTTTTAGCTAATTCTATAGCTTCATTTATAGAAACTTTCTCAGGTATATCATTTTCGTATAAAAATTCATAGGTACAAATTTTTAGAATTGCAGAATCCACTTTAGATAATCTGTTTAATTTCCAGTTTCTTAAATACTTCTCAATCTCTGTATTTAACATTTCTTCTTTTTCTTCTATTCCTTTTAATACCCTTATTACATACTCTATATCTATATTTTTTAAATCTCCCACATTTTCTCCATAAATCTGTGAGATGTTTTCTTCGTGACTTTTCTGATCCATTTTAATATTTTCTTTTAAATTTGATATAACAGTATCAGCTTTTTCTTTATTTATGGCCATTTGAAATAATAATTTCATAGTTACTTCTCTAGTCTTTTTTCTATTCATTTTTTCCTCCTGACGGGATTATACTCTTTTAAAAATAATTATTGTCATTTCAGATATAATTATACTTAAACTAATATACCAATTCAAGTATATCTATGTGCAAATCTGACCTACGTACAGTAAATTTATATAAAATTCCAATTAATACAATAGTTGGTATTAATTTATGTATTCTATAATTTAACTGTGTTTTAAGTTC
>ENA-UOOI01002154-UOOI01002154.1-fermentation-metagenome-genome-assembly--contig:-NODE-2154-length-17949-cov-5.414552_pt1 | contig 17949 bp, 26 predicted proteins | sample MGYA00245779_ERZ724027 | MGnify/ENA primary metagenome ERZ724027 (study PRJEB28704, sample SAMN03018318) | fermentation metagenome | biome: anthropogenic terrestrial biome; feature: soil; material...
TTTCAAATAACAACCACTGTTTAACGCAGCTGAATTCACACCATCCATGATTTTAAGCTTTTTATCTAGTCAGCATTTGGCGCCTGTGGATGGCGTGAATTCAGCTGCGTTAAACAGTGGTTGTTATTTGAAACAGGTTAAGGTGGTGTATGAATAATGGACCCTTTTTATGTTTTAGATGATGCGGGGAATCCTATTTCTAATCTTCTTTTCCAAAGTGTATATGCGAACACTGAAACAGGCGATCAAATTATCCAGATTGGCAGTGACGTAAACGACCTATCCAACGTAGTTATTCAAACTTATCCAGTAGATTCAAGCCTTATACCTAACAGTATGAGAGATGCAAGCGCAGAATCATATAAATACATTGAATTAAGCCTAAATGAAGTCGGATACTCAAATAAAATCACAATTGACTCCATTCCTTATGGTACATATAAAAAGATTTATGTTAAATTGGATGTTCCGGATTATGCGGATGAAGGAAACTTTCTCTGTGGAATAAAAGTCACAGCAACCTACTTAAACTGAAAACTGGAGGTTTGAAAAAGATGGCAATAAACAATTATGATGGCATTATAAATGCAAGAGCAAACGGTGGAGCAGATGACCCAATATACATTAAAAACACCAGCATAACACCTGCAGCGGCAGGGAACTGGTTATCCCTTCTACGGAGTGCAGGAAGCCCAGGCCCAATGGTGGGAACCGCTGGAAATAATGGAGGAATCATGAACGTTACAGATCCTGGAGCAATTCCACTCATAAATCCAGGATCTAACAATAAATACCTCCTTAAATGTGGAGTTTCAGTTCCCTCAAACAATGGAATTGCAGCACTCCTTTTAATTGATGTCCTTTGGTTGGCCAATTACTCCATAGCCTCAAGCCCAGGAAACATAACAATGCCCGCACTCACAAGGTACACAGATGGTAAAGGTGTTCAAATTGGTTGTGCGGTGAATACAGCTCTTTCAAGTGTAACGCCAACGGTTACAGTGACATATAATCCTGCTAGTTCGGATCAGGGGACCGGTCATAGTGTCAACACTGGGGCTTTCGCCTCTGCATTGGCAGCTCCAAAAATGATGCCACTTGCAACCCCAAACCTTCCGCTGGCAGCAGGTGATACCGGGGTTACTTCAATAACAAATGTGAATATAAGCGCTACAGGAACAGGAAGTATTGATCTATTCTTATATAAACCATTGGCCATGATACCAACCGTAAACGCAAACTCTATTATCGAATGGGATGGATTCACACCTTTATCTGTTGATAGTGGTAGTAATTGTGGTTGTATTGGTTTTCTGGCTTTAAGTGGCGGAACAAATGCATGTGCAACCCAGATGGCCATGTTAAGAACCGTAATGGGATAAATGGGGGTTTTAAATTGATAAATGTTGGAGTTTCACCTGACTACCAGCCAACCCCTACAGGTTTAAACCCAAACAGGCCTTACCGTCTGGACAATGGAATAATCAAAAGGCGTGTTGAACAGGGAAAATGGCTGCCTTTCCAGGCAAATAACCCTCCAGGAACTGTAACTCCTGTTGACCTCCACAAAGGAATCATTTATCCTGAATGGCCCCATGTAGCCATATATGAACAACCCGGGTCCACCGATGGAGAATTAATTAATTACCCTGTTTTTATCACAATTCCTTATGTTTCAGGTTACATGCGAAGCGATTTTCAGGATATAAGGTTTGCAACCCTAGATGGTAGGAAATTGGATTATTGTTTTGTAGATTGTGTGGATGGTGATCATGCCGATTTCTACGTTAAAATCCCAGATTTGTCAGCAAGTCCAGCTATAAATAATATAAAAGTTTACTGTGGGAATTTAAATGCCACAACAACAGCAGATCCAGATAATGTTCCTGCATTTTATAATTCAATGGATAATATTTCAGATTGGACTGTTGTAGCAGGAACTTGGACAAATCCTGGTGCATACACTCAATCTGGAAGTGGTGTGAAAGGTGGAATAAAAATCCACTTTCTTGATGATGGTTCCCCCAAAAATTATACTTTCCGAATACAACGTACAAGTGGATCCAACTGGGGAGGTATCTTATTACGCGGTATCACTGCAGACGCAGGGGGTAATGGTTACGAAAATGGGAATTTATTCCTGATTTACTCTGATCACATAGCAGCATATCTATCCACCAATGGAAACAGTTCGTCCATAGCTTCACGTAATTATACCTTTTCACCTGGTGTTTGGTATAACATCCAAATTACAACCACGACTACAGGTTTTATAGTCAACGTCAACGGCAACCAAGTATTAAACGTCACTAATTCCACTTATCCCACCGGAACCACGATCCGTTTCCTTTCTTACGATCCCGACATGTTTGATGAACTAAACGTCATTCCAACATGTCGGGATCGTAAGAAAGGAAACGGATTCCCTACACGACGCTCTTCCGATCTGCCACTGGAACCCTGGGCGCCTGGAGTGAAACTCGATATGTTTCAGCCACTGAAAATATAATGGTTCAGGGAAACGTTCTAGGCGATAGTCCTATGAGCGCACCCAAACCAGACGATGACATCGTTTTTGAAGTTGACGGCGTGGAATATGCAGGTTTGGAGAATTTCAATATTGAAAAGAGGGGTAATGATGCTGCCTCCACATTTGATGTGTCCTATTTAACAGCAGATGATTTAATCTTAATGACTGGTCAAGGTATAACATTTAAGGAACGTTATGGTGATAAAGACGGATTTTATTCAGGTGCTATCCAGGATGTAAAAGACAGTAATGTTGACAGCGAAAGAACCTGGACCATAACCGGACGAGACACAGGATCCAAACTCATATCACAACCCTTCACACTAGCTTGCGTAGAATCCAATCCCACCAGCTACACCTCCTACCAGTTATTGGACATGATTCTGGACGGAATGGGCGTTGAACTAGGGCCCTGCGTGGACATAACAGTAACAGGAATTGTAAACCAAAACAATGTCTTTAAAGGCTTCGGGGGTAACTGGGATACACGAGCAGCTGCCTTAAATGACTTATTGGCTTTGGTTAGTAGGGTACTGGGTAAAAATGTTAACTGGTTTATTGATAAAAAGGGCCTTCTTAGAATCTTTTACACAGATGTTCCAGACACGAGCATAGGAATTAGTATTTTAAAAGATAATCCACGGATGTTAAGTTTAGAGGTTGAAGAAAACAGTGAAAACCTTGTAAATAATTTGACCGGTACTGCTGGAGAAAATAATAATATAACGACTCATCTTCAGGATACGGCCAGTATAAACGGTTGGACAGACCCAGACACTGGTTTAATCTGGCCTGGTTACGGTGTGCAAACAGGGGAGCCAATACAAGACTCAACAATAACAAACCAATCAGATTTAAATGCAAAGGTACAAAATGAGTTAAACCTACATTCCAAACCTATTTTCACAGCAACAATTGTTTTAAGCCGATTCCCTGATTGTGAAATGGGCCAACCCGTTTACTTCCCAGATCATTATAAACTCCGAGGAATGACTTTTGTCATAACTGCTATAACCTTAAACGGGGATTCTGCAGACCGTACAACCACGATAGTTGCAACAACTGATCGTTCCATAATTGGCCCTTTAAGTGACTATGAAGCCGTAAATAGCATTGCAAAGTACGCAGTTAAAGAGTATGCACCGTTTACTGCCGTGGTTACGGATGTGGGAAAGAATGGTGTAACAGTGCAGCCGGTGAACGAACCTGGAACAGTTAACGCCCGAAACCTTGGAGGTTAAAAAGGATGACTTCACAAGGAGATAATTCAATTGTCTACACCACCCAGAATGGTGAAAAAGTTGCCATACCTCCAGGAAACGCTCCTTCAATTGGAGATAAGGTTCTGGTTCACCGGCTGCCAGATGGTACCCTTGCAATTCATGGAAATTCAAGTATAAATGTGGGAGACACCGTACTTGTAACACGAACACGAACTGGTGAGTATATTGCAGTTAAAGGTGGAGTGACATCATCAAATTGTGTAAAAGTTACAGATGGATTCCTTAGAGATGTTAACTATCAATATGAGGTAGTTAACTTAGGAACCTTCAACTTTAACTGGGATGGTAAAGCCAGGGTTTATTTAATGCAGTCATGCCAGAACACACCTAATGATACGATATGGGCGGATGATTATATTCAGGTTACAACTTCCAAGGGAACCCTTAATTCCCCATCTTATGATGACTCCAACCATTATATCCAGTCAGGACCGCCCGTAGAGATTACTTCAATGTTAGTGGTGGGGGATAATGAGATCACCATAAACATTTGCGACTTATATGCCTGGTCCATAGGCTGCGCGCCCCTTTACATCGTCCCCTACTACGGATAATTTAACTTATTTCTCTTTTTTGAGGTGAACTAAACATGTGAGTTAGCTACCGCTATGAGCGTTTTTTGAAGTGTTTTGCTTTTTATTTTTAAGCATTTTTTACAGAAATTAAGGAGATGACTTAATGAAAGATTATAATGGATTAAAACTCGGTAAATTACCATTCAAAGAAGATAAACGTGATTTAAAGTTAGCCCGATACATTGATAAAACCGTACTACCCACACCACCGGAAAGCACAAATGATTATGAGGCTTTCGTGGATTATGGAATGTTCCTCAATAATAGCATTGGAGATTGTGCGGTTGCCGGACCTATACACATGCTAATGATCTGGCTTACTCAGGGTGGGAAGAAGCCGGAGTTTGTTGATGATAACGCATTAAAAACTTATGAGGCCATTTCTGGCTACGTTCCAGGAGATGAATCAACAGATGTTGGATGTAGCCTAAGGGATGTCCTGAAGTATTGGAGAAAAGTTGGGATACCTGATAAAAATGGTGTAATGCATAAAATAGGGGCTTTTGTCCAGTTAAACTGTAAGGACCATGAGGAAGTTAAAATCGCCCAGTACCTTTTTAGTGCAATTGATATAGGTTTCATGGTTCCGGCCTATGCCATGGAACAATTCCAGAACGGCGATATTTGGGATGTTCAAACTAAAAACAGTGAGATAGAAGGCGGGCACTGTGTAATCCCTTCAGGATATGGAACAATTAAAATTCTTAAAGTAACAAAAGAAGGACTCTGGGTCATTACATGGGGTAAAGCCCAGTTCATGACCTGGAAATTCTGGGACAAATACGTAGATGAAGCCTGGGCCATACTCGACACAGAATTCCTCAAGAATGGTAAATCACCGGATGGTTTTGACTTGAAAACCTTACAGGCCGACTTAAAAGCTTTATAACCTTTTTTATGGGTGGAATAATGAGGGGGACTAGCATCAGCCTTTTTTTTAACCAAGGATAAATGAGTCATTGGATCATCTGGAGCAACTGGTAACTAAGTCATAAAAAAAGACCGGCCATTCCCTCCTATTTTCCACCCTTTTCTTATAATGAATCAAAGGAGTATATAAAATGATAACATGCACAAATTGTAATTTAAAACTAAATTCCACGGGTGATGATGTAAAAACAGATCAAAGAAGACTCAAATACCTCGGCTATTACACAGGAAAGATAGACGGAGATTACGGTCCATACACTGTAAAAGCCACTGAAGCCTACCAAAAAGCCGTTGGCCTGGTTGTGGATGGTTGGACTGGACCAAAAACTTGCAACAGTCTACTACTACCTTATATATGCCCTTCTAATAACTGTCAAAGTGATAACACGGCCATCATAGCAAAAGCAGCCGCCCTGGGAAACAATGCAACAAACATCTTCAACTGGGTAAGAGATGCCAAAAACTATGTATTCTACAACAACACCCGACTAGGAGCATTGAAAATGTTAACCGCAGCTGGTGGAAATTGCACAGATCTTTCACATCTCTTAGTTGCTCTTTTGAGGGCTGCAGGAATACCTGCAAGGTACGTTCACGGCCTTGTAAACTTCAAAGTAGATGGACAATTAGGCCACACATGGGTACAAGCCTGTCTAAATGGTGGATGGGTTAACATGGATGCCTCAAACAACAATGACCAGATCGGAACCATAGCCGGGACCGTTGTAAAAACCTACGGAACATACAGGGAACTACCATACTAACTTAGGGAAGGTTTAATTTTTACAGTATTAATGTTAAACCAAAGGTAAGAGAAATAAATACGAGTATTGGAGGTATAACTCTTTCTAAAGTTGCTTGATCAATTTTACCAAGTAATTTAGGCCCTAAAAATGCACCTACAACCGTTCCACTGGCAAGGAACAGTGTTAATGTCAGGTCAAATCTTCCTAACAGAAGATAGCCCCCTATTCCAGCTATGGAGTTGAATACAAGTACAAATATGGTTGTACCTATAACCATCATTGCAGGTAGGCCTAAACTGTATAAGCCTGCCTGGACTGGTGGTGTTCCACTTATTCCAAAAATTCCGGCAAGTATTCCACCTGCTACTCCAAAAAAGGATGCTACAAGCCTTTTAGCCCCTGTAAGTGTTACAGTTTTTTTATCATCAATCTTTTTATTTCCCTGTTTTTTAGTTTCTTTATTCGCGGTCTTACGTTCTTTCAGTATTCTTCTTATCATAGGGATGGTCGTTATAATTAACAGAACACCTAATGCTTCTTTTAGAATGGTAGATGGGATCATATTTGCAAGGTAAGCTCCCATTAATGTACCTATTATCCCTCCGATTCCTAAAACTAATCCCGTATACACATCTACATTACCCATGCGGTGATGACTGTAAGCGCCTACAGCTGTAGTGGGTAATACAGTTGCCAGAGACGTAGCAACAGCCACCTGTGGAGTTACACCTAAAAAGATTAAAATAGGTACATATAATCCCCCACCGCCTCCACCAAGGGTACTTACAAGCAGGCCTATGATAAATCCAATAAATGGAAGCAAAATTAAAGTAGTACTCAGCATTTAATTACCCACTTAACTCCTGTTTTTTTTGAACGCCTTGAATCTTTAAGACAACCTTTTTAACAGTTCTTACACTTTTCTTCCTTATCATAATGACATCAAAACCCAAGTTAAGAAATATTTCACTTTTTGTGAATTATATACTAAAATGAAACAATTACCAACTTAAAACTTTCGATTATAAACCCCGTAAATACCACAATTTATCCTCAGTTCTTATTATGAATAAGAAAACCTCTTAAATTCAAAATTTACAAAAAAATAAGGACAAACAAACTTTTAAACTCAAAAATAAACAAAATTACAATACCAATAAAACATATCCATATTATTTGAACAATTTTCTTGCAATTACAAATGGATCCATAAAAAAAGTTTAGAATTAATCCTTTTCTTTTGAAATAAAGTTTATATGTACCTATAAAAAAAGTAAAGCAATCTTACGTGAATATAAAGCTGGTTTAGCTGTTGACTGCAACCTATTATCAACAGCTAGCCAGCTTTAGGTTTCGTGAAAAAATTTTGGAGTTTGGTTTTCTTTCTAGTATTGCAAAAACAATACATTTACCAAGAGTTTATTGATGGATGAAGTGATACAAAGAAGGGTAAACACGTGAAAGAGGTGACTTCCTGTTTTCTCCCATCCATCAAAACTAAGTGGCCTTTTTATAAGGCAAATACCGATTATGTACTGACAATATATAAGAATAATTCATCATGTTTAATCATGACTTATAATAATAAGAAAAAAAACTTATATTTTCCCTTCATAAAGGTTAAAACATGACTCAATTTCAATATAATAAAGTCACAAAGACCTGCAAGAACTGCGGAAGAAAATTTGAAACACAACACTCTACAAAAAAATATTGCAGCACAAACTGCAAACGCGAATACTTAAAAAAGAAGAGATTATCCAATTTATGAAAAATACTTCCCCCTTAAAAAAAACAATAAATAAAATCTTTTTTTGCAGCTGCAACTCCAGGACAAAACAATCTTCAACCTTATTTTTAGTAATACCTTTTATATTAAAAACAGCATAAATACGGGGGATAAACTCAACATTTATTATAATTGTCTGCTGAAGACATTTATCCAAAATGTTAAATATTCCTTATTCTCAATATAGTTAAACATGGATATAAAAGAAGATCAGCATTTTAAAGATTTTATACGCTCAAGGAATATACGAAAATCAACAGCACGAAGGTATGAAACAAATATAAAGCTGTTCTGCCAATTTTTAAATAAAACACCCACAGAAGTAATTGAAGAAGCTGAACAAGAAGAAGAGGAACGTTTAAGGATGAAAAAACGTAAAATAAAACGTCACCTCATGAGTTACACAGAATACCTTGAATCACAAAACGTTTCCCCAACCTACATTCAAAAAACCATGGTTTCAATTAGGACATTCTACCGAGAATTTGAAATCGAACTTCCACACCCGGTGCCAATTCGAAATGATGAACAAATATTGATCACAACAGACAACATGATCAACAAGGACCATATCAGAAAAGCAGTGAGCTTCGCAAACAAAAAGTACCAGGCAATTATCTTGTTAGGAAGTTCAAGTGGTATGGGTGCTGCTGAAATGATAAACCTCACATTTGGAGACTTTTTAAAAGCGTTAGAAATCAGCGAAAAACGGTTGCCTGATATGGGGGAACTTACACAAGTATTGGAGAAACGATCAGAATATGGCCTGATCCCAACTTGGAGGATCAAAAGGTACAAAACTGGAATGCCTTACTTCACATTTTCAAGTCCTGAAAGTACACGTGCAATTATGAATTGGCTCCAGGAATCTGATTATTATGGCCGTTACCCAACAAATCCAAAAGACTGGCTTTTTTATAATTATCGCTCCAAAGAGATACATAAAATAGACAACCGGATATTAGGTGTAAGTTTCGGTCGACTCAATGATAAGTGTGGCTTTGGCCATCAAGGTCGTTTAAGATTCTTCAGATCCCACAACCTCAGAAAATTCTTCGCGACAACTCTTCAAAAGAATGGTGTGCAGCAGATAATCACGGATTGGCTTCTTGGACACAAATTAAATCCTGTGACGGGGGCATATTTCAAACCAGATATTCAAGCTGTGAAACAGGAGTATATGAAGGCGTTACCTGATTTGTCATTAAGAGAAACAAATGTTAAAACAATTCATAGCAAAGAATATGAAGAATTAGTCAAACAGAGAGAAGATGAACAGAGGCAGTATCAGGACCAATTAGCTGAATTAAAAGAACAACAAAAGAAATTAGATGATAAGATTAAGATGATTGACCGGATTGAGGAGAAGTTGAATAATAAGTTGGGTTGATGGAGGGATGGTGACGGAGTTTGGTTTCGGTTTTTTTCCCTCCATCAACTAGTATAGTAAATGTTTTCTTTGTTTAAATAGATATATCAGAAAAAGTGAGATTTCTTTTCTAGTTGAGGAGGATCCTGGGTAGACTAGAGATATGAGGGATCCTCCTTTATTTTTCACCAAAGTTCGAGGAAAACTTGGTCCACTACATGATATGTAATATTTGGAATATAAATGTTATTATTATAAATAGTTGTAATATTTAAATAAGTATTACCACAAGTGAATAAAAAACTACAGAGGAAGAAAACATGATGAGAATCAGTATGTCACTACCAAAAAAACTTTTAGATGAATTTGACGAAGTCTTAAAGGACCGAGGATACCAAGCACGATCAAAAGGTATACGAGATGCACTTAAAGATTATATTGTCCGCTACCAATGGATGAATGAAATGGAAGGAGAAAGAGTTGGACTCATAAACGTCATCTACAATTACCACTACACCGGAATCATGGAAGACCTGACCGACCTACAACATGAATACGCAAATTATATCAATTCCACAATGCGCCTTCCAATGACAGAAAAATACGTCATGGACGTAATAGTAGTTAAAGGAAATATAAAATTTATTCGAGCTTTAACAGAGAAGATCATGCGCCTCAGGGGAATAGAACACGTCAAACTCACCAGCCTAACCGCCAACAAAAAACCGTGAAAAAACTTTTTTTTAACTTATTTAACCCTAATTTTTCTTTTAAAACGAGCTGATAAGGATCTCTCAAGATCCACACCAATTTAAACCTTATTATTTATAAGTTTAAATTTTTGTTAACCCCTAATTACAGGGACAAGATAAAAAGATAGACAAAAAATTAAGATGGTAGGCAAGCTTGAAGGGAGACTAAAAGAAAAATATGTCAAACTATAGAATTTAAGGACTTTAACCCAAACAGATATTAATTAGAATTACTAATTTCCTATTGGGGTTCATAGATGGTGGAAGAAGACGATAACAACAAGGTTTCAACTACAATTAAGCTTAATTTCAGGTGTATTTATGAAGTTAATTTTAATCATGAGGATACTAAGGCTTTAAAAAACATAACAAATGAATTTAATAATCTACCTAAATTTAAAGAAGACACTTTAGGAAACAGTAACGAAGGATTTATGGATTTTACAGATGATTTTAAAATAGAACCATTTATAGTTAGGCCTTGTGTAGACCCCAAAGACTCTTCAGAAACAACTAAATTGAGATATGAAAAAAAAATTTCCAATAAAGATATTTTATCTAAAAGATTTAGATATGCGACTTATACTGAAGGGAGAAATGAACCTAACTATGTAGAAGCAGATATTTTTTGGATTAAACCCTGTGATGTCTTATTAATTAAGGGTGGTAAATCTGCATGCGATAAAATTACAGATTATTTAATTAGATTTAATAATGTTGGCTTTACTGAAATCAAATTTGATCATGATTTTTTATTATGGATCCTCTATAGATATGATCAGTATAATGGAGTTATGAGCAGTAGTACAACTGCAGATATAATAATTGAGAAAATTGATAAAGGGAGAACTCACGGCGAAGACACAAACGAAAATGATATAGAATTTAAAGATGGACAATCTCGATTAATGCCATTTACAACATTATATGGATTATTAATAAACCATGAAATATTACACATTGGTGGGGACTTTCAATTTAGGAAAAAGGACCACAAAATTAATGCTAAATTAGCTAAAGATATTACTATGCACATATATGCAGATCATGTACTTAAAGGCAAATCTTATGGTGAAAAATGTGCTTTAGCCTTCCCTTTCATAATAGAAATGATGGAAATTTTTGAAAACTGGACAAAAATGCCTGCAAAAAGTAAGTATCCTGATGATAAATTCTTCGATTCAGCGAAAGAATCATTTGAAACACAAATGCATTACTCTTTAGAAGGAATTAAAGAATTAAAGAAAAAATATAAAAAATTAAGGAAAGGGTGTTCGCATGGATCATAGGTTCTTTTATGTGTACGAAGTAAAAGGAAACATTAACGAATTAGACCAAGTGAATGAAAATCCTATGGAAATCGACGAAACGAAATTTAAATTAAATTTAGACAAACGTGAAAAAATTAAATCAATAATCCCAAACTATTGTTTCTATGATCAAGAAGAAATTAAAGGCAAAATTGAAATTAAAAATGACATCCAAAGGTTAGTTCCTTTTAAAATACGATCACAATCAAAATTATTATTCATTGAAACTCCTTTTCAAAGGGAAAAATTAAAAATTATTAATTTTTTAGATCGTATATTTGAAAATTTAGAATTAGAAACATTTGTACCAACAAATAGAGCAGAAGTAAATTTTATATGCCATACAGCAAATTTTACCTCCTTTAAAGTATTTATTGATAATGAAATCGTTCGTAGCAATGAAACTGACAAAGATTTATGCGAGGGATTAATGAAAGATATGGAATTAATAGAAGTTACATTAAACATGGATATCAATAATGAAAACGTTACATTTTATTATTATGGGAATGCCATTCAATTTCCATCTTATGAACAAGACAAAGACATAGAAGGAGTTATTCAAGTATTTGAAAATACGATGATGACCCCTTCTAAATAGATTATCATGTTACCCCCTAAAATCAAAACAATCACTGAATTATCATTAAAACCCCATAAGACATGGTTGCCTGTTTTTATTGGAGCTTGGATTGGAATTATTCCTAACCTTCCCAAATATTCTCCTCTTGAAGCTTTTCTTACACCTCTATGGTATGTTACTATTCTCTTAATTTTACCATTCATTGCTATTTTAATTTACATACCCTTATTCTACTGGAAAATTTTCAAAAAGGTAACCATAATAAACAAAAAATATTTTGTTGATCTTATGGGAACTAATAATTTCATTGAGTTCCCTGAACTAATATTAAATGAAGATTTTGTCTCTAGATTTTCTTTTAAATTAAAATTTTATGGGGACATATCTTCTAAACGATTAGTATTGCTTATTAAAAAAGCGCCAACGGTCAATATTTACCTCAAACAACACAATGAAAAACTAAACCAAGAATCAGAAAACATTACTAAGGACTTGTTTTACATAAAACAAGACTACGAACTTTTTAGTAGTTCTTTAAGTTACTCTATTTATATAGAAACTGCAAAAGCCGAAGATACAACTAGATTAGAGATGTATCTAGAAGATGAAGAGTTCTTAAATAAAATAAGAATTAATCCCAATTTAAAACCCAAAAATTTAATTCATAGTGAAAACTTTTACTTATCAAAGTAAATTTAAATAAATTTTAGGATTAAAAAAAGTTACTCTAAATCCTCTTTTTCCATACTACGATTAATAATGGACACATTTTAAATTGAGGTGTGTACATTCCTTAATTACTTCTCAAATGCACTAACTCTTTTTTTAAGCATATTAAAATACGATTAAACAGTGTCAAACAACATTTTACAGATAAGAATAAGTGAAGACCGGGTCCAACGACCAAATCTTCCCCGGCCTTCATGACAACACCCAGGAGGCGCTGCCATGAATAATTGTGTTAGTGATAACTATAAACTTTTTGATCAAGAACAAAACGAAAATTTAAAATTAGAAAAAAGGGGTTGTTCATTAAGAACTCCTCATATATATCATTTCTTAGATTTTTTGAGTTCTTCGTACCTGCGGAGGTATATATCTTCATTAGCTTCAATGAAGAGTTTTACAGCTTCTTTCCATGCAGAGTTCATGGGATCTTTATCAAATTTAATTTGTGCTATTTCTTTCATGACTTTCAGGTCATCTTTAAAAACAGTTGCAGCGGTCCTTGTTTCGTTTGATACATCAACACTTTTTGTTTCCTTTGCCATAGATTCCACCTTAACACCTCCTTTATCTGAATGTGTATTTATCTATTTCTTATACAATATACATTTTTTGTATTTAACTCTTTTTGTTCTAAAAAAATATTTTGTACAAAATGTACAAACATTTAAATAGTAGTATGTTCACAGTACTAAATAACAATTTGTACAAAATGTACAAAATGTGAAGGGGGCTTATTTTTTTTCCAATCCCTTCCAAATGGCTCTCATTGCGAGTAAGCCTGGCGGGTCTGGCAACACCATAACAGTAAGCTATGAGATTTTTTGCTTTGATTTTCCTCGAAGTTGACAACAAAATAAATATTTTTCATTCTTTTAATTTTTCAAATTTTTTGGAGTCTCTATTGGCTCAAGGAAGAAAAATTAGGAGGTGAACGTTTGGTAAAAGAAATATCTTTAACGCAAGGACAAGTCGCTTTAGTTGATGATGAAGATTATAATTACTTGAATCAATGGAAATGGGAAGCACGACATAGTCGAAGTAAAAGCAATTATTATGCTGCACGGAAAAAGTATTTGGGAAAAATAAACGGAAAATATAGATTCGTAACAGTTAGAATGCACAGATTACTCATGAATGCTCCTAAAAACAAGCAAGTAGACCATATAAACCATAACACATTGGATAATAGGAAATGCAACCTTCGAATCGTGTCGCCCAGACAAAATATGCAAAATAGGGAGGTTAAATCCGCTTCAAGATATCCTGGAGTTTATTGGGAAAGATCACACAACCGATGGAGAGCACGTATTGTCATAGATGGTAAACCAAAACATTTGGGCTATTTTAAAGATGAATGTGAGGCAGCCAAAGCCTATGAAAGGGCTTGTAGGTCTTTAGGTGAAGAACTTGTTTGTAAAATGGAATCTAAATAAATTTTATTTTTTTGGAGTCTCTATTGGCTCAAAGAAGAGAAATTGAGAGGTGAAAACATGGATAAAAAGGAATGGTGGATTAGAGAAGTAGAAAGAGCAAAAAATATTGGAACACCTGAGGAAGTTGAGGAAGCCAAAAAAGGATTGAGAGAATGTGAAAGTCTGTGAGGTGAGTAAACTTGAATGAATTAATGAAATTTGAGTTTAAAAACAATCAAAAATTAGAATGTGTTGAATTAGATGGAGAACCATTGTTTAATCCATTTAGTGTAGGAAGATGCCTTGAAATAGTAGATGGGAGTGTTAAAAACACATTAACACACATGGACTCTGAAGACATCATAGATTTAAAATCTGATGTTGTAAATAACCGCGTCACGTTGAACGTGACGGAAGATTCTCCGAGGTTTTGGCTTCGTGAATCTGGTTTATATCTGTTTATTTTTAAATCAAGGAAAAAAGAAGCTAAAGCTTTCAAGAAATGGGTTGCTCGTGAAGTTCTCCCATCTATTCGAAGGACTGGAGAATACAGTTTGAGTAAATCTGATTCTTTGGATCTTAGTTCTTCCTTGGATACTTTGCAGAAGCTTAATGTTGTAGAACCTCATGAGATTGCAGTTTCTAGTAATCAGTCTTACAGGGCCAAGCTTGCGAATCTGATTAATGATATTGCAAAGAGGAATCATAAAGGGCCACAGGTGCTTTATGAGGAATTATATCATGTTTTTGCGGCCAAATCTGGAGTCTATATTCCAGAACAGGCTGAACAACTTGGTTTACGTCCTAATCAATATCTTAAAAAACATGAAGTACTTTCAATGAATCTCTTTGATTTCGCCAGGAACTACTTTTATCATGGCAAAATGATTGTAGAACTCATAAATTTGGACCCTGCACAGAAGACTTTGGGAGAGTTCAAGGCATGATTGGCCGTGAGTTTAAAATTATTTTTTAATTTTTTAATTCTTTTTTGGAGGTTTGATAGTTCATGGATTGTTGTAAAATTTGTGGTGGTAAAGCGGATTATCGGGCGGTTGATAAGACTTTTAAGTTGTTGGCTCCTTTTTTGTGTAAGTCTTGTTTAAAGGATGTTTCTGTTCCGGGTAGTGAAGAGTTCTATGAGAGGATACAGGGACAGGTGGAAGATAAAGGGAAAGAAGTTGTGGAGGCTAAATGATGGTACTTGCGTTTGAAAAACTTGGAAAGGAAATTGAAGGGGATTGTGGAACTATTTGCATGAAATATCGTGAACGTCATGGAATAAAGAGTGCACCGTTACACTGCAAGGATGAAGTTTGTTATGGTAAATGTCCATTCACAGCTCCTTTGAATGTTGCTGGGGCTAAGCCTAGTTGGATTCTTTTAGAGGAATCTGAGTATATGAATCTTGTTTGTAAAGCTTCGCTTTATGATGAGATGCAGGGCAGGCACAATCAGCCACATGGTGAACAGTTTAATGTTGTGAAGCTCCAGGAGGCTGTTTAGGATGGAGAAGGTTGAGGTTATGCGTAAGAAGTCTGGTGAGATTTTGAAGGGTTTTGATGGTTGGGGTTATGGTGGAATCCTTATAACCCTCATTTTTGCTTTGATTGGGGCTATTGAGTCTTCAAAGAATCCTAAAGGCACTTATAAGTTTGTTTTAAACTTTTTAGATAAATCTGCAAAAGGGGGAAAATAGAGATGGATAAGATCTTCGCGGTTGTAACCTGCCTCGGCAGCAGCATATTAGAACCAGACGTTCATGTTTTAGAATTGTTTGAGACACTTGAGGAAGCCGAAAAATACCAGGAAGGAATGAAGGACTGGAATATCCTCACAATAGACCCGAATATGGTTTGGGGAGAAGGAAAGTATCCCTTTGAAAAGGTAGCAAAATTCAAAGAGGGTGCGGGGGTTGTTAAAGTTGAAGACGATTAAATTTGCGGAGGATTTCTCAAAGCTTGATAAGGAATATTTTACTTCAATCCGAAAGCCATCAAAGAACCTGAAATCTGGGAATGTCTATGAGATTAAGACACCGACAAGGGAATTTAAAGCAGCTCTTGTAACACAGTCCAAGGTTCGGCTCTGTGAAATTCCAGAGAAAACCTTACTCCAGGATACATGTACCCAGAGTAGGATCCAGGCTGTAAATAAGTTGTGTGAATTTTATCCAAAATTAACAGAAGCCAGCCCCGTGAGATTGCTTTGGTTTAAACATGTTACAGAGGAGGCTGCTTAAAATGGAGAAGTTTAAATCTTTCAATTTTGAGGATTTACGGCCACCAGAAGGCCTTCTTGTAAGGATCCAGAAAGTCAAATGTTCACCTGGAGATCTGGGTGGACTGCCATTTTTTGACCGGAACAGGCCCATTTGTGCTGGTGATAGAGTTCTTGTTAGAACTTCTTTTAATTGTTTTTATGAAGCCTGTTTTTTGAAAGGAGTGTGATTTTCAATGGTTAGTTGGGAACGTTATTATCAGGAAATGGAAATGGTGAATGAAGGAAAATACGGCCAGGACAAGGAAAAAGATGATAAGGAGGCTGAACAATGAATTGTCCACTCTGTGAAAGTCCAATGACAGAATATGATTCTTATTACAAGTGTTCTAACAAGAAATGCAAAATCCAGATGGATAAATGTCCAAGACAACTTCCAAAACAAAGCCTTTACCCGGCCAGGAAAAGGTTTTGGACTCCAAAGAAAGTTCAAGTTTTAGAGTTTTTGGCCATAATGGCCGTGATTGTGGCCTTTTTAGGATTTTTAGGAATGGGTGATGTACGCTTAGGAGGTTTCTAAAAATGAGCGAAGTTGAATTTAAAGCTGAAGATGGTTGGGAAGAAATGCCAGACTTTAAAAATGACACATGGTGCCCTAAAAAGAAAGGAGACCAACTACGAGGCATCTACACCAATAAAAGAATGAATGTTGGAGTAAACAGGGCAAATCTATACACAATAAAGAACAGTGACGGGGAATGGGTTGTCTTCGGAACAGAAGCACTAAACAACAAGCTAAAAAATGTTCCAATAGGATACGAAGTTGGAATAATTTATATGGGTGAGAAACCAAGCAAACCACCAAAAAAACCGTTCAAAATGTTCCGCGTCTTCAGAAGAGCACCTAAAAACCTGAAAAAACCTGAAACCAAAAAAGAAGAACAAAAACCGTCACCAAAAGAACAGGAAACAAAACCAGAGAAAGAAGAAAACAAAGCAGCAGGGATGAATCTCTCTGATGACAGTGACACCTGGGGCTTGATTGAGATGATTTCAACAGATCTAGCTGCAGAACATAAACACGTTAATGATAAGGAAATCCTAAAACGTGCAATCCAGATGAGTAAAGATTCAGCCCAGGACTTCACAGAAAAGGAATTAAAAGATGTTGAACGGGTTTTAAATCAGGGATTACTCAAATGAGGGTGATAATGTGGAAAGTCCATTTACCATAATTGTTGGCCATATTAGGGAGTTTAAGAGTTTTTTGAAGATGATTATGAGATCATCTACTTTTAGTGAGGATTTCCATGTGGAAGTGTCTGAGGAAGGGATGAGGATCCATGAATTGGATCGAAGTCATATTACATTTCTTGACCTTTTATTTCCACCTAAATTTTTTGATAAGTACCAATGCAATGAGGCCACGGTGCTTAAACTGAATAGATATGATTTACTTTGGGTTTTAGATGGGTTTGATGAGGAGGAGGACCTTCTAGAATTATCCATGAATGGTGAAAAACTCCAAGCACGTACCTTGGAAGCAATTCATGAACGTAGATTTGAAATCTCCCAGGTAGACTTAGAATATGCACCTCCAAGTCTCCCAGATGTGGAATATCCAATTAACCTGAAAATAGCCCTCAGACAACTAATAAAAATCGTAGAGAACAGTCAGGGTGTAGGTGGAAGTTTAAAACTGAAATATCAATTTAACAGAC
>ENA-UOOI01002155-UOOI01002155.1-fermentation-metagenome-genome-assembly--contig:-NODE-2155-length-17937-cov-10.177832_pt1 | contig 17937 bp, 12 predicted proteins | sample MGYA00245779_ERZ724027 | MGnify/ENA primary metagenome ERZ724027 (study PRJEB28704, sample SAMN03018318) | fermentation metagenome | biome: anthropogenic terrestrial biome; feature: soil...
ACATCAGATTTAAAAATAAGTCCCCAAAAGGTTTTAATACCACAGCTTTAGGTCCTGCCACTATGCCTATCACCGCACCCAAAACTATTGAGCCGAGCAGTATAGCGGGAAATTTGTAATTCTTCAAAAAAGACTTCATTAATCAATACCTCCAAAATATTGTTTATATAGTTTATTATATCCCAATTTTTTGCGTTTTTTATTGTTAAAAATGCTTGAAACATTGCAAAAAATGCTTTAACCTATAATTATAACGATTGGAGATATAAATATATGTGTAAAAATAAAATTCTTAAAATAAAGAAGGGCTACCTCCACAGGGATTTTAAAATATTCCATCTAAAAAACAGGGAATCCATCGACTTTCAATTTCATTACCATGACTTCAACAAGATAGTCATCTTCGTATCAGGTGATACAACCTACCTGATCGAGGGGAATTCCTATAAATTAAAGCCCTGGGACATACTTCTCATAAACAGCAACGACATACACAAGGCAGTAATAGACCCCAATAAAATTTATGAGAGAATAATCTTCTGGGTAAACCCGGATTTTCTTATAAAATACAATAACAACTGCAACCTGCTGAGCTGTTTCGATCTGGCATCTGCACAGAGGTTTAATTTGCTCAGACTTGACGGTCCCCAGCTTGCAGACACAAAAAAATTGCTTTCCCGTATAAAGTCCTCTTTAAAAAACCGGGAATTCGGCTATAAAACACTTATAAACTGCCTTTTTATACAATTTATGGTGTATATAAACAGGTGGTTTCTAGATCAAAAAAACCTCAGGGAATTTTCCGATATAAAATGTGATGAAAATATAGGCAGTATCCTTAACTACATAAATAAAAATCTAAGCAGTGATCTGTCAATAGACAGTATATCTTCCAGGTTTTACATGAGCAAATATTATCTTATGCATAAATTTAAAGAGCAAACAGGGTATACAATCCACAATTATATAATACAGAAAAGGTTAATCATGTCCAACCTGCTCATAAAAAAGGGCAGAAGCATCACGGATGCCTGTATGGAATCGGGATTCAACGACTATTCAAATTTTTCAAGGGCCTTTAAAAAAATCTTCATGCTTTCCCCGAAGGAGTATTATAAAAAAAATTTCATGAGGTAGGACAGTATATTTACTGGATTTATTCCCTAAATGGAAACAATCCTGGTAAACAATTCCCCCACATCATGAACAATATAAGCGGCACCTGCATTTTTAAGCTCTCCGACGGAACCATATCCATAGGTGACGCCTATACAATCTATTCCGTTTTGTGAAGCCCCGAGGACATCATGTTTTCTGTCGCCTACCATAACTACCCGGTCAAGATCACCTATATTGTACTTATCCAAAATATACTCTATAACTTCTCCCTTAGTACATCTTGTCCCATCTAAATTGGCGCCGGCTACAGCACTAAAATACGGGTACAGTCCATAATACCTCAATATTTTTTCGGCAAATACCGTAGGTTTTGAAGTAGCCACCATCAGGTTCAGTTTTAATTTTTTGAGTTTCTTCAGAAGGTCTTCAATACCTTCATATACCTTATTTTGAAACATTCCCCTGGATACAAAATACTTTCTATAATATCCAATTGCCCCACATGCCTGTTTTTCACTAAAACCATAATATTGAATAAACGAATCCTTGAGGGGCGGTCCTATAAATTTTTGAAGTGAATCCAGATTTTCCACAAAAATATTGTATTTTTTCAAGGCATATTGCACCGACCTGGTTATCCCCTCCTTGGACTCCGTCAATGTTCCATCTAAATCAAATAACACATATCTACATCTCAATTTGCTTTCATCTCTTCTCAAATACATTCAAATTTTCACGTCCATAATATGTATTCTACCATACAATACCTGGTCAATCCATAGAGGCATTTTTCAAAAGCAGTGCAAAAAATAAAAAAAGTACCTGAAAATCAAATTTTTTTCAGATACTTTCTGATGCAGATTCCCTACCAGCCTTTTATAGTGTCCAGCACATCGTCAGGTATATCTCCATGAAGGTAATCTTCAATGGAGGATTTTATAATTTTAAAAGCCCTGTACATTTCATCTTTTGTAATAATGAGAGGAGGCTGAATTCTAAGAATATTTCCATTTAGAGATATGAGTATAACTCCCTTTTCATAGCACCTGTAACATATCTTAAGAGCAGCTTCTATATTTTTTTCTTTGCTTATTTTATCCTCGACAAGTTCTACTCCTATGGATAGGCCAATCCCTCTTACATCTCCTATAATAGTATATTCATCTTTCAAATGATTCAGATAATTCTTTGCAAAATTTCCGATTTCATTTACATGTTCCAGAAACCCCTTTTCAGCAATTATGTCTACAGTGCTTACGGCAGAGGCGCAGCATACCGGATTGGCGGCCGTAGTAAATATATGAGCGGGAGGATCAAGGCTCTGCATCATTTCTTCTCTTCCCACAATTGCACTTAAAGGCATTCCATTGGATATGGACTTTCCAAGTATGACTGCATCCGGAACCAGATCAAAGTTTTCAATGCCAAACCACCTGCCAGTGCGTCCAAATCCCTGCTGGACTTCTTCGCTTATAAACAAAATTCCGTTTTGAGCACACAATTCACGGAGTTTTCTCATATATTTTCCCGGAGGCACTATGATCCCCGCATCACCCTGAATAGGTTCAATCACAACTGCCGCAACATCTTCCGGAGGCAGGTAGCTTTCAAAGGCAATTCCAATCTGACGAAGGCATTCCAAATTACAGCAGCTCTCTTTTTTACCATAGATGCATCTATAGCAATTAGGATAGGGAAAACTGTACACACCAGGTAAAAAAGGTCCAAGTTTTCTTCTCATTTTGGTTGTAATTGCGGACATGGACATGGAACCGTAAGTGGCACCGTGATAGGCCCCGATAAATGTGATTATAGAACTTCTGCCGGTATAGGCCCTGGCAAATTTAATTGCACCGTCATTTGCATCCGATCCCGAAAGTCCAAAAGCAACTTTTTTTGCAAACTTGCCCGGCGTGATTTTTATAAGTCTCTCGGCCAGATCAATCATGGGCTTGTTGTACAAGTACCCTGGAGTATAGTGAATATACTTGTTTACCTGATCTATTATGGATTTTTTCACTTTCTCATTTGCTCCCCCAACATTTGTCGAACCAGCACTGCACAGTAGATCTATATATTCATTTCCATCTATATCTCTTACAGTTGATCCTTTTATGCTTTCCACCACCAGTGGAAAATACGGAATTCTGCAGGCCCTTGAAACAACATTGTTGTCCCTCTTAACTTCACCAATACATCTGTCTACATTCATAAACACAACCCCCCTGATATTTTAATTTTCTATTTCTACATACATTCTCTTGTTCATCTTTACCGATACAATTTTCACCTGGTTTCGGAAGTTTTCCATCTATGTAATGATACACAGAACTTCCCAGCTTTTTAACCTCTATAACAATATATGAACTTTCTTTTCCCTCCAGTACTCCCGCGTCACATCACTGGCCTCCCCCTCCGGGATAAAATGCAGTCCTGTTTAAATAACTCCCCATTTATCGAGTTAAATTATATTATTATATCTATTTTACCAGATAAAGCAATTATTTCAATACAGTGCAGCATTTCTACCTGTTCCTGTCATCGTACTGAAGGGCTGCCTTTCCCTCATCTCCCGTACTTATACGTATAACATTTTCCACATTATATACAAATATCTTGCCATCCCCCATTTCTCCAGTATAGAGAACCTTTTTTGCAGTCTCCACCACAAGATCCACAGGTACTTCACAGACCACTATTTCAATTTTCACCTTAGGCATCAAATTTATGTCCATGGTAAGCCCGCGGTAATATTCCTTATGACCTTTCTGCATTCCGCATCCCAACACGTTTGTAACTGTCATGCCAGCAATTCCAATATCTCCTAGAGCTTTTTTCAATTCCTCAAATTTGCCTCTAGATGTAATTATATCCACCTTGGTAAGTTTATCAGCCATCATTTAATACCCCCTTATCAAAAAATATTCTACATTTGAATTCCACCATAAGCTTCTTCGCCGTGTTCCGCAACATCCAGTCCCGACTGTTCTTCTTTTTTGTCTACTCTTATATTACTTACGGCATTAATTACTTTAATTATAATAAACGTAACAACAGCCGAGTATACCACGCTGGATAAGATAGCTACAATCTGAACCCCCAGAAGTTTGGGATTTCCGTGTATCAACCCATTTGCACCTGCTGAATTGATTGCCTTCCATGCAAATATACCGGTGGCAATTCCGCCCCATATTCCTCCTATGCCGTGGCAGCCAAAAGCATCCAACGCATCATCATATCCAAGCCTGGATTTGACAAAGGTAATACAAAAATAACATATGAATCCTCCTGCAAACCCTATAACCAGCGAAGCCAAAGGGCTGACAAAACCAGCACCCGGAGTTATAGCCACAAGACCTGCAACTATTCCGCTGGCAACTCCAAGGGAAGTTATTTTTCTCCTATGGATAAATTCACAAATACTCCAGCTCACAGCCGAAGCCGCTGCAGATGTATTGGTAGTTAAAAAGGCATTTACAGCCGCATTATTTACAGCAAGAGCACTCCCTGCATTGAATCCATACCATCCAAACCACAAAATTGCAGCCCCAAGACACGTTATGGGAAGATTGCTCGGCTTTCCAACATTTTTTCTCTTTCCAAGCACAAGTGCGGCAACAAGTCCCGATACACCGGAGCTTATATGAACTACATCGCCGCCTGCAAAATCAAGCGCTCCAAGATTTTTAAGCCATCCACCGGCACCCCATACCCAGTGGGCGATGGGATCATAGACCAATGTTGTCCAGCATATTAGAAATACCACCCAATGTACAAATTTCATTCTCTCTGCAATGGACCCCGATATAAGTGCGGGAGTTATTATGGCAAACATAAGCTGAAACAGCATGAATACCTGCTGCGGGATCGTGCTTGCATAATCTGCATTCGGTGCAAAGCCAACCCCCTTCAGCCCTGCAAAATTAAAACCGCCTATCAGTCCACCTATATCCTTTCCAAAACACAGTGTATATCCTATAAGTATCCACTGAATAGATATTATCGCCAGTGCAGAATAACTGTGAAGAGTGCTGTCCAGAGTATTTTTCCCCCTTACCATTCCTCCATAAAAAAGCGCCAATCCCGGAGTCATTACCATTACAAGTGCTGCACATATTATCACAAATACAGTATCTGCCCCATTTATACTATTCATAAAAACTGCCTCCTAAAATTTTAAAATTTAAATTACCCCGAGGTTTTAAAAACTTAATTTATATAATACTAAATTTTAATCAAATTATCAACATTTATATCAAAATTTTATCAAATTATTATTTTTTATGGTTAAATATTGTCATACACATTTTAGTCATATCAAGCATACAATCGTTTCCACATTATTTCACAAAAATAACCTATTTAACTGCAAAAAAATAGAACTCCTAAAATACATCTCAATATTTAGGAGTTCATTTATTATATTTTTGATATTCAATCAATCCACCATGTCATCAAGCAACTTTGAAAAATATTCCACATGGCTCTTTTCTTCTTTCAATATAACAGACAGCATATCCTTCGCATCCTTTTTAGAAATTCCGTTATACATGTGGGAATATACCTGCACCGTAAGTCTCTCAGTTTCAATTGCATGCTGTATAGCAGTTTTCAAATCCTTAAATGCATCTTCCGGCTGTTCAGTCTTATCAAACACCCTGTCTTCAATAAGTCCCCTGAGATATCCGGATACCTCACTGTCCAAGAGATACTCGGACTCAATCTGTTTGTTCCGGGAAATTTTATCATATAGTTTCTGGAACTTTTCCCTGTGAACAAATTCCTGGCCTGCAGCAACTTTTAAAAATTTTTGAACTTTTCCAGTAGTATGTTTTATACCGTTAGTATAAAATTTATAGCCTTCCTCCTCCATCAGTATAGCTATCTTCAGCATTTCAAGTATGCTGAAACTACCATTTGCCATGTATATTTCTCCCCCTTCTTGATAATTATTTTCAATAAATATTTGGTTCTAAACCATAATTATCTTCTTTGCTAATAATACCACTTGAGATATACATTTTGCAAATGGCCCCATTATATCTTGTTGGTAAATTTCAGGACAATTTGTGCAATCAAGGTTGCAAATATAAAAGTTCCGGTATAGACGGTAAGGGCTACAATCACTATTTTCCAGCTGAGCTCTTTGAAAAGTTTCAAATCCTTGCCAAGGGACAGTCCTGCGAAAGCCAGTACAGGTGTCGTAAGGGCCAGCATATTTATTTTATCGAGATATTGTTTGTCCAAATAGGCTCCATAGGGATTAAGGGGACATGTTACCAGCACAGCCACTATAGATACCCAAAACACCATGGGCAGATTAACCGGAACAACTTTTTTTATAATAATTCCAGCAAGAGTAATGCAGATCAGTATGGACATTCCGATAAGTCCAACTTTCAAAGGTACTTTGTCATTTATGCTGTTTCCAACAAGTGCGATTATTCCGACTCCAAATAAAATAACGGCTTCTCGAATCAATTTTTTCATTTTAATCTTCTCCTACTCTTTTTTTATTTCTTCCGATTCTGGGCTGCAGCCAATTGTAGAATTTATTTGCAACAGGCAGTGATACAAATAACGTGAAATATATTCCAACTATAGTAGTAAGTAGGTTGGATGCTGCCGCAAAGCTGGCTATTTCCTTGGCTTCCGATGGAAATACAGATGCAATGGCACCAGAAGCTGCCGCCATCATGCTTCCGGATCCGACACCTGAGCCCATAGCAAGAGCCAGCGGATTGAATATTTTAAGGGAACCCATATAGCCTGCAAGAAGTCCAATATAAGCTGCACCAAACAGTGTTCCACAAATGTATATTCCCATAACTCCGCGGCCTTCCGGAGAATCCATGCCGTATTTCTCAGAAATTATGGCAATGTTGGGTTCACGATCAATTGAAAAAGTGGCGCCCACAGCTTCACGCCCAAGCCCCAGCAAAACGGCAATTGGAAGTCCTAAAACAACAGTTCCTAAAAAATGTCCGAGTTCCTGAAAGCAAAGTGCCCAGCCTGATTCAACGAGGGAAACAATAGAAGGTCCCATGGTAGCACCTATCTTGGCCACAAACAATATTACGGCAATCCCCATGATTTCATTGGATAAACTCATTTCCCCATTGGAAATCACCTTCAATTTTGGAAGACTTATAATAAGACCCATAACCAGGGCGAAGAGCATTGGTAAAAACACCAGATATCCAGGTCCCAGTTTAATTTTCTTTTCACCTATAAGTTCTGAAATTACAACCAGCACAAAAGCCAATATAAAAATTTTGAGATATTTTTTTAACATTTTTCTCCTCCTACCACCTTATTGAATCCATTTAAAATTTTCAAATATTTTTCTTTAGACAACTGAGGTTTAAAGTTTTTGATAACATGCTTACCTTTCTCTGCATCATCAACCAGGAGATCTATTACAAGCATTGCAAATAGCTTGGCAGGAAGGACACAAGCTGAATAATAATCTTCCACTTCAAAATCTTTTTCATGGAGATTGCCCCTGACTCCGCCTATATAGGGATGTATGCTTGGAATTAGCTGGGACACGTCACCCATATCCGTAGAGGCGAAGAAATGTCCTCCTTCAATCACACTGCTTTCGGGCAAAAGTTCACTGCAATTGTGCCCGTATATATCATTTAACTCCTGTGAACATTCAAGGGGCAGGTATCCCGGTATAGTCCTGATAACAGTTTTTGCACCTACTGCATCTCCTCCAGCTTTAAGCGCCCTGTCAACTTTTTTATTTGTCTCCACCATGGCATCTATGGTCCTTGCGCGGACATAGCTTTCAATCCTCACATCGTCGGGAACGCTGTTCACCACATCCCCTCCTTTTGTAATAATGGGGTGAAACCTTACATAATCTTCGTCTTTAAAGGTCTCCCTGAGGGCATTTACGCCCATAAGTCCAATCATTGCAGCATTTAGTGCATTTATTCCATGTTCAGGCGCTTCCGCAGCATGAGCTGCTTTTCCCATATACCGTATAGTTTTTGCCAGAAACCCGTTGCTGGATTTTCCTATCAATACGGTGGGGTTCGGACAATTTTTCAAGGAGTGCATCATCATGGCTATGTCTATATCGTCAAATTCCCCTTGATATATAAGTTCCTGTTTACCGCCCAGAAAATGAATTTTTCCCTGTTTCATGAGCTTTTGTCTATAGGCAAATTCGATACACTCTTCTGAAGGTACTGCCATAAAAGTTACATTTCCATTTAACTTGTCAGAAATTCCGGATAATTTCAGGCCTATAGCCGTGCCAATCAAAGCTCCCAGCTGAACGTGATGCCCGCAGGTGTGCGCTGCCCCCGTTTCAGGATCCGTATTCTTATTTCCCCTGCATATAACTGCATCCAGTTCCCCTAAAACAGCCACATTTATGCCGTCACACTTATCCTTCAGCTTTGCCTTCACCCCGGTAATGGCCAGTTTATCCCTGTACTTAAGACCTATACTGTCAAAAACATTCTTCACCTTCTGAGATGTTTTCTCCTCTTTAAATCCCAGCTCCGGTTCTTTTTCCACAGATTTTGAAAAGTCTATTATTCTCCCGGAATTTTCATCAATAGTTTTGCACACCAGTTGCTTCAGATTTTTAACTTCATTACTATCCATAAAAATGCCCCCTAAATTTTATTTGAATTTTTCCATATATCCGCTGCCGGGTCCCATATGAATGTTAAAAACACAATTATTCATAATTGTCCGAGTACAGCGGATATATAATATGATAATTTGAAAATATATATAGGCATATTTTATTACTAAGTAATATTTTTGTCAAAGTTTTTATTAAAATGTCAAAAATTCTTTGTGTAGTCATAAAAAGAAATTGTACATTCAATTCAAAAAATTGAATAAATAAAAAAATAAACAGGGTCAGGAGCAACTTGAAAAATGCTGTTCCTGACCCTGTTTATCTAGGCCACTTCAAACTGGCTGTTGTAAAGTTTCGCATATGCCCCACCTTTTTTAAGAAGTTCCCGGTGGTTTCCCTGCTCAACAATGTCACCATGATCCATAACAAGTATAAGATCTGCATCACGGATTGTAGAGAGTCGGTGGGCAATTATAAAACTAGTACGTCCTTTCATGAGATTTTCCATGGCCTTTTGAATCTGAAGTTCAGTTCGGGTATCCACGGAGCTTGTGGCTTCATCCAAAATAAGAATCCTGGGATTCGCAATTATCGCCCTTGCAATGGTAAGCAGCTGCTTCTGACCCTGGGACACATTTGATGTCTCCTCATTCAATATCATATTGTATCCTTCAGGCAGAGTATGGACGAAGTTATCCACATGGGCCGCCTTTGCCGCTTCAATAACTTCTTCATCTGACGCATCAAGACGCCCATAGCGAATATTTTCCATTATGCTTCCATTATACAGCCAGGCATCCTGAAGTACCATGCCAAATATGGATCTGAGATCTTTTCTGGTAAAATCCCTTATATCGCGGCCGTCTACAAGTATCTGCCCCGAATCTATATCATAGAAACGCATCAAGAGTTTGATAATCGTAGTTTTCCCGGCTCCAGTAGGACCCACAATGGCAATTCTCTGCCCCGGCTTAACAGATGCCGAAAAATTATTTATAATTATTTTATCCGGATCATATCCAAAACGGACATTTTTAAATTCTACATAACCCTTTATATTCTCAGGCCTTGCAGCAGCAGACGAATCAGGGGTTTCTTCCTCTTCCTCCAAAAATTCAAAAATACGCTCTGCCGATGCGGCTGTCTGCTGAAGTATATTTGAAATATTGGCAATCTGCGAAATGGGCTGGGTAAAAGATCGGACATATTGGACAAAAGCCTGTATATCGCCTACTTCTATGACCTTTTTCACCGTGAGCCAACCTCCCAGAATACATATGCCGACATAACCCAGATTACCTATAAAATTCATCATAGGCATCATTATGCCAGATAGAAACTGGGATTTCCAGGCTGACCCGAATAACCTGTCATTCATCCCGTCAAATTTGTCAATACTTTTCTTTTCGCCGTTAAAAGCTTTCATGACAATGTGCCCGCCGTACATCTCCTCAACATGTCCATTCAAGTTTCCCAGATAATCCTGCTGCTGCTTGAAATATTTCTGCGAGTACTTTATTATGATCATTATAATCCCGAAAGAAAGCGGTATTATACAAATTGCTACAAGAGTCATCTGCCAGCTTATACTAAACATCATGACAAGAACTCCCAAAACCATGGTGACGGAAGTAATAATCTGACTCAAACTCTGATTCAGGGTCTGGCTTAAAGTATCCACATCATTTGTAACTCTGGACAGTACCTCGCCGTGATTGGTCCTGTCAAAATATTTTAAGGGTATGCGGTTGATCTTTTCCGAAATATCCTTTCTAAATTTATAGCTTACCTTCATGGATATCCCCGACATTATCCAGCCCTGTACATAGGAAAACAGCGATCCTGCTGCATACAAGATCACAAGGAGTACGATTATCCTGCCTATATAGCCAAAATCTATACTTCCGGTTCCTGAGATCTTTGCCATGACACCTTCAAACAATTTTGTAGTGGCCTTTCCAAGTATCTTAGGTCCCACTATGGAGAACACGGTACTTGCAATTGCAAAAATTATCACAATACCAATCGATATTTTATACACGCTTAAATACTTTATAAGCTTTTTCATAGTACCTTTAAAGTTATTGGCCTTCTCCCCTGAAATCACCATACCTCCCGGGCCCCTGTTGCCTTTACGGGAAGACCTTCGCCTGTTATTCTGATCACTCATGCCAATTCCTCCTTAGACAGCTGTGACAGTGCAATTTCCCTGTAAGTTTCACATTTTTCCATGAGCTCATCGTGAGTTCCAATTCCAACTATCCTTCCCTCTTCAAGCACTATTATCTGCTCTGCATTTTTAATCGTGGAAATACGCTGGGCAACTATCAGAACGGTACTTGACTCTGTTTCAGATTTAAGAGCTCTTCTAAGAGCGGAATCAGTTTTAAAATCAAGAGCGGAAAAACTGTCATCAAATATATATATCCTGGGTCTTTTCATAAGAGCACGGGCAATGGATAATCTCTGTTTCTGACCTCCTGACACATTTGAACCTCCCTGGGAAATCCCGCTTTTGAATTTTTCCGGTTTTTCGTCAATGAACTCCTTCGCCTGGGCAATTTCCACTGCTTTTTCCATATCCTCATTTGAAGCATCACCCCTGGCATATTTCAGATTGGATTCAATGGTACCTTCAAACAGTGAGCCCTTCTGCGGTACATAACCAATCAAATCCCTGAGTTCATGCTGTGTAATTTTTCTTATATCAATGCCGTCAATAAGGATTTGTCCTCCAGTTACATCGTAAAACCGCGGAAGTAAATTCACAAGTGTGGATTTTCCGGATCCCGTCGATCCGATAAAAGCCGTTGTCTCACCGGGATATGCCTTAAAACTTACATTACTTAGCACATCCTTTTCAGCACCATCATATCTAAAAGATACATCTTTAAATTCCACAACACCTTTAACTCTGCCGGGAAAATGCAGCGGTTTTTTAGGATCCAATATAGAAGGTTTCACTTTCAGGACCTCATTTATCCTCTGGGCAGACACTGAAGCCCTTGGAATCAAAATAAACATCACGGACATCATCAAAAAGGCAAATATAATCTGCATGGCATACTGCATAAATGCCATCATATCCCCTACCTGCATGCTGGAATTTGCAATCTGGTGTGCGCCGACCCAGACTATAAGTATTGTGATTCCATTCATTATAAACATCATAACCGGGAACATTGCAGACATGACCCTGTTTATGAACAAATTCGTATTTGTCAAACTTCGGTTTGCCTTGTCAAATCTGTCCTCTTCAAACTCCTGTGCATTGAAAGCCCTTACAACCATCATTCCGGATAGATTTTCACGGGTGATGAGGTTCAATTTGTCTACAAGCTTCTGTATAATTTTGAACTTCGGAAAGGCTACTGCAAATATGCTGCCTACAAGTCCCAGCAGTACAACTACTGCCAGGGCAATGATCCAGGTCATGGACCTGCTCTTTCCCAGTACTTTCAAAACTCCGCCCACACCCAAAATAGGTGCATATACAAGCATTCTCACGGAAAGAAAGACCACCAGCTGTACCTGGGTAATGTCATTGGTAGTCCTCGTTATGAGGGATGCCGTGGAAAATTTATTGAATTCTTCACTGGAGAAGCTCTCCACCTTGGTAAACAGATCCCTTCTCAAATTTTTCGACAGTCCTGCAGCAATTCTTGCCCCTATAAATCCTACTAAAATAGTACAGACTGCACCAACCAGAGAAACAAGAAGCATTATCACGCCCATATGGACAATATATCTGCTCTGAATTTTATTCGTATTCACTCCCACTGCCTTATATTCGTCCTTAATTGAACCTGAAGCCGCCTGCACTATCATGCCGTTACCCAGCGAAGTGAATTTTTTGTTCATATCCTCACTTATTTTCAAACGCTGTGCATCGGGCAATTTTGAAAAAAGTGCAAATAAATCGGCACCTGCAGGTACTCTGCGTCCATTAAAATTTATAACCCCATTTTTGGCATTGGCCTTGATTTTTTCAACACCGGAAACGGCCAAAAAAGCCTTTCCCATTACGGGGTTCATTTTGTCAATCTGCGATCCATCAACATTTCTTAAAACATAAATCGGCTCACTTTTAATTTTAGGATAACTTTTTAAATATTTACTATAATCCGGACTGGATTTATCCACCAGCATATAATTTTTTAAAATTCTCCCACTGTCATTTTTATTCATAAATACCAAAAGCTTATCCATTTTACTTTCTCTCACTACCTGCGGCACAGAATTTTCAATGCCTCCCTGCTGTATTCCCACATTTACAATATTAGACATGTAATCCGGCAGTGCAAGATCACACATTGCCTGCAGGAAAAGCAGAATAACCGCACTTATAATCAAAACAACAAATGGCTTCAGGTATTTTATCAATTTAAACATTATGTCCTTCACTTCCCATCCATTTTTTGCCTGTTCATTACTTTTTCAAGAGTATATAATCCTCTATTTATTACATCCATCTCCTCCGGGGTAGCCGTATCCAGCATGGATTTAAATATTCTGTCAACTTCCCCATGTTTTTCGCCGGCAATTTTTCTAAATTCAGAGGTTATATACACATACACTATTCTCCTGTCTTCACTGCTTCTGACTCTTTTTACTATGTTCCGTCTCTCCAACCTATCGATAATTCCCGATACAGTGCTATTGGACAAACTCATTTTCTCACTTAAATCACTTATCTTCATTTCTCCATGGCGTATCAAATTCATAACAACAAACAGCTGAGGCCCCGTAAGATCAAGATCTTTAAACCGCCTTGCCATGATTTTATGTGCATTTTTCATAACCCTTTTTACTGTCTTCAATAATTTTATCCCATCTTCTAAATCATCCATATCTTCTCCTCTTTCTGAAATTTTACTATATTTCGTATAAAAATGTTTAGCATGCAAAATATATCTTACTTCATTATAAGAATTTAGTCAAATAAAAAAAGAAGTGTTGCAAAACTATTTTTGAAATGGTTTTGCAACACTTTCTTCATTTTCAACATATCCTATTTGATTGTCTTTCCAGATCTTTTACCTCTTACAAGTACCAAAACTCCTACAAGAACTGCTGCAATTCCAACTAACAGCAGTATTGCAGTATCTAATATACTTCCCGTTTTAGGAAGAACTTTTGACAAATTCACTGGTAAAGTTCCTTCCGAGCTACCGGATTTAGAAGGTCCTACAGGGTTATTCGAACCTGGATTACCTCCGCCTGGATTATCAGTATTTGGAGTCCCTCCACCCGGATTGTCCGGAGGTGGAGTTTCCTTTACATCTACTACAGTAAATTGATAGGTCTTTGAAAAATTTACATTGACACTCAATATATCCTTATTTAAATAATATCCAGCTGGTGCTGAAGTTTCTTTAATAGTATATTTTCCATAATCCACACCATCAAACTTTACAATTCCATCTTTTCCGCTTACTGCTGAATTTATCTTAATACCATCTTTATACAATGTAAATTCTGCACCGTTTAATGCATTTCCACCGTTGTCAGTTTTCTTAACTTCAATTGATGATGTTAATGGTGTATTTCTAGAATCTTTCACAGTTCCAATGTCATAGACTTTGCTCATGTTTATCTCTACGGGAATCACCTGGCCGGAAAGCACATACCCTGCAGGAGCCGTGGTTTCCTTCACAGTATATTTTCCCGGCTTTACTTTGGTAAACTGAGCAGTTCCACTGACATCCGTAACCGCAGTCTGAACCGGATTCCCGCTGGCATTATAGAGCGTAAATACCGCACCGCTTAAAGCATTTCCACCATTGTCAGTTTTCTTCACACTTATAGTTCCCTGGATACCTACACTTCCACCGCCCGGGATTTTTGTGTCTGAAAGGCTGTATACATTCGTTCCCGTATCTCCTTCAGGCCTTGCATATACAGTACTCCCGTCAGTAGTTATACTTGCACACAGCACTTTGGACGAGAGATAATATCCTGAAGGTGCCGTAGTTTCCTTTATTTTGTAAGCCCCGTATTCCACACCATTAAATGTAACAAATCCATTGTCATCACTAGTTGAAGTCAAATCCTTACTGTCAAAATTTTTGACTGCCGTAAGAGTACCGCCAGTACCTACTTTGTAAAGGGTAAACACCGCTCCCTTAAGTGGCTTTCCACTCTGATCCGTCTTTTTAAACTGTATGTTTCCTTTTATCTTGGTATCTGAAAGTACACTTAAAGGATTTCCATCTGCATCATTATACACGGCATCTACAGTCTTTCCATCGTCATTATCTCCTATAGCCGCAGTCAATACCTGGGTGGAAGGATTGTAACCCGTTGGCGCTTTTGTCTCTTTTATAGTATAGCTTCCATATTCAACACCAGTAAACTGTACCTTTCCATCACTTCCGCTTAATACTGTCTGCACTGCATTTCCATTACTATCATAGAGGGTAAACTCTGCTCCTGTCAGAGCATCACCATCTTCCCCTTCTTTACTAAATTGTATGTTACCTTTAATAATGCTGTCTTTGTAATTATAAGTAATATCCTTCTGGGCTGCAGCATTGTGAACCTGGAACTTATAAATTTCATTGGATAAATTATATCCCATAGGAGCCGTTATTTCTTTAACCTTATAATTCAAATCATATTTAAGATTCTTAAATACAATAGAACCATCAGCTCCTGTAGGAGCAGAAGTTTCCTTGACATTTCCATACTGGTCAAGAAGCTGAAATACTGCACCTGATAATAGTGTGACACCATCATCACCAACTTTTATAACCTTAATACTTCCAGTTTCTCCAGTGGCACCGCCGCCGCCTTGTGAAAACCAGACACCATTTTGGGTAGTAGTAGATTTTTCATCTACTCCGCTTCCTTTAAATTCCACTGAATTTGTATAGGTACCCGTCTTGGTTACATTCGTCCTGAATTTCAAAATGAAAGCTCCAGTTCCTGCACCTTGTGGAAATGTGAAATCAAATTTTCTGGTGTCAGGATTGTATTTCACATTATCAGCAGTAAGAGCAACTTTATCTCCCGGTGTGAGACTTCCATCAGAATTTACAGTAGCTTTGTACAATTCCACGGTGTCCGTGTCCAGTGAAAGTCCATCCTGCAGATTATCACTTATGGTTGCACTGGTTATAGTTGTACCAGCTAAAGGAATACTCCAGTTGGAGTTTGCCTTTACCGTCCAGTCGATATAGGACTTGCCATTTGTATAAGTAGATTCTTTAGTAACTACTGAATTTTTAACAGTCTGTTTACCTGTACTCGTTGCATTGCCATCTGTAGGTATTTCATCCCCAGTAATATATGCAGTATTATTTAATGTTTTATCTCCGCTGGTATTGAAAATACTCAAATCAGTAAGCTTTGTCTTGAAGATTATAGTATAAGTTTTATTGATAGTACCGGTAAAAGTATAAACAACCTGATTATCCGATAATATAGTAAATGAACCATTTGCACCATCATCTATACTTGCAGAATCAGCTACATACTGCTGTCCTTCCGGAATAACATCGGTAACCACTGCATTGGTTATGGGCATTGCATTCTTGTTTACTACAACTTTCCATGTAATTTCTCTTGTTGAATAGTCATAACCTGCACCTGTTTTGGTGATTACATTACTGGTTACCTGCTGGGCTCCAGTAGTATCCTGATTTATATCAACAGCAGTCAGATTAACATAATTGTAATATTTACCGCTATAATTTGCCTTATAATTTTTGCCATCAGTTACCTGTGTCTGAAAGGTTATAGTATGTGTGTCAGAAAATGCATTGTTAAAGATATAAACAAAGGTTCCAGTTTTTTTTGAATCTCCGGAATCTGCTGCTGTATATCCGCCATCTCCTATTTGAGCACCATCCAGCTTTGCAGAACCAGCCACATATTTCTGGCCTACAGGAATAGTATCTGTAACTTTTGCACCGGCAGCAACATTTGTCTTATTGCCGTTCACAGTAATTGTCCAGGTAATAATACCTGTGGAAGCATCGTATCCTGATCCGGTTTTTTGAATGATATTTGGTGAAACTCCAACTCCAACACTGTCAGATGTTCCATCTGGAACTCCATTACCTGTTAATGAAGCAGTATTATTGTAGTTTTTATGATTATTACTATTATATACGCTTTGATCCACAGAAGTTGAAAAAGTAATTACCTTCTTTTCAGTTATACTTCCTAAACTATAGGTAAAAAGCTGTCCTAATATTGTATAACTTGAACCAGCAGCTCCATCTACTTTAACCGAATCATCAATTAAAGTAAGACCTTCAGGAATCATATCAGTAACTACTGCATTGTCAATTGCCCTTCTGCTTTCATTTACTGTAATTGTCCAGTCAATTTTCTTATTTGCTTCATCATAATGTCCATTTTTACTAATCAACTTCACAGGCACATTGACAGTTTTCGTGTTGGAAATTATGGTCTGCGGAGTTCCATTGTCAGTATAATTTAAATCAGCCGTATTATTATATTTATAGCTTCCCTGACCTTGGGCGGCCAGATCATCATGTATACTGGTTTTGAAGGCTATAACCTGCTGTGTGTTGATATTCCCAAAATTATAGATGAATTTTTTACTGCTGGGATCATAGCTATAATCTGAAGCATCAGCTGGAGAACCGTTGACTGTAACAGAATTTGGTACGAATACCTGTCCTGCATTTATAGTATCCTCAACACTGGCATTCGTGACATTGACATTTTCCTTATTCACTGTTATCTGCCATGTAATTTCATCTGTAGCCGGATCATAACCTCCATCTTTTGTAATAGACGGTTTGGGCTGTTCAAAATTTACATCGACAGTAACAGGATCTGATATGCCGGGAATAGTAAAAGTAATAGTCACCGGATTATTATTACCTATTTCACTTTCTTCAAAATGACAATCAATATAAAAATAACCACTTACATTGGAATGCGTACTTGGATAATCTGTGAACGTAAGCGTTACAAGCCCACTCGTATCCACATGCATATCCGCTACCTTTACTCCATTATCATCATTTATTGGCTGATCAATAGGTGCTGCAATATGAATTTTCTTCGGCAGTTGCATTTTATAGTAGTCGCCTAGATTTACATTTACTGTATTTGGAATAGCCCACTCGTAGCTGACATGAATTTCTGAAGCTTTATCTACATTGTCACCCAATGGATTGCCATCCTTGTCAGTCAAGCCGCTGAATCCCGTAATAAAATGAAATGAATCT
>ENA-UOOI01002156-UOOI01002156.1-fermentation-metagenome-genome-assembly--contig:-NODE-2156-length-17933-cov-14.679886_pt1 | contig 17933 bp, 16 predicted proteins | sample MGYA00245779_ERZ724027 | MGnify/ENA primary metagenome ERZ724027 (study PRJEB28704, sample SAMN03018318) | fermentation metagenome | biome: anthropogenic terrestrial biome; feature: soil...
CCGATGGGCGTCAGCGAGTGGGAGCACTTCGCGAACGGGACCATCGCCGTGGCGCAGGCCGTCGCGGACAGCGGGGCCGTCTCCATCATCGGCGGCGGCGATTCGGCCGCGGCCATCGAGAAGCTGGGCTTTGCCGACAAGATGACCCATATCTCCACGGGCGGCGGGGCCTCCCTCGAGTTCCTCGAAGGGAAAGAACTGCCCGGCATCGCCTGTCTCAACGACAAAGACAAATAAGACTCTCCCCCGGCGGGGGCGGACACGGTGCCGCCCCCGCTTCCCGTTTGACCGCTGCGAAAGGAAATGGAAAATGAACAAGAAGCTCAGAAAAGCCGTGATCGCCGGCAACTGGAAAATGAACAAGACCCCCGCCGAGGCCAAAGAGCTGGCCCGGGCCGTCAAACCGCTGGTGAAGGACGCGGGCTGCGGCGTGGTGCTCTGCGTGCCCTACGTGGACCTGCAGGCCGTGCTGGACGCCGTGAAGGGGAGCGCGATCGGCGTCGGCGCCGAGAACTGCCACTGGGCGGCCTCCGGCGCGTTCACCGGCGAGGTCTCCGCCCCGATGCTCGCCTCGATGGGCGTGCGGTACGTGATCCTGGGCCACAGCGAGCGCCGCGGCTATTTCGGCGAGACGGACGAGACCGTCAACAAGCGCCTGCGCGCCGCGCTCGACGCCGGCCTGAACGCGATCGTCTGCGTGGGCGAGTCGCTCCGCCAGCGCGAGCAGGGCGTGACGGCCGAGCTGGTCGGCCTGCAGACGAAGATCGCGCTCGGCGGCGTCTCGAAAGAGGAGCTGAAGCGGATCATCGTCGCGTACGAGCCGATCTGGGCCATCGGGACGGGCAAGACCGCCACCGCGGCGCAGGCGAACGAGGTCTGCGCGTCCATCCGCGCCACGGCCGCGGGCCTGTACGGGAAAGACGCGGCGGACGGCCTCACCGTCCAGTACGGCGGCTCGATGAACGCCAAGAACGCCGCGGAGCTGCTGGCCCAGCCCGACGTGGACGGCGGCCTGATCGGCGGCGCCTCGCTGCGCCCGGCCGATTTCGCGGAGATCGTGAAAGCCGCCGGCGACTGACCGGCCCGGCGGGAATGCCGAAAGGAGAACGGATATGAAAAAACCGCTGATTTTGATCATCATGGACGGGTTCGGCATCGGGCCGGCCTACGGCAACGCCGTCAAGGCCGCGAAGAAGCCGAACCTCGACCGCTTGTTTTCCGAAAACCCGGTCACGCAGATCGGGGCCTCCGGCCTCGCGGTGGGCCTGCCGGAGGGGCAGATGGGCAACTCCGAGGTCGGGCACACCAACATCGGCGCCGGCCGCATCGTCTACCAGGAGCTGACGCGCATCACCAAATCCGTCGAGGACGGCGATTTCTTCCGGAACCCGGCCCTCACGGCCGCCGCGGACAGCGCCGCCGCGAACGGGAAGGCCCTGCACCTGCTGGGCCTCCTGTCGGACGGCGGCGTCCACAGCCACAACTCCCACCTCTACGCGCTGCTGCGCCTCGCGAAAGAGCGCGGCTGCAAAAAGGTGTTTGTCCACGCTTTTCTGGACGGCCGCGACGTTCCGCCGTCCTCCGGCAAAGGCTACGTCGAGGACTGCCTGAAGGAAATGAAGAAGCTCGGCGTCGGGAAGATCGCGACCGTGATGGGCCGCTACTACGCCATGGACCGCGACAACCGCTGGGACCGCGTGCAGAAAGCCTACGACGCCATGGTCTGCGGCGAGGGCGCGCAGGCCGCCGGCCCGGCGCAGGCCGTGGAGGATTCCTACCAAAAGGGTGTCACCGACGAGTTCGTGGTGCCGGCCGTCTGCGACAAGGGCGGCTGCATCCGGCCGGGCGATTCGGTCGTCTTCTTCAACTTCCGCCCCGACCGCGCCCGCGAGATCACCCGCGCGTTCACCGACCCGGACTTCAAGGGCTTCGAGCGCAAAAAGGGCTTCTTCCCCGTCCGCTACGTCTGCATGACGCAGTACGACGCCGCCATGCCGAACGTGGAGGTCGCGTTCGGCCCGGAGAAGCTGAAAAACACCTTTGGGGAATACATCTCGTCCAAAGGCCTCCAGCAGCTCCGTATCGCCGAGACCGAAAAATACGCGCACGTCACTTTCTTCTTCAACGGCGGCGTCGAGACCGTGTACCCCGGCGAGGACCGGGCGCTGATCCACTCCCCGAAGGTCGCGACCTACGACCTGCAGCCGGAGATGAGCGCCCGCCTGGTCACGGACGAGCTGCTGAGCCGCATCCGCAGCGGGAAATACGACGTGATCATCCTGAATTACGCCAACTGCGACATGGTCGGCCACACCGGCGTGTTCGACGCCGCAAAGGCCGCCGTGGAGACGGTGGACCGGTGCGTCGGCAAGGTGGTCGACACGGTCGTCGCGCAGGGCGGCGCGGCGCTGATCACCGCCGACCACGGCAACGCCGAGCGCATGCTCGCGGAGGACGGCACGCCGTTCACGGCGCACACCACGAACCCCGTCCCGTTCTGCGTGGCCGGTTATCCGTGCCGGCTGCGCGAGGGCGGCCGCCTGGCGGACATCGCCCCCACGATGCTCCGGATCCTCGGGCTGCCCCAGCCGCCGGAAATGACCGGCAAAAGCCTGATCGAATAAAAAGTGCAAAAAACGAGGGTTCCGGAGCTCCAAAGCTTCCGGAACCTCTTTTTTTGCAAAAAATCGGGCGCCGGGGGTCATTTTCCGGCTTGACGGGCCGATAAACAAGTTGAAAAAAGACGAAAAGAGCGGATTCAATCATGATGCTGAAATCGTTCGCGCTGCGGGCAGCCGCGGCGGTCTGCGCTCTGCTGTTCCTCGCCGGCTGCGAGGGCGCGGCGGCCGCCCAGAAAGCGGCTTCCCAACCCGCGGCGGAATCCGTTCCGCAAAGCGCCGCCCCGGCGGCCGCCGGAGGGAAGACGCTCCGGGTGCAGAACCTCCAGCAGATGCCCGGGCTCCCCGCCGGATGCGAGATCACGGCCGCGGCCATCGCGCTGAATTACCTCGGCTACGAGGTCTCGAAGGAGACGCTGGCCCGCTATCTGCCGCGCGGAGAGGGATTCAGCGTCTCGGGGGGAAAGCGGTACGGCCCGGACCCGTGGAAAGCCTTCGCCGGCAGCCCGGAGCAGGACCGGTACGGCTGCTACGCGCCCGTCGTGGCGGGCGCGGTGAACGCCTTTCTCGCAAGCGTCGGCGCGCAGGACAACAACCGGGCGGCGGACTTGACGGGCGCTCCCGTGGAGCGCCTCTACGGTTATATCGACCGGGGCCTGCCGGTCGTCGTGTGGGTGACGAGCCGGATGGAAGCCCCCGAACCGGGCGACGGGTGGTATCTGAAGGATACGGGCGGCTATTTCCGGTGGATCAAAAAAGAGCACGCGATGGTGCTGATCGGATATACGGCCGCGCAGGCCGTGTTCAGCGACCCGAACGACCCGCGCGGGACCGTCGCCTACGACAAGGCGCTGTTCGCGCAGCGGTACGGGGAGCTTTACTCGCAGGCGGTGACCGTCGAGTAGGCGGGGGCTACAGCAGCCGGGTCTCGTTGATGACCAGCTCGAACTGCAGGCCGAGAAACCGCGCCGCCTCGCGGCACAGGACCATGCGGGTCATGAAGATTTCAAAATAGTCCATCACGGGGCAGATGGCGGTGTCGATGGTGATGTCCAGCGTGGCGGTTCGGCGCTCCGGGTCGATTTTGGTGGAGGCGCGCTCCACCGCGTAATTGACGCGGTCATGGATGTCGTCGCCGACCGTCTCGCGGTTGCGGACTCGCGCGCGGCGCACGTCCCCTTTGTCGGAGAGGATCAGCGCGGCGGCGATGGGGCTGACGGCGTGGGCGGTGCCTTCGTCGTGGTTGCCGATGGCCGCGGCGACCAGGGCGGCCTCCCGCGGCGGCATGCCCATCCGGGCGAGGATGCGCAGCGCCATCAGCGCGCCGCTCTGGGCGTGGCCGGCGCGGTTGACGACGTTGCCGATGTCGTGCATATAGCCCGCGATGCGGGCCAGCTCGCAGAGACGGGCGTCGTAGCCGAGGCTCTCGAGGATATTGCCCGCATAGTTGGCCGACCGCTTCGCGTGCGGGAAACCGTGCTCGGTATAGCCGATCGCGTCGAGGTTGCGGTCGCCGTTCTCAATATACGCCCGGATCTCCTCGTCTTTCAGAATCTCCTCGAACGTCACGTTGCGGTACTGCTGCATCTTCCGGCCTCAGCTTTCCGCCGTCGCCATGCGGTACACGGCTTCCAGACAAATCTGCGCGTGAATCAGGAAGCGCCCGGGGTCGATGTTCTCGTTGGCGTTGTGCAGCCTGCGGTCCGGCTCTCCGGGGAAAAACGGCCCGAACGCGACGGCCCGCCCCGGGATGGCGCGGGCGTAGGTGCCGCCGCCGGTCGAATACAGCTCCGCGTCCTCGCCCGTCACGGCGCGGTAGGATTCCCGGAGCAGGCGGATCAGGGCGCTGTCCTCCGGCAGATAAAGCGGCGCCGTATCCTGCAGCAGCTCGGCCTCCAGGCCCGCCTGCGCGGCGCGGCCGCGGATCGTTCCGAAAATTTCGCTTCCGCTCGCCGTGACGGGATAGCGGATGTCGAGCCCCGCGAGCGCGCCCGCCCCGTCCGCCTTTACGATCCCGAGATTCAGCGTGAGCGGGCCGGAGGGCGCGTCGCTCCGGCGGACGCCCAGCGACGCGCCGTCGGTCTCCGCGCCGACCGAGCGGGCAAGGAACGCGAAGAAGGCGCCCAGCTCCTCCGGCGGGAACACGCCGGCCAGCAGGCGCAGCAGCAGGGCCGCCGCGTTGACGCCCTTCTGCGGCTGCATCGCGTGGGAAGCCTTTCCTTTCGCGGAAAGCACGGCGCTCTCCGGCGTGCGCTCGAACCGGAACGCGGCGCCGGCCTTTTTCGCCGCGCTTTCGAGCGCCGAGGCGCGGATTTCCGGGCAGCGGAGCACGGCGCGGGCGGAAGCCGGCACGGCGTTGAGCACGCTTCCGGCGGAAAATTCCCGCACGGCCCCCTCCGCCTTTCCGCGCAGATTCAGCCTCAGGATGCCCTTCTCGCGGTTGCAGACGCCGTATTCGCTGTCCGGCGTGAAGGCCATGACCGGGAGGGGCTCCCGCCGGAAATACTGTTCGAGGTCGTCGCTGGCGATCTCCTCCCCCGCGCCGAAGATCGCGCGGACCCTGCGCTTCGCGGGAACGCCCGCGTCCTTCAGGGCCTTCAGGCAGTACAGCGCGACGACGGCCGCGCCCTTGTCGTCCGCCGCCCCGCGTCCGTAAAGCAGGCCGTTCCTCCGCGTGAGGGCGAACGGCTCCGTCGCCCAGCCGTCCCCGGCGGGGACCACGTCCACATGCGTGACAACGGCGGCCCCCTCGCCGCCCGGACCGTATTCCGCGTGCCCGGCGTAGTTGCCGACGTTCTTTGTTTCAAGACCCATGTCCCCGGCGATGTTCAGAATCGTCTCCAGCGCGCGGGCCGACTGCGCGCCGAACGGCCTGCCCGGCTCGGCCGGGCCGCAGACCGACGGCACGGCGACCAGCCGGGCAAGGTCGGCCTCCATCGCGTCTTTGTATTCCAGAATTTTTTCTCCGAATTTCATCGGGAACGCACCCTCCTTCGGTTCCTGAACCGATTCGTTTTATGATACCACGGAAAACGGCGCCGCCGCCCCGGCGGAAAAAAGCGCGGGGCCCGGCTGGCAAGGATTTCCCCTCCCTCCCGCGGAATAAAAGCCCCCGCCGCGCGAATACTGAAACTATCCGCTCACGGGGGTGAAACGATTGAAAAAAAAGCTGGCGCTCTTTCTGACGGGCGGGACGATCTACCCCGCCCTCGAGATCCTCTGCCGGGGAAAAACCGATTTTTCGATGGCCGTCGCCGGGGGCACCTGCCTGTGCCTGATCGACGGCGTCTGCAACGGGAAGCTGAGGGCCATGCCGCTCTCCGTCAAATGCTTCGCCGGCTCCGCGATCATCACGGCGGTGGAATTCGGCACGGGGCTGCTGGTGAATCTGGTCCTCAAGCTCGACGTGTGGGACTATTCCGGGATGCCGTTCAACATTCTGGGGCAGATCTGCGTGCCGTTCTCGATCCTGTGGTACGTGCTGACGGCCCCGGCGCTTTCGCTGTGCTCGCTCTGCGAGAGGGCGGTCACGCGCCGCCGGTGACGTCCTCCCCCGAGCCGGCGGGCAGCCTGCGGCCGAGGAAGTATTCCTCGATCATGTCCCACCGCTCTTCGCTGGTGAAATCGCCGGAGAGGAACTCCAGCATCAGCTCCTGCGCCGAACGGTGCCTGCGGCGGATCTCCGCCAGCAGGCCGTTTTTATACCCCGCGCGCGCCAGATACGCGAGCTTCTGCGGGTCGTTGACACGCACGAAGATCTCGGTGCTGCGGCCCCCCTCGACCTCGCAGGCCGCGAGGCCCAGCAGCTCCAGAAGGGACAGCAGGCGCAGGCGCTCGGGCGGGGTCCCGTTTTTGCCGGTCGGGATGAACGCCTGGTAGACGCCGTCCTCCGCGGGGGCGCACTGCTCCGCGAGGCGCAGCAGATAGCCCTGCATTGAAAGATAGCCCGAGTTCATCACGCGGTAGACCGTGTCCCCGCCGGAAGCCGGGCGGTGCGGCGAAACGAACCGCAGCCGGTCCCGGTTGGTGCGGAACGCCACGTTGTGGGAGACGTCCGCCACGAACAGCTCGAGCAGCGTCCCGGCGAAATCGGGCCTGACCTTCTCCGCGCCCGGCACCGACGCCAGGGCCTTTTTGAACTCCGCGGCGGTAAAGCCGGTCCCCGAGGACCGGTAGCCGCGGAACAGGGCGGAAAGCGCCGTTAGGCAGGCGCGGAACCGCTCCATCGCCCGGGGAAAATCGGGCCGGTACGCGACGCGGACCCGCAGGCGCGGCGAAAGGCGCTCCCCGTTCTCGCAGCGGAACAGCCCGCCGCTGAAGAACAGGTGGCGGAACTGCAGGAAGCTGATGTCGCGGAAGCCCTCCGCCCAGACCTTCGCCATGTCCAGCTCGTAGATTTTGCCGCTGTTGACGACGGCAGTGTCGGACGTGCCCAGGCCGCCGCGGGCCAGCAGCAGGCGGCGGGCGCTGTCGTCCAGCAGCCGGGCGTACGGGCCGTAAAGGCCGCGGAACGCCCGCTCGGCCGCAGCCGGCACGTTGACGAAGCTGCGGACGGACACCGCTTTCGGCCGGACGTTCAGGACGGGGAAGCCGTAGGTCTTCCCCAGATCCTTCGCGATCAGCAGAAGGCCGTTTTTGACCTTGTTCTCCAGCTCCCGCTCCCCGAACAGGTAGACGAACGTGCCGGGCGAGACCGTCAGCCCTCGGCGGCCGCTCTGCCGGAACAGGGAATCCAGCTTGCGCAGCATCTCGGAAAGCTGGTACTGCTTCATCTCGGAAAGCTCGTAGAGGATGCGCGCATAGCGGATGTCGCCCGGAAGAAAATCGGTGATGGCGCGCCCCTTCACGCCCTCGCCGCGCGCCGCGCGGCCGATCTCCTGCACATAATCGGCCAGGCCGCCGGTCGGGGCGAAGTGATAGACGCTTTGGATGTCGCGGACGTCGACGCCCATGCCGAACGCCTTGGTGCAGATCATCACGCGGCATTCGCCCTGCCGAAAGCTCTGCTGCGCCGCGTCGCGGGCGGCCCGGTCCATGGTGCCGTAATATTTCCGCACGGCGGGGCGGACCTGCGGGTCCAGCCCGCTGTAGACCTCCTCCACCTGCGAGACGAACGGGCAGTAGACCAGCGCCTTTCCGCCCTCCCGCACGAAGCCGCTCACCGCCCGCGCGGTCTGCCGCACCTTGAACCGCCCGGCGCCGCCGGAAACGGCGGCGGGGTCCGCGCGGCGGATGTCGAACTCGATGTCCGGGCGCCGCACGCTGCCGAGGTAAAGGATCGGGCTGCCCAGCGAAAGGCTCTCGATCGTCTCGTTCACCACGTCCTCGGGGCCGCCGTAGACCGCCGTGGCCGTGAGGCAGAGCACGGGGAACCGGCGGCCGCTTTTGTGCAGGTCGGCCAGAAAATCCCCCAGGTACCAGTAATCCGCGCGGAAATCCTTGCCCCACGACGTGACGATATGCGCCTCGTCGACGACGAACAGGCCGACGTCGCGGCCGCCGATGATGCTTTCGAGCGGCGCGGAGACCAGCAGCTCCGGCGCGAGGTAGACGATGGACTTTTCGCCGGACTTGATCTGCGCGACGCGGCTGCGGCGCTCTTCGAACGTGATGGAGGAGTTGAGGAATGTGGCGCAGGAGATGCCGTGCTCCCGCTCAAGCTGGGAAACCTGGTCCTCCATCAGGGCGATCAGCGGCGTGACGACGAGGGTCACCGCGCCGCGCGTGAGCGCGAGGTGGAGGGCCGGGAGCTGGAACAGCAGGGATTTTCCGGAACCGGTCGGCGCGGTGATGAACACGTTGCGGTATTCCCCGCTTCCGCCGAGGGCGAGCGCGCACTGACGGGCGATCTGCGAGATGATCAGCCCCTGCGAGATGCGCTCCGTGGCGCGCGAGGAATCGGGGTCCCGGTAGAACTCCATCTCGCGGAAGGAAGCGTCTTTCCCCCAGTAGCGGCGCAGCAGGGGCAGGAACTCGTCCGCGCGGGCACCCCGCGTGTCGTTGAAGCTGCCCCCCAGCCGGACAGCGTACGGCACGCCCAGGCGGCCGAGCAGGGACGCGAATGCGAAAAAGCCCGACCGCGCGAGCTCCGCTTCGGAAACGGCGGTGTAGACGGCGGGCTGCGGCAGGCGCCCCTCGGCCAGCTCCGCCCGCAGGACGGCGAAGCCTCTGCCGGAGACGGGGACGGCCTTCGCCCCCGGCAGGTCCTCCGCGAATCCCTCCCGCTTTTCCTCATAGAACGGGACGGACTCGAATTTTTCGTCCGTATCCCGGTCGAGGCAGGCGGCGAAGTAGTGCCGGTCGTCCGGCGAGACGGCCTCGCCGTAGTAGTTCAGATAGGGCCTGAGCTCCGGCTGCGCGTCCGCCGATTCGCCGCGGAAATACGCGCACAGCTCCCGGGCCGCCGGCGCGGGAACGGCGGCGGGGCATCGGCGGGAAAACAGGTTGTTCTCCACCACCACGACCCTGCCGCCGCGCAGAGCGGCGAAGCCCGGCTCCGCGGACAGCGCGGCGGTCAGCTGCTCGTAAATCCCGACGAACGGCCCCTCCGCCGGCCGGGAGAGCGAGCGGGCCAGCTCCCCCTTTTGCGCCTCGAGCGCCGGAATATCCAGCGCGCCGCCGGGGCCCAGCAGCTTTTCACCCCACCCGCCGCTTTCAGGGCAGGAGAGAAGGGCCCGGTTCTGCGCCGGGGAAAATCCCCGGAAGAACAGGGCCGCCCGCTCCGCCCGAAAGCGGTCCGTCCATTCCCGGAACCGCACCTGAAAATCGCTCTGAACTGTCATGCACTCACCTTTGTCCGTTGATTTTTCCTCCCGTCGGCCAAAAAACAGAAAGCCCTCCCGCCCGGCGGCGCGGGAGGGCGCGCCCGTCGCACGCAGCGTCTACCGCGCGCCGTTTTTCCGCGCGGCGGAGATCGACCCCAGCCGGAACAGCGACGAGACCAGCAGAATCCCCATGGCCAGCGCGCCCGCAATGCCGAGCGTGTGCAGGCCGGTCCGGATGAACATCTCGTTGTTGCCGAGCACGCAGTACTCCATCGTGTAAAAGATCCCGCCGCCCGGCACCATCGGCAGCAGCGCGACGATCTGGAATTCCGTCGCGGGCTTTTTGAACACGCGCGCCAGAATCTCGGAGTTCACGGCCGTGGCCACCGTGGCGAGGAAGAACTGCACCACATCGTCGCCCAGCGGGGCCAGCAGCAGGTAGACCAGCCAGCCGGCCGACCCGCCCAGCGAGGAAACCACCAGCATCCGGCCGCGGATATTGTAGACGATGCAGAAGCCCGCGCAGGCGAAGAACGCCCACACGCAGGGCATGAAATAAGCCGTTGCTCACACCCCCCACAGCATGCGGACCGCCGTCAGCGCGATGCCGGCGCCGATGGCGATAGCCCCGGCCACCAGCACGCTCTCCGCAAGGCGCAGCAGGCCGGCGATCAGGTCGCCCGCGATGATGTCCCGCATGAAATCGGTGATGGCGATGCCCGGCACCAGGTTCATCAGCGCGCCGATGATGATCTTGTCGTAGCTGAGCTGCGCGAAGAACTGCGCGAAGCTCAGCGCGATCGCCGCCGCGACGAAGCTCGCCGCCACGTTGACGAAGAACAGGTTCGTGCGCAGGCGCTCCAGCAGGCGGCAGACGAGCTTCGCCACCGCGCCGCACAGCAGCGCCACCGCGGCGTCGGCATAGCTGCCCCCATAAAACAGCGTGAAGCCGAACGCCACCACCGCGAACCCGGCCACCTGCACCGGGAACGGGAACGGCCTGCGCGCCGAGATGCGCCGCAGCTCCCGGCTGACGGCGGAAAAATCCGGGGTCGTGCGGCAGACGCGGCGGCACAGGCTGTTCGCAAGGTCGACGCGCGTCATGTCCACCCGGCGCGAAAGGATGCGCCGCAGGGCCGTGACGGGCCGGCCCGCGGGCGTGCTGACCGAAATGCTGAGGAACGTGGGGATGGCGAAGACCTCGCTGCGCTCCGCGCCGTAGGCGGCGAAAATCCGCCGCATGGATTCCTCCGCGCGGGAGATCTCCGCCCCGTTCGCAATGAGGAGATACCCCACGTCCGCCACGGTATTGACCAGTCTGTCGTAGTCCATGGGCACCTCCCGGGACGGCTACGCCGTGATCCGGATCCGGTTGCCGTCGGGGTCCGCGATACAGCTCTCGTAGCCGCCGCTTTCGGTCCTGTGCGGCGGCTCGAGCATCGTCTGGCCGCCCTTGACGATCTCGGCGGTCAGGCTGTCGACCCCGCGCTCGCCGCCGGCGCTGAAGGCGAGGCCCGCAAGGCCCACCTGCGGCCCGCCCTGCGGCCGGTCCCGAAGGCCGGGCGGCGCGACGACCCGCAGCCGCGCGTCGCCGTCGAACCGCAGGAAAAAGCTGCGCGCGCCGGTCTCCGGGTCTTCACGGCCGTCTTCCCTGCCGGCATAGAAATAGCGTTTGTAGAACTTCTCAAGGCGCTCGGGGTCCTTGGTATAAACCGCGATCTCGCTGAGGACCTTCATTCCCGGCCCTCCCCCGACGTTTCGCCCGGGAGCGGGGCCCCGCCCTGCTCAGGGTGCAGGAAGCCCATCACGGCATAGCAGATTCTCTCTTTCGCCTTCAGGAACGCCGCCCGGTCCGCCGTTTTCACAAAGCAGGAGACCAGCAGCGCCGGGGCGCCGCTCCCCGCGCTCTCCAGCGCGGCGGTGCAGGCGGCGTCCTCGATCTCCGGATCCCGCTCCAGGAAGCGGAGGATCTGCTCCGAAAGGCCCTTCACCCGCTCTGCCGGGGCGCCCGGCTCCGGGCCGAGGGTGAATTCCAGCCGGCGCCTGCCCGTGCGGCTGAAGTTCGCCACCGGGCCGGCCGTGACATTGGCGTTCGGGACCGTGACCAGGGCCTGGTCGGCCGTCCGTATTTTGACGCTGCGGAAATTGACGCTCTCGACGATCCCCTCCACGTCGCCCGTGCGGATCCAGTCGCCGAGCGTGAACGGCTTGTCGAGCAGGATCACGACGCCGCCGAACAGGTTGGCGAGCATATCCTTGGCGGCGAGGGCGAACGCCAGGCCTCCGAGCCCCAGGCCGGCCAGAAGGCCGCTGATGCTGTAGTTCCACTCCTGCGCGACGATCAGCACCGCCAGCGCGACGATCAGGAAGCGGGACACCCCCGCGACCACGGGCAGCAGCGGCGTTCCCGGCGTGTCCGGCTTCTCCTCCGGCAGGGCGTTCAGGGCCACCGCGCGGGGGTCCGCCATGCGGTACAGCCCCCACGCCAGCACGATCGCCAGAAAGCTGCGGAAGCACCCGTCCATCACGGGCCGGCCGGCGGCGAACACCGGCACGCAGCGCAGGGCGGCGTAGACGCCGGCGCCGGCGATCAGGACGCGCAGCGGGCGGCGGAACGCGCCGTCGATCCAGCGGCCCCACCGGCCGCCCGCCTTCTCGGAGGCGCGGACGATCAGGCGCGCCAGGCCCTCCGAGACCGGCCCCCTCAGCAGGAAAAGGACGAAAAAGACGATCGCGGGGCCCAGCAGGTTCGCCGTCCAGGGATTTTGGCGGAACGACTGCCACAGGAACAGAAACGGAACATTCATCGGGGATTCCTCCATCTTTTCAGCGGGCGGCGGTTCAGACGAGCTGCCAGGGGTTCTTCTCCCCTTCGGCAAACAGCTTGCAGCTCTTGATGGAATTTTCGACCATGTCGCTGACCGACTGGTCGGTATAGAACGCGGTATGTGGCGTCACGATCACGTTGGGGAAAAACTTGAGGACGGCGAGGCCCCGGTTGCTTAGGGCTTTCCCCGTCAGGTTGTTGTAATAAAGGCCGTTTTCATGCTCGACGACGTCGAGCGCGGCCCCGCCGAGCCTGCCGCTTTCCACCGCCCCGATCAGCGCGTCCGTGTCGACCAGCGAACCGCGGGCGGTGTTGACGAGGATCGCGCCGTCCTTCATCTTGGCGAAGGCGGACGCGCCGATCAGATGATAATTTTCGCGCGTGGCGGGAACGTGCAGTGTGATGACGGAGCTTTCGGCGAGCAGACGGTCGAGCGGCACGTATTCCGCCGACCGCTTCACCTCGTCGTTCTCGTACGGGTCGTAGGCGAGGATGCGGCACCCGAAGGCCGAAAGGCGGCGGATCACGGCGCGCCCGATGTGCCCCGTGCCGACGACGCCCACGGTCAGGCGGCTCAGGACGGTCCCCCGCACGCCGGCCAGCGAGAAATCCTGCGCGGCGCTTTTGAGCAGGATTCCCTTGACCTTCCGCGCGGCCATCAGGATCAGCATCACGGCGTAATCGGCCACGCTGTCCGGCGTGTAGCTCACGTTGCCGACATGCAGGCCAATCTCCTTCGCGGCGCCGAGGTCGATGTGGTCGTAGCCGATGCTGCGGGTGGAAACGTAGCGGACGCCCAGGCCGTGGAGCCGGCGGAGCAGCTCCGCCTTCATGGGCGAAACGACGATGCTGATGCACAGGCTCCCCTCGGCGTCCCCGGCGTTTTCCGGTTTTGCGGGCTCCTTGCGGAGGGCGAGCTCCACGCCGTATTGGGCGGCAAAGCGGTCGAAATATTCCAGTTCGTCCGGGCGGCAGTTGTATGCTGTGATCTTCATTGCGATTGCGGGATCCTTTCCTTTTTCATACGACCTGGAAAATGTAAAACTTCAGATAAGACGTTTCCGGTACGTTCCAGAGGATGGGGTGGTCGGGCGCCTGGCGGCGGGCCTCCACCTCCCGCAGCGAGACCTGCGCGTCCGCGGCGGCGTCCCTCAGGATGCCGCGGAACATCTCGTCGGTCAGGAAGTGCGAGCACGAGCAGGTGGCGAGGAAACCCCCGCGCGGCAGGAGCTTCATGGCGCGGTAGTTGATCTCCTTGTAGCCGCGCTCCGCGCCCGCCACCGTGCGGCGCGATTTGGTGAACGCGGGCGGGTCGAGGATCACGAGGTCGTATTCCCGCGCGGAGCTCTCGGCCAGGCGGGGGAGCAGGTCGAACACGTTCGCCGTCTCGAATTCGACGCGGTCCTCCAGACCGTTGAGGCGGGCGTTTTCTTCCGCGGCCGCGACGGCGGAGGCGGAAATATCCACCGCGTGCACCCGCTGCGCGCCGTTTTTTGCGGCGTTCAGCGCGAACGACCCGGTGTCGGTAAAGCAGTCGAGCACACGGCGGCCGCGGCACAGGCGCGCGACGGCGCGGCGGTTGTACTTCTGGTCGAGGAAGAAGCCGGTCTTCTGGCCGTTTTCAAAATCCACCCGGTACTCGATGCCGTTCTCGGTGATGCGCGCGGCGGTGGAGGGCGGCTGCGGGACGCCCGGCAGCGGGAAGAAGCCGCGGTTCTGCTCCAGGCCCTCCAGCTCGCGGATGGCGACGTCGTTGCGCTCGTAGATGCCGCTGATCTTCTGCCCGTCGGCGGTCAGCAGCCGGTAGAGCAGCGGGAACAGCATCGGCTTGATCTTCTCGATGCCCAGCGACAGGGTCTGCGTGACGAGGATATCCGAAAAGCGGTCGACCGTCAGCCCGGGGAACTGGTCCGCCTCGCCGAAGATCACGCGGCAGCAGGAGACGTCGTCCCCCATCACGGCCTTGCGGTACTCCCACGCATAGCGCAGGCGCCGCTCGTAGAACGCCTCGTCGAACCGGTCGTTCGCGCTGCGCGAGATCAGCCGCACGCGGATCTTGCTGCGGTCGTTGATGAAGCCCGTGCCGAGGTAGCCGCCGCGGGGGCCGACCACGTCGACCAGCCCGCCGTTTTCATACGCTTCCGCCGCGGTCAGCTCCGTATTGTAAATCCACGGGTGCCCGCCGAGGACGCTCCGCTCCGCCTTGCGGGTCACCGCAACCTGCGGGTACGGCCGGTTCTGTTTGATCATATGTGCTTCCTCCGATAAAAATTATACCAGCCCGGGCGCCCGGGCGCAATGCCCCGCCGGGCTTTACAAAATTGTTTCTTGCGGTTTTTTGAGGAAAAGGGTATAGTGAGGGGGCGGGCGGACCGCCGGCCCGCAGAAAACAACGCACCCCATAGGAGGTTTGCCATGAAAAAACTATGGATCGTCCTTCTGCTTGCCGCCGCGGCGGGCGCGGCTTTCCTGCTCTACCGGGGCCTTTCCGGCCGGGAGCCCGCGCCGGCCTCGTCGTCGGCGCCGGCTTCTTCCGAGGCCGCGCCCGCGTCCTCGCAGCCCGCCGCTTCGCTCCCGGTTTCGTCGCAGGCGGCGGAGAGCGCCGCCCCTTCGCCCTCGATGGGCGAAAGCGAAGCCGCGCAGGCCGCGGAGCAGGCAAAAAAACAGATTCCCCTGGACTGGAACAAATACGCGCTGAAGCCCGCCTACGACCAGAAAACGCTGGACGGGAAAACCTACCGGACCTTCGAGCTCTGGGACGACGACTATATGCAGGGCATCCGGATCCTGGTGGACCCGGAGGACGGAAAAGCCTATACGCTCGGCCCGTCGGACGCTTCGCCGGTGCCCGCCGCGCAGGACCAGGCGTTCGACAAGACGCCGCACACCGTCACGGGCGTGATGGAGGACGGCGCCATGATGAGCATCCAGCTCAAGCTGGCGGACGGGAACACCGTCACGGTGCGCCGGCTGGGCGTCGACACTTCCGGCCTCAAGAGCCTGAAGATCGGGGACAAAATCAGGGTCACCTACACGGGCGTCCTCAACGGCAGCGACACCTCGCGCTTTTTCGTCACGAAGCTGGAGACGGTGGGATAAGCTCCTTCACCGTCGGGCCCGGGGAAAATTTCCCCGGGCTTTTTCTTTCAGCAGTTTCCCTCGTAGACGTGGCGCAGGGACTCCCGCGCCGCGGCGGCCAGCGCGTAGACGTCCGCGACGGGCGTGGGCGCGCGGTCGGCCATCTTGTAGCGCGGGAAAAAGCGCGTGACGTGCAGCGGGATCTCCGGGTCCACCCCGGCCAGCCACGAGGAGAGCCGGCGCATCTCGTCCGGCGAGTCGTTTTCGCCGGGGACGATCAGCGTGGTCACCTCCACGTGGCAGCCCGCGCGCGCGGAAATCTCGATCGTGCGCTTCACGTCCTCCAGCCCGCCGGCGATCTTCCGGTAGAACTCCGCCGAAAAGCTCTTGAGGTCGATGTTCATCGCGTCGATCAGCGGCAGCAGCTCCCGCAGCGGCCCCTCGCAGACATAACCGTTCGTCACCAGGATGTTCAGCAGGCCGTTCGCGCGGTTGAGCTTCGCGCAGTCGCGCACGTACTCATAGGAGATCAGCGGCTCGTTATAGGTGAACGCCAGGCCGATGTTCCCCTGCGGGACCGTCTCCGCCGCCTTTGCGGCCAGCGCGCGCGGCGGGACGTAGATCATACCCGTCTCCCGCCTGCGGGTCATGGAGATCTCGTAGTTCTGGCAGAACGGGCAGCGCAGGTTGCAGCCGTAGCTGCCGACGGAAAGGACCCGCGAGCCGGGGTGGAACCGGGCGAGCGGCTTCTTCTCGACGGGGTCGAGCGCCACGGCCGTCAGCCAGCCGTAATTGCCGCAGACGACCCTGCCGTCCCGGCAGACGCGCGCGCCGCAGAAGCCGGCCTGCCCTTCCCCGATGCGGCACCGGTGCGGGCAGATTTCGCAGACTGCCCCGCTCATGTGTGGCGCACCACCTCAAAGCGTTCCATGTGGAACGGCTCGTCGCGGCGGATGCCCGCCTTTTCGAGCGCGATCTCGATCTGCCGGCGGGGCGTGTCCACCCCGGGCAGGTCCGGCAGCAGCAGGCCGCACCGGCCGCCGCTGCGGACGATCACGCCGTAACGTTTGGGGTCGAGTTCCTCCGCCGAGGCGATGGGGGACGGCTCCCCGAGGACGTCCACGCTGTAGACGAGGTCGGGCAGCTCCTCTTCCCGCACGGGGCTGAACCGCGGGTCGCGGGTGCCGGCGCTCACGGCGTTCCGCAGGATCTCGTCCGCCACGCTGCCCTGCACCGGCCGGATCGTCCCGATGCAGCCGCGCAGGGCGCCGTCCTTGTGCAGCGAGACAAACACGCCCGCGCGCCGCCGCGTAAGGTCGGCGGGCAGGCCCTCCGGCACGGCGGCGCGGCGGCCGCCCTTCACCCAGGATTCCAGCGAGAGCCGCGCCAGACGCACATAGGCGTCCTCGCTTTCGCGGCGCTTCTTCATCGCGCCGCTTTTCCACTCAAGATATTTTGGGCCGAAGCGGCGGCTTTCGTCCGGCCCCTTGGGGCGGTACCCGCACACGGCGTACCCCACGCCGAACGGGCCTTCGTAGGAGAGAAACTCCGGCTCCACGGCGAGGCCGTCGAACACGCCGGCGAGGATCATGAACGAGCGCAGGCCGCACTCCGCGGCGGCGTCGCAGAATTCCGGGTCGAAGGTCAGGAAGCGGAGGAAATCGCCGGTTTTCATCGCCTCGGTCACCCGGCGGTCGAACTCCGGGCCCTCCTCCGCGAAGCCGTAGGGTCCGTCCTCCTTCAGTTTATGCGAAAGGTCGCCGCTCGCGATCAGCGCCGTGCGGCGGCCGAGCTTTTCGGCAGCCCGCGCGATGCACCGGCCGAAATTATAATGGGTCAGCGGGTCCAGCCCGGAAATGGAGCACCGCACCAGCCGGTAGCTCCGGTACGCTTCGTTGACGAACGTGAGGGGGACAAGCACGCCGTGGTCGACGGCGGGGTCCCGCTCCCCGAACGTTCCCGCGGGAACGCCCGCCTCCTTCGCCTGCCGGGTCAGCTCCGCGACGAACTCCGTGTCGTAAGAAAAAGAGACCGGGGCCTCCCGCGAACCGAACGCATGGAAATCCCCGCCCGCGCCGCCGCCCGGCGAAATGTGCAGATAATCCGCATAGAGGGTGGCGTGCGGCGAAGTGACCACAAGGGTCTCCGGCTTCCATTCCGCAATCTCCCGCGCGGCCTGGCGGTAGGCCCGCAGGGTCTTTTCAATCCCTTTCTCCTCCCCCTTGCCGACCGAAGGCACCGCCAGGGGCGGATGGGGCATAATGAACGCGCCGATCACCGACATACCGACCAACCACCTTTCCCAAGAAACATGAATCTTCGGCAGATCCGCGGGCGGTTCGATGGAATCCCCCATCTCTATTATAACCCATTTTCAGGCAGAACACAAAAAGCGCCCTGGAAAGCTTGGGACGATCCTCATCGGACCGGACGCCCTGCCAACCTCCGGGAAACAGGAGCGGCTCCGGGCGGGCGAAAATCAGACATTTCTGCCTTGCATCCCGGGGTATTCCGGAGTACAATATCCTCATATTGGGAGGGGGTTGCCATGGTGGAGCAGGAAATCATCGCCGCGATGAAACAAATGTTTGCGGAAGAAAGAAAAAACACCGACGCCCGATTCGACGCGATCGACGCCCGATTCGC
>ENA-UOOI01002157-UOOI01002157.1-fermentation-metagenome-genome-assembly--contig:-NODE-2157-length-17923-cov-114.856279_pt1 | contig 17923 bp, 13 predicted proteins | sample MGYA00245779_ERZ724027 | MGnify/ENA primary metagenome ERZ724027 (study PRJEB28704, sample SAMN03018318) | fermentation metagenome | biome: anthropogenic terrestrial biome; feature: soil...
TATAAGGTCCTATTCATACCAAAATCTTAAAACGACTTATGACACCCATATCATTATTTAATATCTTAGGAAAGATATCGTTTATTCTTCTGCCGCTTTTCTCTCGCAATAATATAAACACGCTCCGTATCTTCCTGCGGTCTCTTCTCCGTCAGGGAATCATATACCGCCACCCATTCCATTCCGGCCTCTTCCAGCAAGCGGCGAATGGTATCGAGGGAATATGCCCTTCGATAATGGGTTTCCTCCTGCTTTATGAAGTATTTTGGTTTTTGCGGATCGGAAGCCTTCTTCCGCTGGGAAAATTGATCACCGGTCTCTTCGGTAACCGGTGCTTCCTCCTCCACCGGAAGAAACAAGGACAGATTGATTTCATTTATCATCTCTTCCTTATAATAGGTATTCTCCCAGATAAAGCTGCCTTCCTCCCGATTCTCTGCTATGGTCGCATCTCCTATAACTTCTTCATAAGCATATTCGGTATCCAGATCAAAGATAAATATTCCCCTTGGATCCAGATAATTATTCACCAAACGGAAAACTTCTAAGAGATCCTCCTCTGTTAAAATGTAATTCATACTATCGCAGACACTGACCACGGCCGCTACGGTCCCATAGAGTTCAAAATTCCTCATATCCTGGCAGAGATACAATATGTCCTCTTTTCCGGAAGATTTCTCCCTTGCTATGGACAGCATCTCCTCCGAAGAATCGATTCCAATCATATCGTAACCTCTGGCGGACAATCGGCTCGTCATACTGCCTGTGCCGCATCCAAGCTCCAATACAATGCCCTGCTCCACACCATATTTCTTTAATAAGTGAACCACGTAATCGGTCCATTCCTCATAGGGTACATTATCCATAAAAAGATCATAAACCGATGCAAATCCGGTATAAGGCTGCATACTTAAGCAGCTCCTTTCTGTTCAGGAACGATTGCCTGCCTGTTTCAAACCATCTTATCAAACATCTCTTTCAACGCCGGATAAAGCTGTTTGAACACCTCATATTTCTTATTATAGAGCTCCACAATCTTCGGATCCTGATCCGTGGTACTGATTACCTTAATCAGTTTCGCACAGGCCTCCTCTACGGATGCATACTTCCCACAGCCGACAGCTGCAAGGATTGCCGCACCAAACGCCGGTCCCTCCTCGGAATTGATCTTGTCAACCTTAACATTCAGTACATCGGCAATAATCTTGCACCAAAGAGGACTCTTCGCTCCGCCTCCGTTAATTCGGATACGGTCAATCTGTACACCAAGGGATTTGGTGATTTCAAAGGAATCGCGAAGTGCGAAAGCCACACCTTCTAATACTGCCTGCGTCATGTCCGCACGCGTCGTATCCATGGTCATGCCGATAAAGGTTCCCCTTGCATTCGGATTATTATGGGGCGTTCTCTCTCCCATCAGGTACGGAAGGAAGTATACGTTATTTTCGCCCAGCTTTGTAATTGCCTGCTGTTCTTTGGAATACTCCTTCGTTCCGATAATCTCATCCATCCACCATTTATTCGAAGCTGCAGCGGATAGCATAACCCCCATAAAATGATATTTTCCATCCGCATGGCAGAAGGAGTGAAGCGCATTCTGATCATCTACTGCAAATTTCTGGCTGGCAACAAATACAACGCCGGAGGTTCCAAGAGAAACATTACACATTCCTGCGCCGACCGTACCGGTGCCAACCGCTGCTACCGCCTGATCGCCGCCTCCGGCAATCACTTTCACCTTTTCAGATAAACCAAGCACATTCGCCGCTTCCTTGGTTAAACAGCCAACCACTTGAAAGGATTCATGAATCCGCGCCATCTGCTCCTCTTTTAATCCGCAGATATCCAGCATTTCCTTCGACCAGCATTTATTCTTAACATCAAACAGAAGCATTCCGGAAGCATCGGACACATCGGTGCAATGCACTCCGGAGAGGCAGTATGCTATGTAGTCCTTCGGCAGCATGATCTTCTTGATCTTAGCAAAATTCTCCGGCTCATGCTTTCTTACCCATAAAAGCTTTGGCGCGGTAAACCCGGTCAGAGCCATATTGGCTGTATAGCTTGAGATTTTCTCTCTGCCGATCTCATGATTCAAATAGTCACATTCCTCCTGGGTACGTCCATCGTTCCATAGAATCGCCGGGCGAATCACCCGATCCTTCTCATCAAGAATAACCATCCCGTGCATCTGTCCGCTGAAACTGATACCATCGATCTCCGCCTTATCGCAATCCTTCGTTAATTCCCGAATTCCGTCAACAAGCGCCGTATACCAATCCTCCGGGTTTTGCTCAGACCAGCCCGGCTTAGGGAAATACAACGGATATTCCCTTGTTACGATACTTTTAATGTCCCCCGCTTCGTCCATTAATAAAAGCTTTACGGAGGAGGTTCCTAAATCCACACCGATATACAACATATGTATAATCTCCTTTCCTGTCTCTCTTCTATCCGGTAATTACCGAAACCCTGCTAAGATAACTGCTATGTACAGTATAGATAGCATACCATAATTCTTTATGCGGTTTCGTAATTGCCCGTCCTGTCCCTATACATTCGTTATCCTTAATTCTGGTTCATTATGAATTGATTTGATGATTAAACTATATAGTTTTACTATAGCAATATGCCTTATTTATGTCAAGCAAATGCTGAACTGATTTTCATTTGAGAGTAAATAATTTTTAGAAATCTCTTCCCAAGCCATCCGTTTTATGTTACCATTAAGAAATAACATGGAATTGTCTGCTCAGAGAGCAACAGGCGTATTTCCTGTTGTAATGATTACAAAACGAAAGGTGACTGTAATGGTAACAGGCAGTAAAGAACTCATACGAGATATCAATACCAATTTAGTACTGGAAACCATCATAAACCAAAATGCGATATCCAGAGCAGCAATTGCAAAGCATTTAGGTTTAACAAAAGCAACTATATCAGCCATTGTTCAGGAATTGATCAATAAAAAACTTGTTATCGAAATTGGAAGTGACGATACCAGCTTAGGCAGAAAGCCGATTCTATTAAGTCTGAATAAAAAAGCCGGATACGTAATATGTATCGATGTCGGTGTCGATACCATATCTGCGTTAGTTTCTGACCTGCTCGGCGAAGATTGCAGTTTAAAACAGATAAAGACCCCTAAAAATCCTTCCGATCTTATCAATGTACTGATTCAATTGATCGAATCAATGAAACTGCCAAAAGGAAGCCCCTATGGTCTTGTTGGTATTACACTCGGAATCCATGGTGTTATCGCAAATAACCATGTCTCCTTTACCCCTTACTATGACCTATCCGATCTTAATCTGGCAGAGGAATTGGGAGATCATTTTAATACACAGGTGTATTTAGAGAACGAAGCAAATTTATCCGTTATCGGTGAGATGACATTTCAATACGATTATCCCAATATTGCCAACATTAGTATTCATTCGGGTGTCGGGCTCGGTATTATTATCGATCATGAGCTGTATACCGGATATAATGGGAGGGCCGGTGAATTCGGTCATACCATTATTGAAATTGACGGCAGACAGTGCCCCTGCGGTAATAAAGGCTGCTTAGAGCAATACGTATCCGAACGCACTCTGCTGCAACAGCTTGCACAGAGAAAAGGACTGGAAAAGATCAGCTTTGATTCCTTTAGCCAAATGTACGAGAAGGAAGATCCGGATGCACAGGAAATCATGGAACAGTTTGTAAAATACATGTCCGTATGCGTCAACAATGTTCTAAACGCTTATAATCCGGATATTGTAGTGATCAATAGCTCCTTTACGATATTCTTCCCGCATATCACTAAGCGGATTGAGGAAGCGCTCAAGAGCAGAATGAATAGTTTTGTTAAGATAGTGCCTTCCGTATTGCAGGATACTTCCATTCTTCTCGGCGGTGTCTGCGTTGCAATTAAGGGTTTCCTGGGAATTCATAATTTAAAATTGAATCATATTGAGTTAAAGGCTTAAGACATTATACAGGTGTCATAAGCCATACGAAAATTCAAGAACAGGACCTTATAGATATTCAGGTTGGCTAATCTATAAGGTCCTATTCTTATTCCTGTTTTTTCATCTCTCTTTTCCTTTTGGTGATAATTCCACCGATCCGGCCGGATTCTTTTGCCGTCAGGGAATTCCATCCGGTGGTCATTACCTTATCCAGATAACCCAATTCCCTGGCGATTTCATATTTCATCTCTTCCTCTGGTTTCAGGTTATTCAAATCAATCTTTTTTTCTTTCTTCTTACCCATAAGCCACACCCTTTCTCCGTAATTCTTTGTTACTGTTCACGCCCTTAACAAGGTCTATCATATGATTTCGACAAATGATATCCGATCAGGAGTATTTGCATTCGTCGGTACTTTGGCTCCGTATTTTGGAGCCTTATGTACCGCTACGTAATGCAACTAAGCGAAAGCGTCTCCGAATCGGATACATTTGTCGAAATCATCACATGGTACACATGTCGGGTGTGAATAGTAACAATTCTTTACTGATTAGAGTGTTCCCATCTTCTATTGATCTATTCGAATTTCCTTGCCGGTATAGAGAGAATAAAGAATCCTTTCCTTTACTTTTTTCTTAAACATCTGCTCCAGTGCTCTCTGGTAATAATCCAGCTGCACCTCGTAGCGCTTAATTAACAGCTTCTCATCTCGAATGGCATCCGATTTATAATCCAGCAGAACCAATTCCCCGTCTTCCTCAAAGAATACGTCAATGATACCCTGAATTAATACAAGTTCATCGCTCTCAAAATCTTTATTGATCTCGTTTGCCTTAATGCCGAAGACAAATTGCTGCTCTTTAAACAGCTGGTTCCTGGATTGCGCTCTGCGCATCCGTTCCGCGATATTGCTGGTTGTAAATTGATACAAATTATAGATATTCAGCAGACGAAGCTCTTCCTCCTTCACCTTCCCCCGACTGACCATGGTCTGCAGCTGCGCCTTCATCTCTTCCATGCAATGCACCTTATCGATATCCATCAGTTTTAATACCTTATGATATAATGTTCCCCGATCAGCACCGGACAACACCGTCTCCTTCTGCCGGATAAAGTTTGGCACTGTAGCTTCCCATTCGGGTTCCGCCGACGGCTCCGCGGAAGCAGCTGTGTTCTCTTCGGAGAGTCCTTCCCGATCGTCAGAAGCTACCGATAGTTCTTCTTTATTTGTCACGGATTCGTACGGCGAAGCAGGATAGAGGATCTCGCTGTCCTCTTCATCTAAGAACTGTCCCAGCTTTTTCAGCTCCGATACCGTCATCTTCACCCGCAGTCCGGAATCCTTTTGATAAGGATAGACAAAATGAATTCTCCGTTCAATTTCCTTTCGCAGTTTTTCATCATAGATCCGATCCGGCTGAATGGAGAGCAATACCTCTTTATCCTTGTGCAGAAAAATCTGCTTCTTCATCTCCTCCTTAAGAAGGTCTCCCCGGCGGACGATAGTAATTGCCATACCATCCTTCTGCACCTTAAGAACATTTTCCTCCGGCGTAAGGTTACATCCCATCTGGTTAATCATCGCCGGAAGAACCCAGTCAAGGTAACTTTTTGAGGAAGTCATTTCAAAGAAAGAGAAATCTTTTTCCTTCAGTTCCTCCATGGATTTTAGAAACCCGGTCATAATCAGCTTTTCCTTCGCCCTTGTCATGGCAACATAAAGCACACGAAGCTCCTCCCCCAGGTTCTCCACCTGCACCTTCTTCTGAATCACCTTTTTAAGTAAGGTCGGAACCTTGGTCCTTCTCTCGCTGTCAATATACTCCGGTCCGACCCCCAATTCACTGTGAAGAATAATATTACTGCGGATATCCTGGGTATTAAACTGCTTGCTCATCCCGCCCACGAAGACAATCGGAAATTCCAGACCCTTACTTTTATGAATACTCATAATGCGAACCGTATTGTCCTGCTCCCCGGAGGTAGCTGCCTCTCCGAAATCCACCTCATACTTATGCAGCTTCTCAATATAGCGGATGAAATGAAACAGCCCGCTGTAACTGCCCTTCTCAAAGCGCACTGCCTGGGAGATCAGCATATCAATATTTGCTTTCCTGCGCTCTCCGCCCGGCATTGCCATAACATAATAATAGTAACCGGTTTGCTCCAGTATCTCTTGCAGCAGCTCATGAATCGGCGTATAGGCAACCATTGCCCGATAATCCTCCAATTGATCCAGGAAACGCTCCAATCGCAGGCGGATTTCCTCGTCGCCGCCTTCCCTGGCATAGGAGCAAACCGCGGTATACATGCTATTGTTTTGGTCTGCGGCCCGTATCAACGCAAGCTGCGTCGAAGTCAGACCAACGATCGGAGAATAGAGAACGCCTGCCAGCGGAATATCCTGCCTCGGATTATCAATAATACGCAGCACATTTAGAATCGTTGTAATCTCTAAGGTCTGAAAATAGCCGGTTCCGGTATCCGCATACGCAGGAATTCCTTCCTGCATTAAGGTATTGACAAATACCTCCGACCAGCCGGTCATACTCCGTAGCAGAATAACGATATCACGATACTCTGCCGGACGGTGGGTTTGGTTCTTCGTATCATACAGCAAAAGACCGGTATCCGGGTCGGTAAGCTCCCTGATTCTTTTGGCAATGACTCTGGCCTCCATTTCCTTCTTTGTATAGACAATATCCTCGGGGTCCTCCCTGTCCTGCTCCCCGGCTTCGGCATCCTCCGTCCTTTTCTCCGCCGGCATTTCTCCTTCGGAAGGCTCTTCCTCCTCGGTAACAAGCAGCAGCTCCACATCATTTGCCAGCCGTTCCTTCATTTCCAGACCTTCGATCATATCCTCATTCTCATATAATCCGCCATAAGCCAGCGACGCCGCCCGATCGTAGACTATTCCGCCTACCGATTCCTGCATGATCTGACAAAAGATTCCATTTACATAATCCAGGACTACTTTTCTGCTTCGAAAGTTGCGATCCAGATCAATCCTTTGATAGAGATTGGTATCCCCATTCTCCAGAGTATCCAGGGCAGCATAGGATTTGTATTTTTCCATGAAAAGCTCCGGCATAGCGAGACGGAATTTATAGATGCTCTGCTTTACATCTCCGACCATAAAGCGGTTTGGACATCCTATCCTTTCTCTGGAAATGCTCTGCAGGATGGTCTCCTGCACCAGATTACTATCCTGATATTCGTCGATCAGGATTTCCTCAAATTGTTCGGAAATCTCACATGCGGCTTCCGTAGGAACCATTTCTCCCTCTTTTTCCTCCACCAGGATCTTTAATGCAAAATGCTCTAAGTCGTTAAAATCAATTAAGTTCTTCTCTTCCTTCTTCGCTGCAAATTCCTTCCGGAAATCGGTTGTCAGCTCGAATAATACCCGCATAACACTTCGAACCGCCTGCATATCCTGAAGCATTTCCTCCGGTGCCTGGAAGAAGAACTGGGCTGTCAGATCCTTTAATCCCTTCTTGACCTCATCCCGCAGAGCCTTCACCTGATCTTTTAACTGTGGGGAGACCCCCTCCTGCTTCTTGCCAGATAACCGTGCATGGGTTATACCGCCAAATCTGCCGGCATATGCTTCGTAGGTATCTGCCATGCTAAGCTCCGTAAGCAATGCGCGGTCGGACAGAAGTGCCGGCAGATATGCCTCCGGTCCGTCCGATAAATTGCAGAGCTCGATCGCCTTTGCATTCTTCTGCATCAAATCTCCCAATACGGTTTTCACATAATGGAGGAGTTCCTGCATCCAGGTGGACCGGTTCATATCCTCCAGGGATTCGATTGCAAACTCCTTCTCCTTCTCTTCCATCCATTTCTCCGGCCATGGAGCACTCATGGAAAAGGAATACAGCTGCAGAATCAAGTCCTCCACCGGCGCATCCGATTTGGAATAGGAGTAGCTTTCGATAAATTGATGAAAATCCTCCCTTCCCTCCTCATACCAGCGTTCTAGCACATCCGCGATAACATCGGATTTCATTAGCGTAATCTCCGATTCCTCCGCTATCTTGAAAGCGGGATCCAGATCAATGCGATGGAAATAATTGCGGATCACATTTAAGCAAAAACTATGTATGGTAGTTATCTGCGCACTTTGGAGAAGGGAAACCTGCTTCTGCAGATGGGCATTATCCGGCTCCTTCTGTAGTTTTGCATCGATTGCTTTCCCAATTCTTCCGCGCATCTCTGCTGCAGCGGCGTTGGTAAAGGTAACCACAAGCAGATGGTCAATATCAATCGGATTCTCCCCTTCCGAGATCATGCTGATGATACGTTCCACTAATACCGCCGTCTTCCCGGAACCTGCCGCCGCCGAAACGAGTAAATTCTTCTTTCTCGTATCAATTACTTTCTGTTGTGCCTCTGTCCAGCCCATACACATCTCCTATCTAAAAATATTGATACGAGTGTCATAAGTCATTTTAAGGTTTTGATATGAATAGGACTGAATATATATGCGCTCCTATTCATGTTCATTGTTTTTATATGACTTATGACACTCATATCATATGAACGAATATCTTGTTACTGTTCACACCCCGGGCAACGTCTATCCTATATTTAGAGTGCTTTTTTAACAAATTGATAAAGTTAATTCTCTTCCCCGAAGATCTCCTGTCTCAGTTCCTCCGTCGATTTCTTCGCCAGGTTTCGGTAGCCATGCCCCGGCAGCCGGCTGTCAAAACCGCAGGCGGAGCGGAATTCACAGTAATCGCAGGCGGTACGGTCCCCGTTTCGATATGGATTTAGCCGCGTGTCCCCATGCAGAATCTGTTTACTGTCCTCCACCAGCTTACGGTTCACATAGCTCACCAACGCTTGAAGCTCTTTACTTCCTGCCGCAGAGGAACGCTTCGCCAGTTCCCCTTCCTTATTGGTTTCCACAGGTATAATTTCCGATTTTACCGACGCCCGCAATGTTCCATCCGGACCGGCAAGATTTTGGTCCATGAGTGCCAATACCTTTTTGTCCTCATTTGCCAGACCATTCATCCGAAGGCTTTTAAAGATTTCTTCCTCGACCTGCTCCGTCTTGGCAACGATCGGATCATCGATATGGTAGTAAAAGATACCGGAAGGCACTACCTCCTTCTGCGGATACCTGTTTTTCAGATATTCTATGGCAGCACTGAGATAAATGGAGAGCTGCTGCTGTAAACCATAATAGATACTATTAATATCAAAGAAGGTATTGCCCGATTTATAGTCAATCACACGCACATATACTTTATCCTCTTCTTCGTATAAATCCAGACGGTCAATCCGCCCCTGCAGTGAAAGAACGGCGTCAGGGACATGGAAGAAGGGCATCTCATATCCAGCCGGCTCAAAGACTCCCTGCTTAATCTGGTTGCAGAGTGCCCACAGGGTCCGTACCGTGATCCGTTTCATCCGGGTGATTAAGTACTCATTTCTCTTGGTACTCCGAAGGTAGGAATTCTCATATTCCTCCACCGCCTTCTCAACACACCAGACAGCCCAATCCTCCCGCACTTCATCCGGAATGGTATGCCAGGTATATTCCCCCATATCCAGCTTCTTTGAGAAATTGTCAATCGCATTGTGAAAAATATTCCCTATGTCCGGTATCGCAAGCTTATATTCCCTTCGCTCCTCCAGGGACAACCCATAGGACATAAAATGGGCGAAGGCACAGCCGGCATACTGCTCCAGCCTTGTCACACTTCCCTTTAGCTCATTGCCATAGAGAAGTTTTGCTGCCAGCTTTGAGATTCCCTTCTCCTGATTAACATAGAAGGCTCCCTGCACAAGCTTACTTAACACCTGGTGGGTCTCTTCACCGGATTTATAATATAGAAACAGTTCCTTCCAGAGGTCCGTAACCTCCCTCTGCTGAAACTCCCGCAGTCCATCGGCCAGATAGGTAAGCCCCTGATCCCTTAAGATATGCTCCGCATCCTCTTTTGCCTCATCATCCATACGGACTGCAATCTGTGGAAACAACTGTTTCATCTTACCGATCAGATAGGAGGGATTCACGGATTTTCCTTCCCCGTTAACCCGATGATAGGTAAGATAGAGCTTATCCTTTGGCTTGGTCATACTGAGATAGATATAAAACTGCTCCGTAAATGCCTGCTGCCGTTTCGTCGGAGCCAGCTCAATGTCGTTACTTATCAACAGCTCCCGCTCAATATCGGAAAGAATTCCACCACTGGATAGAGATTTCGGTACAATTCCTTCATTCATCCCCATAAAGAACAGTACTTTAATATCCTTGAGGCGGGTTCTCTGCGTATCACCCACCACAATTTCATCCACACCGGGAGGAATAAGCCCCATCTTAACTTCAATTAATCCGGTTTCTATAATCTCGCCAAATTCCTTCAGCGTAACATGCTCGGACCCTAACAGCAGTACCATCTGATCGTAGAGCTCCATAACAATCCGGTACACCTGCTCAAATTCCTTGGCTGCCAACGCCTGATTCTTCTCCTGGAAGCTTTGCCGGCACTCCTCCAGCTTCTGTTCGACCTGAAGCCGGACGCCCAGCTCATAGAGTGCTGTCGTATAATCTTTCAGTGTCTTTTCTTTATCCTTTAAAACCTCATAGAGGGGCTGCACCTCTGCGATCAATTGCTCCCGTGCCTGATTGATTCGCCCTAAGTCCACCTTCTCCCGGCTGCGAAAGTTCCTGGTAAATGGCTCTCTATACCGCTTGCTCCCCCGGATTCCCGTTGCAAGGATATAGTTTTCCAACAGGTCAACCTCCTCCTTCGCCACCTCGGACAGACCGGTCCGCAGATAGCGGAAAACACTTTCATAGCTGTAATCCTCTGTAGCAATGGCAATGGCGGAGCGAAGCATTTCTACAAAAGGATTATTTAGGATATCCTTCTTATAATCAATAAAGCAGGGGATCCCCATCCGGGTAAATATTTGCTTGACAATCCTGCCGTAGCTTTCAATATCCCCGGTAACCACGGCAATATCCTGATAGCGGCAGCCTTCCTCCCTGACGAGCCGTTTGATCTCCCTGGCTGCAAAAGCTACCTCTGCTTCGGCATCCTTTGTCTCATGAATCGTAATATCTTCCTGCTCCCCTTCATAGGACCGATAGGGATAGCGGAATAAATTATGCTCCAGAAAGGCAAGGGCAGGGGAATGAAAAAAACGGTAAGGAACTTTGCTTTTATTACATTTCTCCGCGTATACCGGTTTTTCAATCTTGATATCATGATCCTGCGCTATCTGATACAGCTTCTGGATTGTTTTCTTACTTAAGCTAAACAGCTGATGATCCGCCACGGGAGCCATTAAGTCTTCGGACGGATCAATCGTAACCGTCACCATGACCTTCCTTGCGTATTGCATCATTTTCGCCAACAGCTGATACTGACAGGGAGTGAAGCCGGTAAAGCCATCCAGACAGATCACGCTGTTTTTTAACCACTCGGACTGATCGACAATCTTATTTAATACCACAAGGGTTTCCTCTGCCGTTATATAGCGTTCCTTCATAAAAGCCTGAAAACCGTTATATACCGTTAAAATGTCTGCAAGCTTCGCTTTTAGCACCGGTTTCTTCGCTGCAATCTCCTGCATCTTATCGAAGTCTTCCGGCTGAATATTGTATTGAAACAGTTCGGACAGCATGGATTTTAGTTCCCCGATAAAGCCCGGTTTCTTTACATTGGAGCCAAACAGGATCAGATCCTTGCGTTTTTCAGCGACTACTTTGCGCAGTACCATACTCTTACCCGTATCCTCCAAGATTGGATAATCGTTCCCTCCTACCTCATCAAAGATACGGAACGCAAAGCGAAGGAAGCTAAGGATATCCACATTCATCACACCATGCTCCGGGTGCATACTGACAATATCCTTCTGTGTCTGCAGAGTAAACTGCTCCGGCACAATAACCAGATAGTGCGTGTCTCTATTTAATTTTGATTGTTTAATTACCTCACGGTATAGCTGATAGGATTTACCGGAACCGGCACTTCCTAAGAATAGCTGCAAGGACATAAAATATCCCTCCATCCTTTGGAATTTATCTGCATAAATTATTCTACTGTATAATACTATATAATAAGATTAAGACATGAAGCAAATCATGCTCGGAGGATAGATATGGCAAAGACAAAAATAGTCGTTATCCAGCTAAAAGAAATCATATATACGGTAATATTTGCCGTCTTAGGCATTCTTCTGATTCTTCTACTTATCTTTATGTTCTGGCCGGATAAAAAGGATGAGACCGTTTCAGAAAATACCGAGATTTATAGGGCAGGCGTGTGGACCTCCTCCATCGCATTAAGCGATACAGCAATTAATCTAGAGGTTGTGGTAGATAAGAATCATATTAATAAGGTTAGCATTATCAATATCGATGAAACCGTCACGACTATGTTTCCTCTTATAGAGCCCTCCCTAGAAGATATTGCGACCCAATTATATGAAGATGTTCCGATCGAACAGGTCAAACTAAACGAGGACAGTAAATATACGCAGCAGCTTTTACTGGATGCAATTAAAGCAGCCCTAGATAAGGCAAAGATTACACCTTCACCGGCACCACAATAAATAACTTACATAGCACCTTCTATTGATACTGTAATGCTTATTTCTGAAACGATAAGCATTACAGTATTTTCTTAAACAAGTCTCAATCCAATAATTCTAAGATTTCTGTCTCCCTTTACTACGATACCTAGGGTAGCTATGGTAGGTCTTCATTTCTGTTCGGGTTTTGCCTCAAAATCACGCATTGCATAGTTTCTACTATAATAACACTTTTTTACCGGCTTGAACACTGTTTTAATTTAGTACTATTCTTGTAATCCTAATCTAGCCCGGATGATTCATTCATAAAGACAATTAAAGAAAACGCTTGGAATTGTATCAAATAAGTTTGGGCATCATTTTTTCCATATTCTGGCTCCATTCCATCAAGTACATCTTCTGAAAGTACTTTTCCAATGTTCCAATATAATGAGATTACTGATATATTGATTTTCTTTTTTAACATCATTTTTAGCATCCTATATCATCTCCGATATTTCTGAATAAAGATCATCTATATGAGTTATGGGTGTTATTTCATTATTCATGTATAAACGTCCTTTCCAAAAATGGCGACATGCCGCCACTTTTCTATAGATACATAAACATCGTTATAATATCATTCCCTCTTTGATACAACTATGACCTTCCATTATTTCAATAGATTGTTGATCTTTTTCTCTGATAATCTTCCGATAAGTTTTTCATATATTTTACGATATGCTTCCTCTGTACTTATTATTTTATGTTTTAAGTTTGCTTCCTTTTCCCACTGCTCGCAGGTCCCCCAGATATAAGTACTCCATTGCTTATTTAGGGTAACCCCTCTTTCTAATACGGTAACCTGCATCCCCTTAAGCAGATTATTCATGGCATTATCAAAAGTTTTTTTATTTATTCCTAATACTGTCTTTATCAATTCCGTATCCTGTCCTCCATGCTGCTCTAAAAAATCATATATCTTCTCTTCATTTTCACCCGTTATTTTGTGATCTTTCATAATTTTAAAATAAGGATACATTTCATCTGAAATATAAGTTGTCATACCTTTAAATATTTTACTAAAGTAAACTTTTCTCTCTTGGATTAGTTCCATAATAGTATCCCAATCGCCCCCGATATCCATAAGATTATCAAACTGAGAATTAGAACCAAGTAATAATATTCCGCTCTTTTTTATGTAATCATAAATATACTCTTTACTATTCATACATACTTTCCCTCATTTCTACGCGGTTTTTTTACATCATGAAGTTTGCGAATACCTTGAAGGCACAAACTCTATGAATAAATGAATCCTATGTAATTTATTATATATTCCCATATTACAACATATTTATCATCTAGCCAATCGGTATTTTTTAATTTTACCAACCTATAACATAGCAATGAATTATGTTAATAAAAGCAATCCTATTGGATGGATCCTCTGTAAAACATACGATCATTATAAAACCGTTACGATTAAATACCTTGGATATCGTAATTCAAAGTTCTTGGAATTAGAAAAGTACTACGGCTTTTCGATTTATAGCAGCATAAGTATAAAGAAACCCGGTAAGGAACATTTTCTAGTCTTTCCTTACCGGGTCTCTTATTAGGATTATTCTTCAACCATAGCAAGCTCTTTCAGCCATATTTCTGCCGAAGCATCACTTGGCATACGCCAATCTCCCCTCGGGGATAGCGAAACCGAACCGACTTTAATGCCGTCCGGCATACAGGAGCGTTTAAACTGCTGTGTAAACAATCGTTTATAGAAGGTTTCCATATCTTTACCTATTCTTTGCTTACTATTTTGAATTTTTCTTTTTTCCAACATTTTTATTATTATCTGGCGAAAACGTGCCCATGAGCAGATACTCCCTGCTGTTTACAAATGGCGAACCAGAACGGTCGGTTTTGCGGAGCTAAACGGCCGAAATGCGTTTTTGAACGGTCTCCTTAATGATTACTAGTCCGGTGAAGCAGACTTCCTCATAGATCTGCTTAATTACCCTTCACTGCAAATATGGTGCCAATGTCCTGTTTTCGTTTCATAGTGGTGCGGCGAGCGCATGGGTGAATGGCTTAAATCAGAATTTAAAATATTGAAAATATTATACCTGTAATACTCTTTTAGTTTGATGATAGTAGAAAAAAGCATATGCGCTAAACAAAAAATTTACCGTCCCTTTTTCCAAGGAACGGTAAATTTTTTCCACATTCCAACTATGTTACTATTCCGCTCATAAACACTTGGCACTTTATGGAATATCAGAATTTGGATCTATCCTCTCCCTCCAAGATTTAGATTCTTCAGTTTCCACAATCGAAGAGAAAACCTTTCTAAATGATGTTTCAATCCCGCCATTTTGATTTATATATTCTCCATAATATATTTTAGCCAACTGCTTTATGGCATCTTCATTAATAGCCAAAGTCATAACCTCTTGTTTTGAATTGTCATCCCATAAAACGATATAATCAAAATGATTAACTTCCGGGAAAAATGTTACTATTTGTAGCGCGTGATAAGCAATGCTTTGATATATATCTTCTTTAACTGGGAAGGAACCCACTTCGGGAACAAATGATGTAGAGACTGACATCTTCCCATCGCTCGTATTAATCCGAACTTTCTCGGCAAAAGTAAAATATTGATTTGTAAAGTCCTCTATCCTCCGATAAACCACTTCCTCTTTTATTTTGTTTGTCCTTGCTGATTCAGTAAACAAACCAATTAATAACACCAAAAAGAGAATCGATGAAATAGCTACGGAAAGGATCAAAACTTTTTTCTGCATATAGAACTCCCCTATAATTATGATAATAATTCTAGTAACTTATATGGCGTTTTAGCCACTTCCTTGTAGAAATGGTCTCTACAAATCATCTCCGATCCCATTATAATCAAGTTTTATTTTACCAACCATTAAAGCGTCTTAAAGAATAACCACTTAAAGCAGTCATACTTCTTGTATAGAGTTTTGTTTTATCATCTCCCGAAGTTGTGGCTTCGCGCGAGCTTATTCCATTAGTGGAAGTTCCAACATAGTACAATACATGAGAACCAGCCTTTACATACATATCATATATACTTCTATTTGATTCACTTATAGATTTAGTATAAGTTGATGAAGCAAGTTTGGTTGTGCTTAATTTAGATGTAAAGCCTGCAGTAGAAGATACAAAGCCTGAACAATCAAAGCCAGCCGTACCTCCTTGCCATTCACCGGAACTTGTTTTAATATTTCCTGCAAAAATATTCTTACTCATTGCGTCGAGAAAACTAGTCCAGGATGAAGAAGAATGTGTATCAAGGCCATCAAAACCTCCCCAACAATATGGAATACCTACTTGATCAGACGGCTTTGATGCAATTGCTAAATAGTCTGGTGTTGTTACATTGTTTGAATCAGGATTTTTAGCATTATTAGCAGTATAAGTCCATTTTAACAGGCAACAGTCTATTGCATTGTCCATAGTTTCACTTACGGTATTCGGAACATTTATGGTTTCAGCAACTGCATTGGAAGAAGAACTGATAAAATCTGCTTCTAAAGCTTCTTTTTTTATTTCGGAAATATTGGACTTAAAATTTTCGAAAGTCACAAAATCTTTCCTTATAACTTGAATTCTATCGTCGAAGCATTTGATTTGGTATAAACCTCCGTCTTCGGAGATTTCAAGAACATTATTGGGCATAAAATAATAATTCTCTAAATCTATGGATGCAATACCTAAACATTTATCACCCAAATACTTCCTAACAGTATATTCTCCAAATACTATTGACGTATCTATCTGTTCAAAAAGATCTACATATAAACAGTCATTATTATCGACATCTAAAATTTGAAGGTTACCAAGTAATTCATTTGTGGTTAATTTTATGTTACTATTTGAATTGATTGATGCAGAATTAGTTCCCTCCATAACAACAGTATAGGTATTACCTTTATTCTTTGTAAAGCCTTCAAGGCATGTTTTTTTACCACTGGCCATATCACTGACAAGATAACTATAGTTTATTCCTTTACTAATATTACCACTATAGTTATTTTCATAATACAACCATACATTTCCATCTTCACTTACATACAATTTTTGCATTAAATAACTCTCCATATCATCAGGAAGAGCTATATCTTGAACTAAATTTCCTTTCATATCAATTACATAGATCTTACCGGCATCATAATCCATTAAGAATATCATCTCTTGAGAAACTACAATGCTTCTAACGTAAACAATATAAGGAGTATCAATATCATATATAAATTTGCCATCCTGATATAGGTTCACTCTTTTATTTACATTGTCAACAATATAAATTGTATCATCGTCAGTTACTGTAAATGCCTCAGGACCTTCGCCACCACCTTGCATACTATCGGAATAATTTATTTCGCCTTTCCCATTACCGATTTTTGTAGTTAATATAACAGTATCTAATGATGTTGAGTCAGAAGTTACGGCGCTTGCATTTGATGTAAACCACGACGTAGTACTTACTAACAGTGTAAACACTAATAAGCCACATATTATTCTTATTTTATTTTTCATATGAACATCCCTTCCCCATTTAAATTTAAATGGTTGTTATAACGCTACTCTTACCAATACATTCTGTTACATATCCGCGAAGATCATTTAATACAGTATCCTACTTTTTGTCTTACGTTGACTATATGTACATCGTCCCTGACCTGAATCTTTTAAGCTTCCATTGTAACTATTTAACCATTCCTTCTGTTTTTGTTTGAAGACCGACTAAGAGAAACATATCAAGCAGCCAGTGGAGTCACCCCTATCCATTTGTATGTTATGCCGCAGTACTCGGGTTAATGCTGTAAAACACCTTGAGACACTGGTAATGGACTAGTTACAATCTTTTACATAAAAGTTAACGAGCTAATAAAGGAAGTAATTTGTCAAAAATACTGTTCTTTCGCACTCATTTCATCTATTAACGCTTCTGTATATACTGTCATTGTTAAAGAAGAGAATAGAACATACACAGTAACAGTAAATATCATTGCTGAATCTTTTTCATTTTCGACTGTCCTCTTCTTATCAAGCTAGTTTATGTCCACACTTAATATTAGTAGCATTCTAAAATACCAATGGAATCACCTTCTTTACAATGTTTGGATAGTTTCCCATCCGGTAGGTTAATGTTAATTCGGCGGTTTTATGTATAACATACGAATAAACTTAATGGCAACATTACAGTCATGTCCATTCCAATTTGGATTTCCACCACATTTAACCCCTAGAACGATATCTTTCGCCATATATTTACCCTCTTACAACTTTATTGCTATAATATTACGTTATATGTTATTTATTGTATTATATCCATATTATAACATACCTGTCGTTTAGTCCATAGGTATTTGTTTATTTTTTACTAAATATAATGAAGC
>ENA-UOOI01002158-UOOI01002158.1-fermentation-metagenome-genome-assembly--contig:-NODE-2158-length-17913-cov-4.375350_pt1 | contig 17913 bp, 16 predicted proteins | sample MGYA00245779_ERZ724027 | MGnify/ENA primary metagenome ERZ724027 (study PRJEB28704, sample SAMN03018318) | fermentation metagenome | biome: anthropogenic terrestrial biome; feature: soil; material...
CACCTCTCCTTTATTTTATCACGGTTGGGTGTACGCTTTTGTTATATCACTCCAACCCACTACATCCGCGTGGACTTTCTGGAACAGGTTGTGCTGGGCGAAATCCGCAGACTGACAAAATTCGCAAGCAGGTATAAGGCCCTATCCGAAGTCACAAAGGCCGTTTATGAAGGCAATGCTGATGTAGTTCTGGTGAAGAATCTCGCGCGTATCGGACACGAATGGGGCTTGGTGCAGGAATATATCGACTTTTTGAATGAACACAAAGTAACGCTGCTCTGTATCACGGAAGGGTTGGAAATCAGCCGCCATAACCCATATCCGTTTTAAGCGGAAACAAAAAGTCCGGGTGTTCTTACGGCATTTTCAAATGCTGTAAGAACACCCGGAATGGTGCGCGAGATGGGACTTGAACCCATATGAGAAATCTCACACGCCCCTCAAACGTGCCTGTCTGCCAGTTCCAGCACTCGCGCATGAACTCAAATCTGCCAGAAACGCAAAGACAACAAGGGTATTATAGCATTGCGCGCACTCCCTTGTCAACCGGAAAACAACATTTTTTACAGCTCCCGCGCGAGCTGTGCCAACTCCTCGTACGTCACCAGAGAATCCAGCACCCCTGGCAGGGAGGAGGCGGAAAGATGCTCCGGCAGACCGAGCCTGCGCAGCAGGACGCGGCGCTTTTCGGCGCTGTGCTCGCCGCCGGAGAGCCCCAGAAAATACAGATCGCTCTTCGTGATCTTTTTCCCGGCGGGCGGGGCGGAGGCCTGCGCGGCGACCCCCGCCCGCTTCAGCGCCTCCAGAATGACGTCGTCCGGCAGACCTTCCACCCCGAGTTTTCCCTCTTTGGAAGGTTTCCGCTTGCGCTTTTCCTTGCCAAAAACATCCGGGATATAAACGTGCCGGATCTCCCCCGCCGGAATGGACCCGGAAAGGTAGTGCCGGATCAGGAAGCCCGCGGAATCGCTGTCGGTCAGGACGAGCAGACCGCGCGTCCGCGCCAGTTTGCGCAAAAGCGCCATCTGCTCTTTGTCCCGGAAGATCCGGAAGCCGTCCGTCTCGAGGATCAGCCCGTCGATCAGCCGGGAAAGCCTGGCTTTGTCGTATTTTCCCTCCACAATGACGGCTTCCTTCACGCGGATCAAGCTTCTCCCCCGCTTTCGGAAATCCAGATCAGTTGCGCCAGCAGCTTTTCGAGCACGAGCCTGCGGTCGCCTCTCGCGCTCTTCAGCGCGAGGTCCGCCCGGCAGAGCGCGTCGAGGCTCCGCCGCAGGGCCGGGACGGAAAAATTCCCGGCATTCCGCTCCGCGTTGCCGAGGCGGAACTCCTTGCGGGCATAGTCGAAATGCTTGGCCGGCTCCATGACAGAAAAGCCGCTCTGCACCGAGGCCTTGACCCGGTACAGGTCGAGATACGCCCCGGAGAGGACGCTCAGGATCGCCACGGGCTCTTCGTTCTGATAAAACAGCTGGTTCAGAATGGAATAGGCTTTGTCGCAGGAGCCGGCCAGCAGCGCCCGGGAGAGGTCGAACACCTTTGTCTCCAGGTTCTTCGTGGTCAGCGCGTCGACCGTCTGTCTCGTGATTTCACCCGGGCCCGTATACGCGCAGAGCTTTTCCATCTCGTTCAGCGCGTTCTGCAGACCGCCGCCGCACTGGGAAATCATGTAAGATGCCGTTTTTTCGTCCATGGAGCAGCCGCGCTTCTGTGCGGCCGCGCGCAGAAGCCTGCTCATCTGCGTCCGGGACCGGAGCGGCACCTGGACCGTCGCGCCCGCTTTGTTCGCCTTTTCGAGAAATTTTTTCCAGGTCCTGTCCTTCGCGACGTTTGCCGAAAGCGTGGGGAGGTCCATGACGAGCACGCAGGACTCCGGCAGGCTGCCGAACAGCTCCCAGAGTTTTTCCGCCTCCGCCGCCCGCAGCGCCCCCGCGTCGAGATCGGAGACCTCCACGCATTTCCGCTCCGCCAGAACGGGCATGGCTTCGACCGCCGACGCGATCTGCTGCACGTCGGCTTCGGCGCCGTCGATCTTCTGGAGGTTGAAATCCCGCGGGCCCCCCGCGTACGCCTTTGAGACGAGTTTTTTCGCATACGTGCGGATCATGTATTTCTCTTCTCCGTAAAGAAAATACAGGCGCGCGAATTCGGATTTTTCAATCTGTTTTTTCAGTTCCGATTCCGTGATTCCCGGCATTATTTTTCCCTCCCGATCGAAAGAGTCCGGTTCCCGGTCAGTTGAAAGACGAGATTCCCGCGCCCGCCCGTCCAGACGCTCCTGCGCGCGGCCACCGCGCGCAGGGACTTGGCGAGGTCGCTTTCGTCCATCGCGAAGACGGAGACGGCGGCATCCGGCCCCTCCTGCTCCGAGGGGGCGGCATCCGTCACAAGAAAGTCGCAGCGCCTCCACGCTTCCGGCAAGGAGGAAACTTCCGTCCCGGACGGACAGAGCAGAATGCTGACGCCGTCCGCGCGGATCATCGCGGCAGCCGTCTTTCCGGACGAGACGGTGTCCACCGTCACCCCGTTCCAGAACGACGCGTGCGCGTCGGAGCGGTACAGGACGCTCTTCGCCGAGCCGCCCATCGCTTTGCGGACGTAGCCGTCCACGCCGACCGCCTGCGGGGCGAGGAGCAGCCGGGGCGGATACCGGCCGGAGATCTCCGGCGCGGCGGAAAGCTCGTCGTGGCCCTGCGTCAGCAGTTCCATGTAATCGACCCGCGCGACGTTCTCATGGTTCAGCCACGAGACGACCTGGCCCGAATTGAACGTGTCGCAGCCGACCACGGCGGCACGGGTGCCTGCCGTCAGGACGACGGAGAGCGACGAGCCGGTGTCCAGCACCGCGACGCGCGTCACGTTGCGCCGGCAGATCTGGAACGAGAGGATGCCCGTCAGCAGCACGATAACGGAAAGGCAGGCCGCCTGCGGGAAAAGGCGCTTTCCCTTCCCCATGCCGTACGCGGCGGCGAGCAGGAGCACCGTTCCGGCGAGCCAAAGGACGACGAACCCCTGCGAAGCGGAAACGCTCGCGAGCGGGATCCGGGCCAGCCAGGCCGCGCTCAATCGCATGTACCTGGCGAGCAGGCCGGCGATCAGCGCGAACGGCATCGCCAGGTACGAATGCGGGAGCAGCAAATTCAGCACGGCCGCCCCCGCCCCGAAGCCGATGAGCAGCGTGGAGGGCACCAGTTCCATCAGGTTGGCAAGCGGAGAGACGATCGAGACCGTGCCGAAGTTCAGCAGGATGATTGGCAGGGTAAAGAGGGTCGCGGCGGCGGACGTCGCGAGCGTTCCGTTCACCCCCTGCACCAGGGGCCGCAGCGGGCGGATCCTGTCGAACCGGCCGTTGAGGAACGCGGCGATCGGGCCGGACGCCAGAATCAGGCCGAGCGTCGCCGAAAACGAGAGCAGGAACCCGACGTCCGCCGCGGCGTACGGATTGGGCAGGCAGATCAGCAGCGCCGCCGCGCAGAGCGAATTGAGCGGGTCGGCCCGGCGGGAGACGACCGGCGCCGCCAGGTACAGCAGGCACATCAGGCCGCTGCGGGTCACGGGCGGCACGAAGCACGTGACGGCCATGAACGACAGAACGCCCGCCGCCGTCAGCACGGAGGCGGCCCTTTTGCCGAGGCGCAGGAAGAGGAAAAGAAACATCAGCAGTTCCGCGATAGTCGCCATGTGAAGGCCCGAGACGGACAGGATGTGCGAGACGCCGTCCGTGCGGAAATCCGAAGAGAGGCCGCTGTCGAGTTTCGACACGTCCCCGAGGAGGATCGCGTTGACCAGCGACGCCTCCCGCGGGGGGAGGACGTCGTCCACCGAGGCGATCAGCGCACTGCGGAGCCTGAGGGCGTAATAGTACGGGGGATGCGAATCCGCCGGAAGGACCCGGACGCCGTCGTATCCATAGAGATAGGCGAACATCGAAATCCTCTTGGACTCGTATTACCCGCGGGAGGAATACCCATCGCCGCCCTGCGGCAGGAACAGGTGGATCTTGCCCCGGATCCGCGAGTAGGGCTCCACCGACAAAGCCCGCTGCGACGAGAGCCGTATTCTGAAACGCTGCGGGGCGGTTTTGTCGTCCACGCTGTCGATCTGCAGGACGTAGTACCACCGCCCGTACTGATTGACCGGGAGCTCGCAGACGGTCGCCGTCACGGTCTCGTCGCGGCCGTCCAGCGCGCGGGACGGCTCCACGGCGAAACGGGTGTAAAGACAGAAGCTGCCGAACGCGACGGCGGCGGCCAAAAAGGCTACGGGAAACACCCGCGCCCGGCGCGTGCGCCAGTAGACGAAGGTCACGGCGAAGCCGCCGGCGCACACGAAAAACAGGATTTTCAAAACGCCGGCCCCGAAAAAGACGGCGGCCGCCTGCGTCAGCAGGTAGCAGATCCCCACCAGCACGAGCGGCCGTTTCATCTCAGCTTCCCCCGAATCCGAACGTCATTTGAAAAAGAGCGGCAGCGGCTCGAGAAAGATGATGTCCTTGCGGTCCTTGGCGTCGCCTTCCGCGAGCACGCACGCGCGGCCCACAATGTTCCCGCCGTACCGGTCCACCAGTTTTTCCATGGCCGCGAGCGACTCGCCCGTGCTGATGACGTCGTCCACGATCAGGATGCGCCTGCCGCGCAAAGTCTTTTCATCCTCCTCCGACAGGAACAGATTCTGCACATGGTCCGTGGTGATGGACTTCACCTCCACGTGGATGGGGTTGCGCATGTACGCCTTCACGCTCTTGCGGGCGACGACATACCGGCCGCATCCCTGCCGCGCCATTTCGTAGCAGAGCGGAATGCCCTTCGTCTCCGCCGTGACGACGACATCGTGCTCCGGGCAGACGGCAAGCAGCGCCGTCGCCGCCTTTTCGGTCAACTCCACGTCGCCCAGCATGATGAACCCCGCGATGTCGAGATGCTCGTCGATCGGGCAGATGGGAAGCTGCCGCTCGCAGCCGGCGATTGTCATCTTATAATAGTTGCATTTGCCGCTCATCGTTATCAGTTCGACCTTTCAAATTTTATTGCGCAGGGGGAATCAGGCCGGCGCCCATCGGGCGTCCGCCCAGAAGGTGGAAATGCAGATGCGGGACGGTCTGGCCCGCGTCCGGCCCGACGTTGCTGATGACGCGGAATCCGGAGTCGAGGCGGTTCTTCGCGGCGAGTTTTGCGATCACTTCAAAGATATGGGCCACGACCGCGCTGTTTTCGGGCGTGACGGCCGCCGCCGAGGGGATATGCTGTTTCGGGACGACGAGAATATGCACCGGAGCCGCCGGATGGATGTCGTAAAAGGCGAGAACGGTGTCGTCTTCGTACGCTTTTTTGGCGGGAACCTCCCCGCTGACGATCTTGCAGAACAGGCAATCCATTTCAAAATCCTCCTTTTATTATAATCTTATTTCAGAAAACCGGCAATGATTTTTTGCGCGGAAGCGAGCGCCTCATCCAGTTTGGAAGGGTCCTTCGCCCCCGCCATCGCGCTGTCGGGGCGGCCGCCGCCGCTGCCGCCCGCGACCGCCGCGACTTCGCGCACGATCTTGCCCGCGTGCGCGCCCTTCGCCTGCGCGCCTTTGCCGGCGCAGGCCGCGAGGGACACCTTCCCGCCCGTCACGGCGCCCAGCACGGCGACGCAGTCCCGGGAACGCTCCAGAATCCGGTCGCACATCACGCGCAGGGCGGCCGGCTCCGAGCCGTCGAACCGGCCGGTGACGATCTTCACGCCGCCGGTCTCCCGTGCCGAATCGAACAGCGATTCGACGCGCACCGCCGCCAGTTTCGAGGTCAGCGATTCGATCTCGCGGTCCTTTTCCTTCAGTTCCGCGGAAAGCTGCTCCGCGCGGCGCGCGAGCCCGCTCCTGTCGCCGAGCTTCAACGCCGCCGCGGCCCCGTCCAGCTCCGCGAGCGCGCCGTCCAGAAACTCCAGCACGTTCGTGCCCGTCACGGCCTCGATGCGGCGCACGCCCGCGGCGACGGAGCTTTCGGAGACGATCTTGAACAGGCCGATCTGGGCGGTGTTGCCCACGTGCGTCCCACCGCAGAATTCCTTTGAGAAATCGCCGGCGGAAACCACGCGGACGATCTTGCCGTACTTTTCCCCGAACAGCGCCATGGCGCCGAGCTTTTTCGCCTCGTCGATCGGCATTTCGCGGTACTCGACCGGCAGCCCCTTCAGAACGACGCCGTTGACGGTCCGCTCGACCTTCTTCAGTTCTTCTTTTGTGAGGGCCGCGAAATGGGTGAAGTCGAAGCGGACGCGCTTTTCGTCGACCAGCTGGCCCGCCTGCTCGACATGCGTGCCGAGGACCTGCCGAAGGGCGGCCTGAAGCAGATGCGCCGAAGTGTGGTTGCGCATGATCGCAAGGCGGCGCTGCGTGTCGACCAGCGCCCGCACCGATTCGCCCACGCGGATCCCGCCCGCCGTGACCCGCGCGTGATGCAGAAAATTCTTCGCCTGGTTCTTCGTGGTGTCCGAAACGGTCAGCACGGCGTCGTCCGACTCCAAGGTGCCGGTGTCGCCGACCTGGCCGCCGCTCTGCGCGTAGAACACGGTCCGGTCGAGCACGACGGCGACCTCGTCCCCGGCGGTCACGGACTCCACGCGCCCGCCGTCTTTCAAAATGGCCAGCACCTTCGCGGAGCAGCCCATCGCCTCGTAGCCGAGGAACGAGGTCGCAGGCACGCCTTCCAGCACGGATTTTTCGCCTTCCCACGCGTCGGCGCCCGCGTTTTTACGCGCGGCGCGCGCGCGCTCGCGCTGCTCGCCCATCAGACGGTCAAATCCGTCCGTGTCGACGGTCAGGCCGCGCTCCGCGACGATCTCCTTCGTGAGGTCGATCGGAAAGCCGTAGGTGTCGCTCAGGCGGAACGCGTTTGCGCCGGAGAGGATTTTCGAGCCCGCGGCGGCCGTCTCGTCGACATAACTGCCCAGGAGCTGCAGCCCCTGGTCAATGGTGCGGGAGAAGTTCTCCTCTTCCACGCGGATCAGCTTGACGATCGTGTCGCGCTTTTCGGCAAGCTCCGGATAGGCGGCCCGGTTCTCGTGGATCACGGTGTCGGCGACCTTGTAGAGGAAAGCCTCGCGCACGCCGAGCAGGCGCCCGTGGCGCGCGGCGCGGCGCAGCAGGCGGCGCAGGACGTAGCCGCGCCCTTCGTTCGAGGGCATGACGCCGTCGCCGATCAGGAACGTGGCGCTGCGGATGTGGTCCGTGATGACGCGCAGGGAAATATCCTTCTTTTCCTCTTCGCCGTACGGCACGCCGGTCAGTTCGACGACGCGCTTCATGATGTTCTGGATGGTGTCGACGAGGAACAGGTTGTCCACGCCCTGCAGGATGCAGGCCAGGCGCTCGAGGCCCATGCCGGTGTCGATGTTCGGATGCTTCATCGGCGGATAATGGCCCTTGCCGTCGGAGTCGAACTGCGAGAACACGACGTTCCAGAACTCCACATAGCGGTCGCAGTCGCACCCGACGCCGCAGGTCGGTTTGCCGCAGCCGTATTTTTCGCCCCGGTCGAAGTAGATCTCCGAGCAGGGACCGCACGGGCCGGAACCGTGCTCCCAGAAATTGTCCTCTTTGCCGAGACGCACGATCCGCTCCGGCGCGACGCCGACCTCTTTCGTCCAGATGTCGAACGCCTCGTCGTCGTCCTGATAGATCGTGACCCAGAGCTTGTCGACCGGGAGCTCGAGGACTTTCGTGCAGAACTCCCACGCCCAGGCCGTGGCCTCGCGCTTGAAGTAATCCCCGAACGAGAAGTTGCCGAGCATCTCGAAGAACGTGCCGTGCCGCGCGGTGATGCCCACGCGGTCGATGTCGGGCGTGCGGATGCATTTCTGGCAGGTCGTCACGCGCTTGCGCGGCGGCGTGATCTCGCCCGTGAAATACTTCTTCATCGGCGCCATGCCGGAATTGATGAGCAGCAGGCTGTTGTCGTCCTTCGGGATGAGCGAAAAGCTCGGCAGCCGCAGATGGCCCTTCGACTCGAAGAAAGACAAAAACATCTCGCGCAGTTCGTTAAGCCCCGTCCATTTCATTTTCGTTTCTACCCCATTCCAAAAATATGTTCGGCCCCGGCCCGGCTGCTTCCCTGCGGGAGTTGCCTCTGACTCTCCCGCCAAAATCAGCCGTTCCATTTTCGCCGCGCTTCACGGCGCGGCGTGCATGCAGACGCAGTCTGCAAAAAAATAGGGTTTTCCCGCCCGTATGGGACGGAAAAATCCGTGGTACCACCCAAATTGCGCCGCATCCGGCGCCGCTCAAAATCCCTTAACGCGGAAAAAACGCCGCGCTTCGTCGCGCGGGGCTCCGGGCCGGCCGGAACGCTGCAGACCCGCGGGAACCTTTCAGCGGGGGGTTCCCTCTCTTTTCCGGGGAGACCGTGTCCTTTTGCCCATCCATGCCTGTCGAATATTCCAAATACTGTCTCAGTATAAACCGGTCGCATGGAAAAGTCAACCGGCACAGCCGGTTTCGGCCCGCCATTTTGTTCAATGCAAAAATCAAATTGTTTTTGGCGGAATGGTCTAGGGAATTACTCCCGCCGCTTTGCTGAAATTTACGGTCGGGTCGGGACCCGGACGGTCCAAGCCAACTTACAAAGGTGAAAACTTCGCCGCCGGGAGTTTCCCTAAACCCTCCCGCCGGAAAGGGTTTGTCTTTTCCAGCGGGCTACCCGGCGGGGCTCGCCTGCGTCGACACGACGCCGAGGCCGTAGAGGCCGTCCGCGATGTCGCGGAACGCGGGCCCGCAGGACGCGCCGCCGCCGCTGCCGCCCTCCACGAAAACCACGACGACGTATTTGGGATCGTCATACGGATAGAATCCCGCGAACCAGGATTCCACCATTTCCACTCCGTTGACGTAGTGGCCGGTCTGGGCCGTCGCGGTCTTCGCCCCCGCCTCGAGGAACAGCGGCTTGCCCTTGTTGCTGGTCCCCTCGTCGATGGAGGATTTCATAAACCCGCGCAGCAGCGCGGCCGTCCGGGTGGAGATCACCGGTTCCCCTTTCGGCTGCGCCGCTCTCTGCGTAATCTTCATCCCGGCGTTCACCAGGCCTTCGTACAGGCTCGGCTGTGTGTACGTTCCCCCGGAGGCGACGGCATTGACCATGGCGGCGATCTGCAGCGGGTTCGCCGTCAGGTCGCCCTGCCCGAACGAGAAATTGGCCAGCGCGCGCGGAATGGACAGCTCCTTCGCCGTCGGCAGCACGCCGGAGTCGGAGGAAAGCCCCGGCGCCAGAGAAAACGACCGGCCGAAGCCGAGTTTCTCCGCCATCGAGAGAAAATCGGCGGGCGGTACCTTCTGCATCAGATTGACAAAATAGGTATTGCAGGAATTCGCGATGGCCTGCTGCATGTTTTCAGTCCCGTGGCTCTCCGAATTAAAGCAGTGGAACGCGTTGCCGTCCACCGTGATGGAACCGGTGCAGGTGTATGTCGTCTGGGGGGAAATGCCGTCCTCCAGAGCGGCCGCGGCCGCGACCAGCTTGAACACGGAGCCCACGCTGTACGAAGAAAGCGCGCGGTTCAGCAGGGGCGAATCCTTGCTGCTCAGCACCGACGCGACATCGTCGGGGGAATAGGACGGGCGGCTGGCCATTGCGCGGATCTTGCCGGAAGGCACTTCCAAGACCACGACGGCCCCTTTCCCGACGTACTGGTCCGCCGCTTCTTCCGCAAGGGCCTGCACGCGCCGGTCCAGCGTGAGGACGACGCCGCTCCTCTGCAGATAGGAGGTGTCCTCCACCGTCTTCTGCTCGCCGGAAAGGACCCGGTTCATGGCGTCCACCGGATAGGATACGGTGATTCTGCCCTGATTTTTGGTCAGCTGGCTGTTGAACGCCTTCTCCACGCCGGCCGCGCCCTCCCCCGCCCCGTTGAGATAGCCGAGGATGTGCACGGCGGGCTGCCGGGCGGAATACCGGGCGGAAACGGTGAACACGTCGGCGTCGGGCGAAGAGATTTTCCGGGGCAGTTTCAGGGCGAACGGCTTGTTCGCCGTCAGCAGGGGGTAGAGCTCCTGCATTTTGGCCGCGGGGAAAACCCGGTTCAGTTCCTGCGTGACCCCGATGCTCGGGACGATCGACGCGACGACCTGCCGCCCGTTCCCCGTCAGGGGGTTCAGGTGGCAGTCGTAGATCGTGCCGCGCGTGGAAAACACGTTGACCTTATCGGTCTGCTGCTGCGCGGCGGCCTGAGCCAGCTGCGTCCCGCTGGAAAGATGATAGAGGCTGAGAATGGAAAAATAAAACCCGACGACCACCATCGCAAACAGGGCCACCGTCCGTTTCCACATAAAAATCCCCCCGGCGGTTATCATTGCCGGGGAAAAAAATTTTAAACATCGGAGATTTTCCTGCGGAAGATCGCGCCCGGCGGCACGGGCGTTTCCACGGGCAGCAGGACGGTCATCTGCGCATGGTTGGCCGACTCGACGGGGACGCCGTCTTCGTCCGCGATGCCGTCCATTTTCAGCCGGTAGGGCGGCCGGCCGGGCTGCAGCACCTCCGCCTCGTCGCCGCGGAAGAAGCGGTTTCTCTGCGAGAGCACGGCGCACCCGCCCCGCATGCCGCAACAGACGGCGATCTGCTCCCAGGCGCGTACGTAGCCGCCGTTTTCGTAGACCTGCCCCGCCCCGCCGCCGAAATAGAAGCCGGTGCAGTATTCCCGGTGGCTGACCTTGCCCGGCTCCTCCAGGATCCAGCCGGGCAGAGGGGCGTCCGGGCAGCGGGCGTATTCGTCCAGCGCCCAACGGTACGCATTCGTCGTGACGGCGGCGTAATAGGCGGATTTTGCCCGCCCTTCGATTTTGAAGCTGCCCACGCCCGCCGCCACGAGCTCCGGCACGTGAGAGATCATGCACAGATCCCTGGAATTCAGGATGTACGAGCCGCCGTCCCCCTCGAAGACCGGCATGGGGCGCCCCGGCCTCGTCTCCTCCACAAGCGCGTATTTCCAGCGGCACGGCTGCGCGCACTCGCCGCGGTTCGCGTCCCGCCCCGTGAAGTAATTGGAGAGCAGGCACCGGCCGGAAAAAGACACGCACATCGCCCCGTGGACGAAGGCTTCGAGCGTGAGCTCCTTCGGCGTCTTCGCGCGGATCTCCGCGATCTCCGAAAGCGTCAGCTCGCGCGCCAAAATGACGCGCTTCGCGCCGAGCTCGAAAAGGGCGCGCGCCGTGGCGAAGTTGGCGACGCCCGCCTGGGTGGAAATATGGATCTCCACGCCCGGCGCATAGTGCTGCGCCATGCGCATCACCCCGAGGTCCGTCACGATCAGCCCGTCGACCCCCGCCTGCCCGGCCTGCTCCAGAAATTCCGGAAGGCCGGCGCATTCTTCGTTGCGCACGACGGTGTTGCAGGTCAGATACACGCGCACGCCCCGCGCATGCGCGTAGCCGACCGCGTCCGCGAGCTCCTGAGCCGTGAAATTCGGCGGCGAACCGCGCATGCCGAACGCCTTCCCGCCGAGGTAGACCGCGTCGGCCCCGAACCGCACGGCCGCCTCCAGCCTTTCCCGGTCGCCCGCCGGGGACAGCAGCTCCGGAAGCGCGGCATCCGCACAAAACGGCGTCATGGGCGCAGCCCCGCTTTTCTGAGGTTCGCCTGATGCTGCACCGCCGTCGAGGCGTAATAGGCCTTTCCGTTCTTGTCGTGGCAGAAATAGTAATAGCCGGTCGAAGCGGGGTTCAGCGCCGCATCGACCGCCTCGATGCCGGGGTTGCAGATTGGTCCGGGCGGAAGCCCTTCGATGGCGTAGGTGTCGTAGCGGCTCTTGTAGGTGCTGCGGATCGCGGCGGGGACGAGCGCCTGCGTGCGGTACGGGTAACAGAGGGTCGGGTCGGAATCGAGGTGCCGCAGGACCGCTTTGCTGCTGTTCAGACGGTTGTGGAACACGGACGAGACCTTGTACATGTCGTCCTTGTCGGCCGCTTCCGACTGGATCATGGAGGCGAGCGTGAGGAGCCGGTCGACCGACATCTCCTCCTGTGCGGCCCTGTCGCGGATCTGTTTGGTCAGCTTGCCGTTGCAGTTGCTGACCATCTTTTCGACCGCCTGCACGGGGTTCTCGTTTTTGAAAAACTCGTAGGTATCCGGGAAGAGATAGCCCTCCAGCCTGTAGTACCGTTCGGAGGAATCGGTGACGGCCTGCAGCATGGAAAAGTTCCCGTCAAGCTGCGTGCCGCTCATCGCCGCGACCGCCGCCTGCGTCGTGCACACGCCGTTCTTCCCCAGCTTGTCGGCGATCTCCAGGACCGTCGAGCCCTCCGGGAAGGTGAGCTTCACGGTGTCCACGCGGTTCTTGGCGGACTGGATGGAATTGATGAGGGCGAGGTAATCCATGCCCGTGGTGATCTGATAGCTGCCGCCGCCGTAGGTCTTCGGGGCTTTCGTCAGTTGCGCGTACAGCCGGAAGAAATCGGCGTCGCGGATCGCGCCCGCGCTGTAAAGCAGCCGCGCGACCTGGTCGGACGACGCGTTCTTCGGGATCTCGACCGTCACGGAGACGTTCTGCCTGCCGACGGCCAGCATGTCCTCTAGGCCGGACACCGCGTATTTTGCGAGAAGAGCGGAGGTCAGGAGCACCATGGAAAGCCACATGAGGCGGAAAAAGCGCCTGTTTTTCCTTCCCTTTTCCCTGCTGCGCAGTTCGTGCGCGAGTTTTGCCCGCCGGGCGGGAGACATGCCGTCCCGCGTCCCGGAACGCCTCTGCACTTCGGCCGGGTCGCTGTAGCTACTGATGACGGTGTCGGGATATTCCGCCGGGGATTCGGGGCCGGCGTCGCCGATATGGACCTCGAATTTTCCGCCGCGGCGCCGTTCTTCCGGCTGATGTCCGTCGTTCATCCGCGCTCGCCTTCTTTCCTCTCAGTGTTCGGCCGGCTTTTCCGGCATGCGCCGGATATATCTCTCCGTGACCAAAATATCGACCGGGCGGTCGTAATATCCGTGCGGAAGGTTCCAGCGGGTGCATCCGCTGTAGCAGAGCCCCACGGTGATGCCCGTAAAACCCGCAAGGAAGCGGTCGTAGTATCCCTTTCCGTAGCCGAGCCGGTATCCCTGCGAGTCGAAGCTCAGGCCCGGCACGATGCAGAGCGCGCCGGTGCAAGAGCGGGCCGGGCGGCATCTTTCCGCGACCGGCTCCAGCACGCCGTAGCAGCCCGGCACAAGGTCCCCGGCCGAAGCGATCTCGTAGAACTCCATCCCCATCGTCTTCGGAAAGCAGCGCGGCACGGCGACGCGCTTGCCGTCGGCAAAGGCTCTTTTGATCAGCCGCAGGGTGTCCACCTCCAGCGGCTTGCTGACATAGATGTAAAGGACGGGCGCGCCCGAGTACTCCTTCAGGGCGGCAAAACGCGCGCCGATCTTCTCATCCATCGCGGACTTCCGTTCCGGCTCCAGCCGTTCCCGGAACCTGCGGCTCTGCGCCCGCAGATTCTTCTTCATCTCCCGGATATTCTTTATATACATTGAATGCTTTCCCGGATCTTCCGCGACCGCTCGCCGCCGAACAGCTCTTCGACGAGGGTGAGGCCGAATTTCACCGCGACCCCCGCACCGCGCGCGGTGACGATCTTTCCGCTGACGCAGACCGGGTCCTTCAGGACCTCCGCCGCACCCAGCTCTTTCTCAAAGCCAGGGAAGCAGACGGCCTTATGCCCTTTCAAAAGCCCGAAATGCCCGAGGATGGACGGGGCGGCGCAGATGGCCGCGATCCATTTGCCGTTCTGCGCGCAGTAATTGAGGCACGCGCGGACCATCGGCGATTTTTCCAGGTTTTTCGTGCCCGGCATCCCCCCCGGCAGAATCATCATTTCCATCTCTTCGAGCGAGACCTCATTTTCCGTCAGGTCGGCGGCGACTTCAATATGATGGGAGCCCGTCACGCGCCTGCCGCCGACGCCGACGGTGCGGACCTCGGCGCCCGCGCGCCGCAGCAGATCGACGGGGGTGACCGCCTCCACTTCTTCAAAACCCTCTGCAAGAAACAGATAAATCATTGTAGAAACCTCCTTGCGGCGTGTCGCCGCAGCCAAACCGCGCCGTTCAGCCGCATAAAATTCCGGGCCGCAGCCGGCGCGAGAGTCCTTGGAAATTCCCGGATGTCTTTGTCTCCGGGAGCCGTCCCAAAACCGTCCGGGCAAAGTCAGCTTCCCATTTCCGCCTGACTACACGCGCGGCCGCACGGAAGCGGGAAACGCGCCCCGGGAACAGCGATGCGGCATCAGTCCATCGCCATGCCGAGATACGGGCCGCGGGGGGTCAGGTCCTCCGGCAGCGTGCCGCCGATGGGGCGGATCATCCCGAACGGCCGCGTCTCTCCCTCGCCTGCGAAAGGGCCCGCCTGCGCCGGAAGGCGGAAACGGTATTCCTCCGCCGGCATCTGCTCGAGCAGGGCGCCGGCAAGAAGCGGAAAACTCTTTTCCGCGGCCATCGCCTCGAGGACCGTGCAGGCGTTTCCCTCCCTCCGGCACAGCGCGTAGGCGCTTCCGCCGGAATCGGCGCAAATCAGCCGGTCGCCGTAAACGGCGCTCAGCCCGGCGGCGAAACGGAACATGCGGTCGCTCCATAAAACGGAGCCGGCGCACTGGGCGAGGCACGCCCCGCGCAGCGTGTTCAGGCGCCTGAAATCCGCCAGCGCCCTGCCGCGCACCGGCGCGGCCGCCGCGCGCATCCGCCCGGCGGCGACCGCGAGAGTCCGCGCCTCGAAAAAGGGCCGGTAGCCGAATTTTTCATAGAACCGGTAAAGCCCCTCGTCCGCCGGAAGCACCGCGGAAAAGCGGTCGCCCCGGTCCGCCCCGGCGATAGCGGCGTAGGCGAGCAGGGAAGACATATATCCCCGCGAGCGGAACCGCGGCAACGTGGCGGCGGCGTAGACGTAATGCGCCTGCAGATCTTCCCGCCCCGCCAGCACGGACGCCGGCAGCAGGTAGACCGCCGCGGCGATCTCGTCCCCCACGCGGTAGACCAGGCAGTTCCGGGGGAAAAAGGAATTGTTGAGAAGAAAAAGCGGGCAACGGCGCGGGTCGCCGAAAGACACCTGCCACAGATCCGCAAGCCGGCGGCGCATCCCCCATTTCGCAAACTCCACCACGGTCAGTCCGCCCCCGTCTCCCCGGCCGAAAGGAAAAATTTCCCGACGACCAGACGGGCCAGTTCCCCGTGGATGGCCTCCACGCTGCGCGGCCTCCCGTTCTCCGCGCAGGGGATGACCTTCCAGCCCAGCTTTTGCGCGGCGTAGGCGGCGCTTTCCCCGCAGGATTCCAGATAGCGGAGGTCCCGCTCGTGAACGTCGCGCCTGCCGCCGTCCCGGCTGTAGCGCCGCCGGAGCAGCTCCTGGGAAATCCCGGTGGGCATATCGAGGTAGATGGTCAGATCCGGCCGCGGGATGCCGAGGCGGACGTATTCAAAGTCCTCGACCCACGCGATGAAGGCATCCCATTCGCCGCGGGGGAGCTTCGGCATCTGGTAGACGATGTTGGAAGTCGCATACCGGTCCGTGAGGATCAGCCTGCCGGCCGCATAATCGGCGCCCCAGCGCCTGCGGAAGCTCGCGTACCGGTCCACCGCAAAAAACGTGGACGCGGCATAGGCGTTGACATCCTCCGGTTTGTCGCCGAACGCCCCATTGAGGTACATGCGCGCCAGCGCGGACGACTCTTCGCCGTATTCCGGGAAGGAGACCCGGCGCAGCGCGATCCCCTTCGCCGAAAACCCGCGCTCCAGAAGCCCCGCCTGCGTGGCCTTTCCGCTTCCGTCGAGCCCTTCCAGCGTGACCAGGGCGCCCTTCATGTGCTCTCTTCCCTTCCCAGAAAATGCGCGCGGACTTCTTTGGCGCGCCCGCAGGACATCTTCCCTTCCGTGCAGGCGCCCCTTAAACACGGCGGCCCCGCGAAACGGAACAGATGCGGCGCGACGCCCTTCACCAGGCGCAGCATCTGTTCTGCGACGGCACGGATCTCCCACTGGGCGCGGTTGCAGCACCGGAGCGAAAAGAAGTGCAGAAGCTCGCGCGCGTTGAGCGTACAGATCAGCTTCGTCTCGCACGCGTTCGGAAGCACGAACCGCGCGTCCTCGTTCGCCATTTTGCGGGCGGCGCTGCGCGCGGACTCCTCGTCCCGGCCCTGCGCCGTCAGTTCTTTCACATGCTTTTCCACAAGAAGGGCGCGGAGCCGGTCGTAATGGCGCTGGTCCTCCTCCATCGCGCGCAAAAACTCCTCCTTCGCCTCGGGGATGGCCTCGATCGCCGGCGGCACGACATACTCGAAGTGCAGCTCCGCGACATAACGCTGGCTTTTCACGCTGTAGGAGGCGATGCGGTGCCGCGTGATCTGGGCGAGCAGGGAACGAGAGACGCCCTCGATGCCGAACGTGAAGACGGCGTGCTCGATCGGGCTTTCATGCCCGATTTCGGAGAGCATGTCCACAAAATCGGCGGCCTTCCGCTCGGTCAGGCCCTCGGTGATCTGCCCGATGCCGGCTTTGGAATAGCACAGCTTCGCCGCCGCGGCGACCACTTTTTCCGGTTCCGGCGTATGGGCGATCAGAGTGACATTTGCCATTTTCCCTCTCCCTCTCTGCACAATTGCATATATTATAGCAAATTCAAAACGCGGAATCAATCATTTCGGGCAGAACGGTTTGCGCGGCCCGCCCCGCCGAAGCCTGCGGGCGCCCGATTTGTCGGCGGCGCGGCGTATGCCGCCCCGCGGGCAGGCAATAATAAGGAAAACGGAGAGGAAGTGAAACCATGAAAAAGAAAAAATCGGACGCGACCGAGATGCCCATCGGCCTGATGATGTCGCTGGCCATGAACCGGAAGGCCATGCGGAATTTCAGCCTTCTCCCCGACGAAAAGCAGAAATCCGTCGTGCGCTACATCGAGGCTTCCCAGACCGGCGCGGAAGCGAAGAACCGCATCCACACCGCCGTGGACAGCCTGGAACAGGGAAACACGGGATTCATCGGGTAAGCGGGGCGAAAGCGGCGGTCTTCCGTCGAAACGAGGTTTTACCATAAGAGAATTCTGTAACACAATCAAGCGGCTCCCATAAAATGTTAGGGAGAAACAAGTTCCACTGAACGTGTTAGGAGGATGATTTTATGGATAAAAACAGCGCCGAGGCCAGCAATCCTGGGAATATCAAGGAAGCTGTCTGCATTAACGCCCCGCGTGTGTATGATTCCTGCAGTTCAAAAGAATACCTCGAGGATCTTCGGGTTTATTTTACCCCCGACAAGCATGAACTGATCGAACAGGCGAACAGCGTGCGCCTGCGCAGCGTCGAAGTCATTAAAGTGTTCCTGCGCCTGGAACCGGTCCCCTTCAACCAGGGGTTTTACTCAGTGGACCTGAATTTCTTCTTCGACGTCTGCCTTGACATCTTCAAATCGCAGTCCCCCTGCCCGACCGTGGTGCACGGCGTGTGCACGGCGAACAAGCGCGTCATTCTGTTCGGCAGCGAGGGCAACGTAAAAATGTTCACCTCCGGCAGCAGCGAATGCCCGGACGTGGAGCCCTCGACCGGCAAGGTCCTGCCGAAGGCCACCTGCATGGTGTCGGACCCCATCGGCCTTTCCGCAAAGATCTGCGACCGTCCGCCCCAGGGCTGCGAGCTGTGCAGCAGGATCCCGGACAGCATCGGCACGCTTTATGGCGATGAGTTCGACTACAGCAACGCGCACTCCGTCTATGTGACCATCGGTGTTTTCACCATCGTCCAGCTCGTGCGCGTCGTTCCCCTGCTGATCCCGACCTACGAGTTCTGCATCCCGGAAAAAGAATGCCCGCCGACTTCCGACAGCCCGCGCGAAATGTTCCGCCGCATCGAATTCCCCACGGCCGACTTTTTCCCGCCGAAAGTCAGCGACCTGTGCGACAACCCCGGGACCGAAGGCGAAACGGACA
>ENA-UOOI01002159-UOOI01002159.1-fermentation-metagenome-genome-assembly--contig:-NODE-2159-length-17912-cov-9.049168_pt1 | contig 17912 bp, 22 predicted proteins | sample MGYA00245779_ERZ724027 | MGnify/ENA primary metagenome ERZ724027 (study PRJEB28704, sample SAMN03018318) | fermentation metagenome | biome: anthropogenic terrestrial biome; feature: soil; material...
TCCCACGGTTTCCGCCGGGGGATCAGCCTTTTGTTGCCTGCACGGCCCGGCCGGCGGCCCTGCGGTTCAACAGATGCCGTAGTGCCAGAGCAGAAAGCAGGAAGAACAGGAAGCGCGGGGCCCGCTGCGAGGGCTCCGCACGACGATATTTTTGACCGGACATGTCCCGGGCATCAGGCGCGAAAGGTACGGTGCACCGGAAAAAACATAGAGGCTTTTCACTTCATCTGTTCCGTCAGAACGCCGCCGTCCATGGTCAGCGTCCGGTTGCCGTATTCCACAGTTTCCAGGTCATGCGTTACCATCAAAACGGCGGTGCCGTTTTGAGCGGCCCTGCGGAACAATTCCATGATGTCCCTGGCTGTCTGCAGATCCAAGTCGCTGGTAGGCTCATCCGCAATCAGCAGCGCGGGGCTGTTGATCAGCGCCCGCGCGATGGACACGCGCCGCAGCTCTCCGCCGGAAAGCTCCTGGGGATACGACTTTGCCAGATGAGGAATCCCGGCTTGTTCCAGCAGGGATAAAGCCCTGGAGCCTGCACCCCCGCTCCTTTAGAAAAAATAAAAGGGCAGCCTGACATTATCCAGCACGGTCAGATTGGCAAGAATACTTTCTCCCTGCGGAATGAAACCGATTTTGGAATTTCTGTAAACGGATGCCTCCCGGTCGTCAAGGGTTAAAATATTCCGGCCTTCCATTTCGATACTGCCGGACGTGGCCCTGACAAGCCCCGCGATCATATTCAGCAGCGTGCTTTTTCCGCTGCCGGAACGACCGACGATGCTTACAAAATCTCTGGAGGATATTGACAGATTTGCGTTGTCAACGGCTTTGAACGTTTTTCCGCCCCGTTGATATCCCTTGGTCAGTTTTTTGATGTCCAGCAACATGCTATTCGCCCTCCCGGAAGTTGCGGTAGGGTTCTGTTCTGCTGATTTTTACCGCAGAGTAAGAGGAAGCCAAAGGTCCGATCAGGCAGGACAGGACCAGGCTCAGGACCAGAATCCCCGCAATCACACCGAAGTCCGGCTGAAGATACGGCAGGCCGAGCCGGTCGCCGATATAGATGCTGAACGGGAATACGACGGCGGAGGACAACAGGATGCCCAAAACGCCGCCGGCCGCACTGATCAAAAACGATTCCGTCAAAATGACATGCACCAGCTTTTTCCGCGTTGCTCCCAGGGCCCTCAAAACGGCGAACTCTCTTTTCCGTTCGTTTGCCGTCACCGAAAACATTACTGCGAGGATGATTGCCGCCAAAATCCAGAGAACGGCAGTCAGCGCAGAAAGAAAGACGGTCAGTGAACCCAGATTATCTGCAATCCCCGCGATCATGTTTTTCGTCTTGATCACCTGCACGCCGTCCAGCTTGGAGCGGATATTGTGGACGACCGCGTCCGCCGTATAGCCCGGCTCAGTTTTGATCAGTACGGAGGAGATCGAGTTTTTCGGATCTGTTTCAGACAGAAACTTCATACCGGCCTTCTTTGCATCCTGAAACAGGGAACTGATGGTATCCATCGTTACAAAGACGGAAACATCCAAACCTGTCCCCGTTTTTGCCAGCTTCGCCGCAACCGGGTACTCACGGTTAAAAAACCTCAGCGTTTTCTTGCCGTCGGTGGCAATATCGCTGCCGACAACCAGCTGCCCGTCGCCGATCCTGCCGCCGTACGATTTGGCAATCCACGGTTTGATCACAAAATCGGTATCGGGGTCGAAACCGATCAGCTGTACATGCGCCGAACAGCAGTCGGCCGAGAGGGTGACCAGAAAAAACTGGGAGGATACCCTGGATACCCCGTCGATCCGGGAAATCTTCTGCGCAACGGATTTGTTCAGGTAAAAGTAAGAGGGTTCCCCTTTCAGAAGAATGGCTTCCATGCCCTCGTCGTAGCCGGTGGGCACCACGGTCAGATCGGCGCCGAACCTCTGCCCGATGCTGTCCATTCCGTTTTTTAGGCTGACGACCAGGACGGAGCCGCCGAACAGGACAAAGGACAGAACGGACACCACGATGACAAGGCCGAACGTGCGGAACGGCCGGCGTTTTAGATTGAGCCCCGCCAGCCGGCTAAACGACAAACTTTTTTGTTCCTTCATCGGGCTTCGTTCCCTCCTCGCCGCTTTTGAAAAGATAGACTGCGTATAAGGCCGACAAGACGATCACGGCCCGCTGAGCACGCTTAAAGCCGGCAAAGCGAGAGCACGGCAGGTCATGTGTGCGTTTTCGCAGACGCCGATCAGCACGGTCGGAATCAGAAGCGCGAGGATTCCGTTCAGGGCAGCGGAAAGGCTCAGTCCGATTCGGATCTGCTTCGATTTAAAAACGATCAGCAGGGCGCCCAGAACCGAGATCAGAAGACCGATTCCAAGTTCAGCCTGAGCGGTCCAGCGGCATTTCATCACCATGGGGGGCGGAGGAAGCCGCACCTTCCGCCCGTACCCCGCATACGGGGAAAACCGTCTGCGGGCCAAAAGCAATGAAAGCGCCCAAAAGGATCAATAAAATTCCGGTCAACAACCTGTTTTTCATAGAATCCCTCCCAAATCGGAATTGTTTTTGAACAGAAAAATCAGCCTGTTCCGTTCAGGCTGAAATCAGTTTGATCCGCGCGCGGGGCAGATGTCCTCTTTTTTCCGAGCGCTGCAATCGGGAACGGGGGCCGATCATTCGTTCCGCCAAGGAAGGGCGGCGGCTCTGGCCTTTTTGATGCCCGTGTTGATTGCCGTGACCAGAATGCCGACCAGGATGATCCCCGCCACAACCTTCGTGTAATTGCCAAAATCCGTGTTGTACTTCACATACCAGCCGACGCCGACCTGCCCGCCGATCATTTCCGCGCTGATCAGAACCATGAAGGCGGCCGAAAGGGACATACTCAGGCCGGAAAAGACGGACGGCAGGCAATAGGGAAATAGAATTTGGAAGTACAATGCCGCCGGATCCACATCCATGACAAGAATTGAATCGAGCATCCGCCGGTCCATATACGCTACGGAGTGTATCATCCTCAGAAACATCCCCCAGAATACGGCGCAGAAGACGATGAATGTGGACGCGGCGCGGAAACTGGGCAGCAGGGCGATGGCGTAGGGGGTGTAGATCAGCGGCGGGATGGGGGTGATGACCTTCACGACCGGAAGCAACACCTCGCGCACGCGCACGTTCCAGCCCACGAGAATCCCCAGCACAATGCCGAGCGAAAGCGACCATGCGAAACCGAGCGCGAGAAGTCCGAGTGAAGAACCGATCCCCGCCAGAATCATGCTGCTGTCGCCGGCATAGACCGCGAAAACATCCTGTGGAGAGGGGAAAAGGTTGTTGGGGGAAGAGCAGAATTTGGCCGTCGCGGATTCCCAGAGAATCAGGAGCAGGTAAAGAAGAGAAAGAATGTCCCGCGCGGACTGGCTTTTCCGCTTGACGAAACACACCGTCTCAATCAGGCAGACGACGGCCAGAAACGGTCCGCTGCCAGCCACCTTGACGCTGTCGGGCAGCAGGAGCGTTTCCAGGACGAGAATTCCGAACACCAGGTGGGGGAGAAGAAGCTCCGCTTTTCCGCGCAGGACCTTCAGCGGCATTTTCCTTCCCTGCGACGGCACAGAATCAGGCTGCGGCATTTTTTACGACCGTTTCCTTGAAGTTGGACTGCAGTTCCTGATAGATCTGGTCCTTGGGGTTTTCTTGGACGATTTGTTTCAGGGCGTCGCGATAAATGCTGGTATCGACATGCTGAAGGATGTCAACTTTGGTGTTTGCATCGATATAGCCGCATTTTTTCATTCCTTCGTAGTAATTGTAAACCCCTTGAATATCCGGATCCGGGCTGAGCACAAGGTCGCCGTATTGATAGGTGAGGAAGCGTATGTCGTCCTTGCTGAGTTTCAGATAGTGGGATGCCAGATCCACCGTTTTGTTCTGGTCGGTCTTGTAGAGGTGGTATGCCTTGATCAGGGCCTTCTGGATCTTTACATACAGGTCGCGGTTGTCTTTCAGCGCGGACGGCCTTGCAAGCTGACGGCAGCAGATGAAATCCCTGCCGATGATCTGTTTGATGAACTGGACGTGGACAAGGCCCTGCTTTTCCGCGGCTTTGTAGAATCCGCCGTTTACGATGCCGGCGTCTGCGGAGCCCTTGCGGACCGCTTCAATCACGGAGGTGCCGGAATCCAGTTCGATGTATTGAATGGTTTTCAGGTCGACGCCTTCCGAGGCAAAGTAGGCGCGGAGCGCGATATCGCCGCTGTTGGTGCGGTTCACGGCGATCTTTTTGCCTTTCAGAAAATCCGGAGACAGTTTTCCGCCCCAGGCCGCTTTGTTCTTCGGGGTGACGACCAGCGACTCATAATCGCTCATCAGGCCGCCGTAGATGGTGAGATCGTTTCCCTTGGCGATGTAGGAAAGAGGCGCCGCGGAGCTCCATCCCCCCACGTCCGCTTTGCCAGATGCGGTCGCGGCAAGTGTGTTGCTGGCGTTGTCGACGGGTTCCAGAATGATATTCAGGCCCTCTTCCTCGTCAAAATTCGCTTCCGCCGCGACCACCGGAAGAATCCCCCCCGTCCCGGTGTTGCCGACGGCGAACTTTACGTCGGTCAGTTTTCCGCTTTGGGCCGTCCCTGCCGCCGCTGCGCTCGTCTGGGCGTCCTTCGCCTGGGATGCGCCGGCTTTTCCGCCGCAGCCCGATGCGGCGGAAAGGATCAGCGCGGCTGCCAGCGTGCCGGCAAGTGCCTTGATTCGGCCGGATCCCTGTCCGGAAGTTTCCTTGCGGTCATTTTTCATGATGATAACCCTCCTTTAGATGGTTGGCATTCAGGATGGCTGCCAGCGTATGGCAGCCTTTCTGAGCCGCGCCAGTCCGGAGTTGACCACCGAGACCAGCACGCCGATGACGATAAATCCCGCAATGACGCGGGTGTAGTCCGAGAAATCCGAAGAATATTTGACATACCATCCCACTCCGCTCGTCGCGCCAAGCATTTCGGCCCCGACCAGCAAAAGGAACGAATTGGATATTTGAAGCGAAAGCGTTGTGAAAATAGACGGGACGCAGTATGGAAGCAGCACGTTGAAAACGGTGGAGCGTTCGCTCAGGTTCAGTGCCTTAGCGGAATCGGTCAGCTTTTTCTGCATCTGGCCGAGGGTGTCGATCACTCCGAGCAGGACTGGCCAGAACAGCCCGCTGCTGAGAATGAAGACGGAAGCCGCCCAGAAGCTGGGCATCAGGGCAACCGCATAGGGCGCGTAAATCAGCCCCGGAATCGGGGACAGAACCTGGGCGATCGGCTGTACGATCCCGCGAAGCCGGTTGTGTCTGCCGGAAAGAAGCCCCAGAGGAATGCCGAGCGCCAGCGCAATGGCGAAAGAAAGCGCCATCATGCCGAACGAGCTTCCCACGCTGTTCAGAATGACGCTGTCGTCCTCCAGAAAGATCGCGAATACGTTTTCCGGCGGCGGAAAAAGGAAATTGCCTTCCGTTGAAAATTTCGACGAGTACAGTTCCCAAATGAGGAAAAAGGTAAAGACGATCGTCGCAATGCCGCAGGTCGCCCGCTTTTTCCGACGGAGAAGAAACACACCTTCGATCAATGCCATCACGACGGCGAAAACCCACCGGGAATGCACCTCCGCCCGTCCGGGCAGAAAAATCGCCGCCGTCAGCGTGAGAAAAATCAGATGCGGAAGCACGCGCCCTTTCATCAGGCGATCCCCTCGATGCGCGCTTCGGGTTCTTCCGGTTCTTCCGCGGAGTCGCCGAACAGGGAGAAAAGCTGTTTGCGGAACTGGATGTAAGCGCCGGTTCCAATGATGTCCTGGCGCTTTCTCGGCCGGCCGAACGGAACCTTCAGCGCGCTGAAGATTCTTTTTTCACGGAGAAAAAGGATCCGGTCGGAGAGCAGGATCGCCTCATCGATGTCATGCGTGACGAACAGGACGGTCTTCGGCTTTTCTTCCTTTTCCAGCAGGGCCAGCAGCAGTTCCTGCAGAAGCACCCGGTTCCTTGCGTCGATGGCCCCGAACGGCTCATCCATCAGAAGAATATCCGGTTCCATCGCCAGGGTCCGCGCGATGGCGACGCGTTGCTGCATCCCGCCGCTGAGCTGGTAGGGGTACAGCCCGCCTTTGCCTTCCAGCCCCACGAGCTTCAGGTACTGCTCCGCTTTCGCGGCGGTCTCTTTTTTGCTGGCGGAGCCGGAAATCTGACGGATGCCGAATTCGATGTTTTTTCTCGCCTTCATCCACGGGAACAGCGAGTAATGCTGAAACACCACACCGCGGTCTTTCCCCGGGCCCTCCACGCTTTTTCCGTCTATTTTCACCTGCCCGCGGGTGGGTTTCTGCAGACCGGCCAACAGGTTCAGCGTCGTGCTTTTCCCGCATCCGCTGGAACCGATCAGGCTGACGAATTCCCCTTCCTGAATCGAGAAATTCATGTCTTGGAGCACGGGATAGTCTTTGTTATCGTTCTGGTAGATCAGCGAGACATGTTCAAAGGATATTTTCGACAAGGGAAAGCCTCCTTTTCAGTTGATCGAACCGGCGGATGACATCAAACAGCGTGTCGTCGTTTTTTGCAAAGTGAAGGCGAATATACCGGTTTTCCGGTTTTGCGAAAAAACAGGACCCCGGTACGGCCGCGACTCCGAAATCGCGGACGAGGGTCCGGCAGAACGCACGGTCGTCGTCGTACCCGAATTCGGAGATATCCACCAGAATAAAATAGGTGCCCTGCGGGTGTGTGCAGCGGTAACCCAGCGCCTCAAGGCCATGGACCAGAAGTTCCCTTTTGCGGGTGTAGAGATCCAGCAGGTTTTTATAATAATCCTCGCGGAAGCAAAGGGCGGTCACCGCCGCGTGCTGCAGCGGCGACGGGGCGCAGACCGTCATGAAATCGTGGTATTTCCGGATCTCCGCCAGCAGTTCAAACGGCGCCGTAACGTAGCCGAGCCGCCAGCCGGTGATGGAATAGGTTTTCGAGAGGGAACTGCAGGTGACCGTCCGGTGAAACATGCCCGGCAGAGAGGCAAAGGAGACATGCCGGTTCGGTTTGTAGACGAGGTGCTCGTAGACCTCGTCCGTAATCACATAGGTGTCGTGTTTTTCGGCAAGCTGCGCGATGAAGAGCAGCTCTTCCCGGGTGAACACCTTTCCGGAAGGGTTGGAGGGATTGCAGAGAATCAGAGCCTTCGGGTCCTGTTCGAACGCCGATTCCAGCTCCGCCTTGTCGAAGGTGAAGTCGGGCGGGCTCAGTTCCACGAATACCGGCTCGGCGCCGACCATCACGGCGTTCGCGACGTAGCTGTTATAATAAGGAGAAAACAGAAGCACCTTGTCACCGGGGTTGAACAGAGCCATCATCGTACTGATCATCGCCTCGGTCGAGCCGCAGGTAACAAGGATATTTTTTTGAAAATCGACCGGAAAGCCCAGCGTTTTGGACTGCTTGCGGGCAATGGCCCGGCGCAGATCGTCTGCGCCCCAGTTCGGTGCATACTGGTGGGGACCGGTCAGGGCCGTCTGTTCAAGGGAGCGCCGCAGCTCTTTCGGCGGATCGAATTCCGGAAAGCCCTGCGCCAGATTGATCGCGCCGTATTTGTTGGCCTGAATGGTCATTTCGCGGATCATCGACTCTTCGAAGGAGCCGTTTCTGCGGTTTAAACTCTTCAAACCGCCTCCCTCCCCTCACGGTCCACACGGTGGATCGCATCGCAGATCTCCTGCACCCGGATGGGACGGCCGAACAGCTTCTGCGCCTTCACACCTTCTTCTATCCCCTCTGCGATGATCCGCACCTTGTCGTCCACGTTTTCACGGATATGCAGGTCCGCCAGCGTGGTGGGAAGGCCCAGCCGCTTCATCCCCCGGAGGTACTCCCTGATTTTCCGGTCCGGCCGGTTCTCTACGACAAACTGCACCACCAGACCGAAGATCACACGTTCGCCGTGCATCAGCTCGTTGGTCTCCAATACCTTGGTGGAATTGTTGTAAAATTGGTGCGCGATTCCACCGTAAGGTACGCTTCCCTTGATGCTGCCGGACATCCCCGCAAGCATGATGATCGAATCTACCGCGTTTTCAAGCACCTGCGGGTCCGTTACGCCATTCTGGTAAGCACCGAGATAATCCTGCTCCAAAAACTCCAGAGCCAGTTCGCAGACCTTCATCTGGAGTCTCAGGCAGAAATTCTTTTCGTTCCCCGGCAGGGTGGTGGCCAGTTCGTACCATTTTGCTACGGTATCCGCAACGCCGGCGTTGATTGTCCGAAGCGGCGCTTTGAGCAGGAGGTCCTTATCCGCCAGGATCAGCGCGGGGGAATGTTCGAGGTAAAGATAGAAGTCCTGTACGCCGTCGGTCCGGTAAAGGACGGAAAGAGCCGACCACGCCGCGCAGGTTGCGGGGATTGTTGGCACCGTCACGAACGGAAGACCCTGCTTTTCCCCGACGGCTTTCGCCAGATCCAGCACTCTGCCCCCGCCGACGCCGATGACGACGTCGTTTCCATTTTTCCGTGCCAGCACGCCGTACCTGTCGACCGCTCCCGAAGTCGGCGGACCGCTGTAAATATGTTTTTCCCACACAACGCCGCTGCCGTCAAGGCTCCGCGTCAGTTTCTCACCGGTCGCCTCGAACGCCCTCTTCCCCGCCAGGATCAGGGCGTTGCGACCGATCTCCCCGACCAGATCTCCCGAACGCTTCAGGATTCCAGCCGCGTTTTCATATCGCTTTGGTGTGTTGATGATACTCAAAGTTTCCTCCATCCCTTTCTCCATGGCCGCAAAGCCTCTGTGTTAAAAACCGGTATGGAAATAAAAAACAAGCAGGCTGTGCGTTGAACCGCCCAGTCCTGCCCGGATTTTCCGCAGTGGGTGCTTCAGCCGCATCTTTTCCATGGATTCTTTTTGAAAGAGGGCATGACAAAACACATGCAGGGACACATCTGCATGCCGGTCCGCAACATTCGCTGCCATTCGAGTGAAAAAACGCGCTGATCCATTCGCATCGCCGTACGCCTCCTGTGTTCGAAGAAAAACAAAAAGACTGAATGCGGCAAAGCGCCGCATTCAGTCTCCGGTCGTCCAGTCAACTGAAATTAAATAAACATATATATTTAGAATGATATTACTGAACATTATATGCTTCCGCCCGGTCGATGTCAAGAGCCGGACGGCAAAATTTTCGCTGCGTTTCCGCCGTGCCGACGATCCGGCCCCCGACGGCATCCGGCGGCATTGGCCGCTCGGCGGGCAGGAGAGATGTTGCAGCCGCGAACCCATTTGAGGCCAAAAAAGAAAATATGCCGTCGGCAAACGGGAGCGGCGGGAAAACGGGACCCGGCGGATTGTGCCGGAGCCTCGCCTTTGCCGGGCGTTTTGGGAGTTCCGGCCGGATGAGGGTCCGCGGGCGGACGATTCCCGTACATGGAGAAGACAAGTCTTGACAACGCGTTTGACGGGTGGTAAAGTAAAAGAAAATTGGCGGATGAAATCGAATGCCGGTTTTCAGAATGCGAGAGCGTAAAAGGCGGGCCGGTCGAACCCTGCCCGACGGGAAGGGCCGTCGGGCGCGCGGGCCTCGCCTGAGCAGGGAGGGAAAGCGTTTCTTTCCAAATCCATTTCAAAATACAATTGAATAAGATTGCGAGGGGGACTCGTATGAGTTGAGAAGGTTAAAACCTGACCCTTTGAACCTGTTTGGTTAATACCAGCGTAGGGAAGCAAATCAATATCAGGAAGGATGCTTGCCGAAATTGGCAGGCATTCTTTTTAGTTTCAGGAAAGGAAGAATGAGTGACATGACGGACGACGTATTCATGCTGGGAGGCAAATCGCTGACCAGCCGGATCTTTGTGGGAACGGGCAAATATCCGGACAACAAATTGATCCCCGCGGTCGTAAAAGCCGCGGGCGCTCAGGTCGCAACGGTGGCGCTGCGCCGGGTGAACTGGGATTCCGATGAGGGGAACCTGACGAAATTCGTTCCGGACGGCTGCACGCTGCTGCCGAACACCTCTGGAGCGAGAACGGCTGAGGAGGCCGTGCGGATCGCAAGACTGGCGAGGGCCGCCGGGTGCGGGAACTGGATTAAAATCGAGGTGATCGCCGATCAGAAATACCTGATGCCCGACAACGACGAAACGCTGAAGGCGACCGGGATCCTGGTGCGGCAGGGCTTTGTCGTGTTCCCGTACATCTGTCCGGAGGTGATGTGCGCAAAGCGCCTTCAGGAGGCCGGCGCCGCGGCGGTGATGCCCCTCGGCGCGCCGATCGGCTCCAACCTGGGTCTTCGGACGCGGGAGCTTCTCAAAATCCTGATCGACGAGATCGACGTTCCCGTCATCGTAGATGCGGGCATCGGGGCCCCCTCCCATGCCGCCGAGGCGATGGAGCTCGGCGCGGCGGCTGTTTTGCTGAACACCGGGATCTCTTCGGCGCGGGATCCCGTCGGGATGGCAAAAGCCTTCGGCCTTGCCGTGCGCGCGGGTCGGCTTGCGTACTTGAGCGGATTGGGCCCCGTGTCGCATGCGGCGAACGCCTCGTCCCCGCTGACCGGTTTTTTGGACGAATAACGCAGGACATCGGCTGTTAAGGGAGGATAACATGGGATTTTACGAATATATGGAACCGTATCGGAATTTTGATTTTCAGGGCTTTGTCGGCCATGTGACGGACGGGGACGTGCTGCGCGCCCTTTCGAAGGAGTCCCTGTCGCCGCTGGACTTTTTGACGCTGCTGTCCCCCAGGGCGGCCGGCCATCTCGAGGCGATGGCCGTGCGGGCGAGGGAAATCACGATCCGGCAATTCGGCCGGGTGATTTTCATGTTTGCGCCGCTGTATCTGGCAAATTACTGCGTGAACCGATGTGCCTACTGCGGGTTCAACGCGGGCAATTCCATCCAGCGGAACGCGCTTTCCCTCGGTCAGGTGGAAGAAGAGGCGCGGGCGATCGCCAAAACCGGCATGCGGGATATCCTCTTCCTGACGGGGGAGTCGCGGAAAGAAAGTTCGCCGGACTACATGAGGGACTGCGTCGGAGTTCTGAAGAAATATTTTGCGAATATTGCGCTGGAAGTCTATCCGCTTGAGACGGAGGAATACAAAATGCTTGCCGGCGCGGGCGTCGACGGCTTTACGATGTTCCAGGAATGCTACGATGAAAAGCGGTACGCAGAGGTGCATCTCGGCGGCCCGAAGAGAAACTACCGCTATCGGCTGGATGCGCCGGAACGGGCGTGCAGAGCCGGGATGCGCTGCGTCAATCTCGGCGCGCTGCTCGGGCTGTACGAATTTACGTCCGAGGCGTTTTTCACGGGCCTGCATGTGTTCTATCTGCAGCATCGCTACGACGCCTGCGATTTCGCCGTTTCCCTGCCGAGGCTCTGCCCGCACATCGGCTCGTTCGAGCCCTACCGCGCAGTGACCGACCGCGAAATCGTCCGGAATATTCTGGCGCTGAGGCTGTTTCTGCCGCGCGCGGGCATCACGGTTTCCACGCGGGAAAAGCCGGCGTTCCGCGATCATCTGATCGGGCTCGGCGTGACGAAGATGTCCGCGGGCTCTTCCACGGAGGTCGGCGGCTATGCGAACCATACGACGGACGACCAGTTCGATGTTTCCGACAAGCGGAGCGTGCCGGAGGTTTTGGCAGCCATCCGCCGAAAGGGATGGCTGCCGGTCTTCAAGGACTGGCAGACTTTGGAGAAGGATGCGGTGGTATGACGGAAAAACAGCGCCGAAGGGCGGAAAAGGCGAAAAGGATCCGCGGGCTTTACTGCATCACGGCGGAGAGGTTGTCGAAAGGCCGCGGCAATCTCGAAGTCGTCCGCGCCATGCTTTCCGGCGGGGCCAAAATCATCCAGTACCGGGAAAAGAACATGCCAATGCTCCGCCAGTACCGGCAGTGCCTGGAAATCCGGAAAATGACGGCGGACGCCGGGGCGCTTTTTCTGATCGACGACCATGCCGATCTGGCCGTCGCGGTCGGGGCGGACGGGGTGCACGTCGGACAGGACGACCTGCCGGTCGCGAAAGTGCGGGAAGTTGCCGGTGAAGAAATGCTTGTCGGCCTTTCCACGCACAACCCCGAACAGGCCCGCGAGGCCGCCGCGCTCGGAGCCGATTATATCGACGTTGGCCCTCTTTTTGAAACGCATACGAAAGAGGATGTGTGCGCGCCGGTCGGCACGGCTTATCTCGACGACGTAGTGAAAAACATCGCCCTCCCGTTCGTCGCGATCGGCGGAATCAAGACCTCCAATCTCGAAACGGTGCTCGCCCATGGGGCAAAGTGCGTCGCGCTGGTTTCCGGTGTGGTCGGGGCCGAGGATATTTCCCGTACCGTAGAAGAGCTGCGGAAAAAGATTGACCGAAGGACGGAGGAGGGATTGCTTTGACGATTACCGTGAATGGGAAACCGGAAAAAATGGACCGGCCCGAAACGCTGACGGCGTTCCTTGGGGCAAAGGGCATAGACCCGGAGACGGTCGTCGTGGAGCGCAACGGGGAGATCGCGGACAGGGCAAAATGGGAGGAGATCCTGCTTGCGGACCGCGACGTGCTTGAGATCGTGAAATTCGTCGGCGGAGGCGCCCGTTGAGAATCGGGAGAAAAGCCGATCTCGCCGGGAACCGCCTGCATCCCCGTTGACTTTTTGGGGAAAGAGCGTTATCCTATAATTGTTTCCATGGAAACAATGAAGGCGGGGTGGCAGAATGGACTCGACGGAGCAGGCGCTTTTCAATTTATTCGAATTGGCGGAGAACATCGGGCGGATGCACCGGAAGGAGAGGGACGATTGGGAAACCGATCTTCAGCCTTCGGAAATTCATGTGATCGCCTTCCTCTCGGAAAACAGCGGCAGCAATCTTTCGGTGATTGCATCCGCCGTCGGAATCACCAGGGGCGGCGCGAGCAAGATCCTGAAGCGGCTGGAGAAAAAGAATATGATCGCCGCGTTTCAAAGGCCGGGCAACCGCAAAGAGATCTATTTTGAGCTGACCGGGGAAGGCGGCAGGATTTGCGAAAAGCACTTGGAAATCCATCGGAAATGGAAGAATCGCGATCTGAAAGTCCTGAACCGCCTCGGCCGGAATGAAATTTTTCAGTTATCCCGCCTGACCCGGGAACTGAATCAATTGGTCGAAGACGAAATCCTGGAAATGGGGCGTGGCTGATGTCCTCGCGAAAATTTTTTTATCAAGCCGTTTACAGGACCGATGACGAAACGAAATTGTCGTGGCATCGGAAAGACGTTCCCGAATTTATCAAGGCGATGGCCGCGGATCATCGGGAGGCCGAAACCGTGCTGGATATCGGCTGCGGAACGGGGGAAAACGCCGTCTATTTCGCAAAGCTCGGCTTCCGGGTGACCGCGCTGGATTTTGTGGAAAAAGCGTTGAGGTTCGCGGAAAAAAGGGCGGAGGAGTCCCGCGTTTCGGTCCGCTTCGTCCATGAGGACCTTTTCCGCTGGGAGGCGCCGCAGACCTATGACCTGATCCTTGATTCGGGATGCCTGCACAATTTCAGAGGAAAGAAGAGGCGGGATTACAAAACGATCGTTTTGGGGCTGATGCATGACCGCTCCTGCCTGATTCTTGCGCATTTCAGCGGAAAACCGCGTTTCGCCCTCCCGTTCGGACCGGTGAAACGCTCGAAAGAGCAAATCGTTTCCTTCTTTTCGCCCGAGCTGCGGCTGCTTGACTTTCAGGAGGACGGCGAGCTGTACGACTATTGTTTTTCCCGGCGGGAGCAGGCCGGCCCCGTTTCCCGGGCCGGTTGTCCGCGGGCCTAGGAGTTCCGCACCGCGTCCTTGAGCGATTTTACGAATTCCGCGACGTGCGGCGCGGAAGCGGTCCCGTACCGCTCGACGAGCCTGACGATCGCGCTGCCGACGATGGCGCCGTCGCAGTGGGCGGCCATCGCTCGCGCCTGCTCCGGGGTGGAGATGCCGAAGCCGACGGCGCAGGGGATTCGGGCGTATCTGCGGACGGCGCCGAAGAACGCGCCGAAATCGGTGTCGAAACTCTTCCGCACGCCGGTCACGCCCGTGGAGGAAACGCAGTACAGAAAGCCCTTTGCGCCCTGGGCGATCATCCGCACGCGTCCGTGCGAGGTCGGCGCGACCATTCGAATGGAAACGACGCCGCGTTCCGCCGCGGCCGGCTCGATCTCGTCCTTTTCCTCGTAGGGCATGTCGGGTACGATGACCCCGTCCACACCCGTTTCGTTGCAGAGAGAAAAAAATCTTTGTTTGCCAAAGCGGTAAATGCTGTTGAGGTACAGCATCAGCAGAAGCGGGGTTTCGGTCTTTGCGCGCAGACGGGAGACAAGGCCGAAGATGCCGGCCAGGGTCGTTCCCGCGTCGAGCGCGCGGCGGCTCGCTTTCTGGATGGTCGGTCCCTCCGCCACGGGGTCGGAGAACGGAACGCCGATCTCCACGAGGTCCGCGCCCGCGCCGATCATGGCGAGCACCAGCTGTTCCGTCGTGCCGGGATCCGGGTCGCCTCCCGTGACGAACGGGATCAGCGCTTTTTCTCCGTTCGCTTTGAGTTCCGCGAATTTCGCGTCAATTCTGTTCATTGAGTTTGACCCCCCTGTAGCGCGCTACGGAATAGACGTCCTTATCGCCGCGCCCCGAAAGATTGACGACCATGATTTTGTCTTTTCCCATGCGCGGCGCGATTTCCATCGCGGCCGCGACCGCGTGCGCGGATTCAATGGCCGGGATGATGCCCTCCGTCTTTGAAAGATACTCGAACGCCCGGACGGCCTGCTCGTCGGTGACGGCGACGTAGTCCGCGCGCCCCGTCCTGGAAAGCTCCGCGTGTTCCGGACCGACGCCCGGGTAGTCGAGGCCGGCGGAAAGCGAGTAGACCGGTGCGATCTGCCCTTCGTCGTTCTGTAAAAACAGCGATTTCATGCCGTGGAAGATGCCCGGCGTCCCCTTTGCCATAGTCGCCGCGTGCAGGCCGGAATCGACGCCCCGCCCCGCGGCCTCTGCCCCGACGAGGCGCACGCTCTTTTCCGGGATGAAATCGTAGAATATGCCCATGGCGTTCGAGCCGCCGCCCACGCACGCGACCACGCAGTCCGGCAGCCGGCCCTCGCGCTCGAAAAGCTGGCGGCGCGTCTCCTCCCCGATGATTTTCTGAAAATCGCGCACCATCATGGGGTACGGGTGCGGCCCCATCACCGAACCGATGAGGTAATAGGTGTCCTCCACATGGGAGGCCCAGTCGCGCATGGCCTCGTTGATGGCGTCCTTGAGCGTTCCGGTTCCGGAGGAAACCCCCGTGACCTTCGCGCCGAGCAGTTCCATGCGGTAGACGTTCAGCGACTGGTGCTCCATGTCTTTTTCGCCCATAAAGACCTCGCACGGCAGGCCGAACAGCGCCGCGGCCGTCGCCGCCGCCACGCCGTGCTGTCCCGCGCCGGTCTCCGCGATGATGCGGCGCTTGCCCATCCGCTTCGCCAGCAGGATCTGCCCGAGCACGTTGTTGATCTTGTGCGCGCCGGTGTGGTTGAGGTCCTCGCGCTTGAGATAGATCTTCGCCCCGCCGAGGTCCTCCGTCATCCGTTTCGCGCAGTAGAGCATGGAGGGCCGGTTCGCGTAGTCGCGGTACAGGGCGTGGAGCTCGCCCAGAAACTCCGGGTCGTTTTTGCAGGCTTCGTACGCCCGTTCCAGTTCGTGGACGGCGCTCATCAGCGTTTCCGGAACGTACTGGCCGCCGAATTCGCCGTATCTTCCGGCTTTTTGCATGTCGTTTTCCCGCCTTTCCGGGATTCTTCCCGCAGAATCCGCATGATGGTTTCGATTTTGACCGGGTCCTTGACGCCGTTCGTTTCAATGCCGCTGGAAACGTCCACCCCGAACGGGGAGAACTCCCGCACGATCGGAAGAATATTTTCGGCGTTCAGTCCCCCCGCGAGGAAATAGGGAATTTTCAGGCGCGCCGAACGCAGCAGGCCGAGGTCCGCCGTCTTTCCCGTGCCGCCGACCGCGCCCGGCGAGAAGCTGTCGATCAGCAGAAGGTCCGCGCCGAGCTTCAGCGCCGCCGGGATGCTGGTTTCGTCCCTCAGGCGCACGGCCTTCCAGATCTCCGCGCCCGGCAGCAGCCTCCTCAGTGCGCGGACCGTTGCGGACGTCTCGTTCCCGTGGAGCTGCACCGCGTCCAGCCCGGCGGCGCGCGCGGCCGCGGCGATGCGTTCCGGCGTTTCGTCGACGAACACCCCGGCCCTGCGGATGCGGGGGTCCAGCTTTTCCGCCAGGGACGCCGCCTGCAAAGGCGTGACGCGCCGCTTTCCGCCCGCGAACACAAATCCCGCGTAGTCGGGGCGGAACCGGTTCAGACAGTCGACGTCCTCCGGCCTTTTGATCCCGCAGAGCTTGATCTTCATCCCGCGCCCCGCAGTTCCCGCAGCGCCGCGGCCGGGTCCGCGCTGCGCATCAGCGCTTCGCCGACCAGCACGGCCCGCGCGCCGGCGCGCTTCGCCCCGGCGATGTCCGCCGGGCGGGAAACGCCGCTTTCCGAAACCAGCACGCACCCGCGCGGAACGAATTTTGCAAGTTCCCGCGTGGTGTTCCGGTCGACCTCGAACGTCGAGAGGTCGCGGTTGTTGACGCCGACGAGCGTCGCTCCCGCCGTCAGCACGGCTTCCAGCTCTTTTCTGTTATGGGCTTCCATCAGGCAGTCCATGCCGAGGGATTCCGCAAGCTCGCGCAGACCGCGGAGCTTTTCCGCGGGCAGCAGCGCCGCGACCAGCAGAACGGCGTCCGCGCCGAGGGCCCTCGCCTCGTAGATCTGGTACGGGTCGAAGAGAAAGTCCTTGCGCAGGACCGGCAGATCCACCGCCGCGCGCACCTGTCGCAGCGTCTCGCGCGAGCCCTGAAAATAGGCTTCCTCCGTCAGCACGGAGACGGCGTCCGCCCCGGCGCGCCGGTAGGCGCGGGCGATCTCCGCCGGGTGAAAATCCGGGTGGATGAGCCCTTTCGACGGCGAGGCTTTTTTGATCTCGGCGATCACCGCGGGGTGTCCGCGTTTCAGGGCGGCGGCGAAGCCCCGCGCCGGCGGGGCCGCTTCGGCCGCCCGCTTTGCCGCTTCGGGCGGCAGCCCGCTTTTTTCCCGCTCCAGCTGAAGCCTGCGCTTCGCCGTGATTTCATCGAGAAACATCGGTTTCCCCCTTTCAGAACCGGTTGGTCAGCTCTTTGAGCCGGTTCAGCTTTTCCAGCGCCGTGCCGCCGTCGATGGAACGCTCCGCGAGGCGGACGCCGTCCCGGATGTTTTCGGCGACGCCGCCGACATAGAGCGCGCAGCCGGCGTTGAGCAGCACGATATCCCGCGCGGGCCCCCTTTCGCCGCGCAGGACGCGCAGCGTGATCTCCGCGTTTTCCTGTGCGGTGCCGCCGACGATGTCGGATTTCCCGGCGAGCGGGAGGCCGTAGTCCGCGGGGTCGAGTTCGCGGGGGATGATCCTGCCGTCCCTGATCTCCCGGGCGGCCGTTTTGTCGGAGATGCTGACTTCGTCGAGGCCGTCGTTGCCGTGAACCAGCATGGCGCGCCTGACGCCGAGATTCATCAGAACTTTCGCGAGCGGCTCCAGAAGGGATTCGTCGTAGACGCCGAGCAGCATGCCCTCCGCGTGCGCCGGGTTGGAGAGCGGCCCGAGGATGTTGAATACCGTGCGCAGGCCGGTTTCCCGCCGGGGGACGGCCGCAAAACGCATGGAGCCGTGATAGGTCTGCGCGAACAGGAAGGTCATGCCGCATGTTTCCATGCATTCCGCCGCCTGCGCGGGGGAGAGGGCGATCTTCACGCCGAGCGCCTCCAGCACGTCCGCTGCGCCGCTTTTGCTGGAAACGCTGCGGTTGCCGTGCTTCGCCACGCGCAGGCCCGCGCCCGCCGCGACGAACG
>ENA-UOOI01002162-UOOI01002162.1-fermentation-metagenome-genome-assembly--contig:-NODE-2162-length-17887-cov-2.729475_pt1 | contig 17887 bp, 19 predicted proteins | sample MGYA00245779_ERZ724027 | MGnify/ENA primary metagenome ERZ724027 (study PRJEB28704, sample SAMN03018318) | fermentation metagenome | biome: anthropogenic terrestrial biome; feature: soil; material...
GTGCGGCAACTATATCGGAGATATAGTGAGAGCACATGTCGATGGCTAAGCACCTCCCTACAGTATCAGGCCACACGCGCGCGAGCAGGACCACGACCTTAACCCCTGTCTGAGCGGGGGCTTTTTTTATTTGACTGTAATGATGCCTTTTTATAGAATGAAGGGCAGGTACACAGGCAAGAGATCGGAGGAGAAAACATGCTCCCTAAAGTGATGACTATCTTTGGCACCAGGCCCGAAGCCATAAAAATGGCCCCTCTAGTCAAGGCCTTGCAGGCTAGCCCGCATCTACAGGCCGTCACTTGCGTCACCGCCCAGCATCGGGAGATGCTAGACCAAGTTCTAGATTTATTCGCAATCACTCCAGACTATGATCTGGACATCATGCGCCAGCGCCAAAGCCTTAACGGGACACTGCGCCGCGCCTTGGCCGGCCTAGAAGAAGTCTTTGAACAGGAGAACCCCGACTTGGTGCTGGTGCACGGCGATACCCTAACTACTTTCGCAGGTGCCCTAGCTGCCTTCTATCGGAAGACAGCTGTCGGCCATGTCGAAGCTGGCCTACGCACTTTTGACAAGTATCTACCCTATCCAGAAGAGATCAATAGACGCTTAACTGGCGTGCTAACTGACCTGCATTTTGCTCCTACCAGCGTGGCCCGCGACCATCTGTTAGCCGAAGGTGTGTCGCCAGAGAGCATTTTTGTTACCGGTAATACCGTAATCGATGCTCTGCGCACCACTGTCCAGGACGACTATACCTTTACCTGTCCACAATTACGACAGCTAGACCCCGCCCTACGGACCATTGTAGTCACTCTACATAGACGAGAAAACTGGGGCGAGCCGATTGCAGCGGCTTGCCGCGCCATCAAACGCCTTTTGCAGGAAGTGCCGGATGCTCAAGCAGTTTTCCCGGTCCATCTTAACCCAGTAGTACGAGAAACTGTTGTTGCTAGCTTGGGCGAGCAAGAGAGGGTGCTACTCATTGAGCCTCTGATTGCCACCGATTATCATAATCTGCTGGCCCGCTCTTACCTGGTGCTTTCCGATTCTGGTGGCGTGCAAGAAGAAGCGCCGTCCTTAGGCAAGCCAGTATTAGTGGTGCGTACTGTCACTGAAAGACCAGAGGCGGTTGCGGCAGGAACAGTGCGTCTAGTCGGGATTGATGAAACTGATATCTATAACGCCGCTTTCAACTTGCTTACCGACCAGGCCGCCTACCAGGCGATGGCACAGGCTAAGAACCCTTATGGTGACGGCCATGCGTCAGAACGCATTGTTAAGGCCATAGAGTATCATTTTGGTTTGAATAGCACCCGTCCAGAAGACTACGTTTAAAGCCGATTTATACTGGGGGTTAACTTTTTCACAATGCAGGGAGTGGGTTACAGAAGGCGAATTAAAAGGTTAGCAAGATCCTGTATACAGTATACCCGCCCTCGCGCAGGAGCAGGACCACGACCTCTAGTTTGTTAGTTCTACTGTAGGTGGCAATAATAAGCAGGGTGATGTTATGTGGCGCCAGTTGCTTTTGGCCTTAAGCTTAGTGATGGAATTGGGACTATCCATAGTTATCAGCGCTGGCTTAGGTTGGTGGGTAGGGCTTTGGCTAGATGCGCACTTAGGTTATAATGGTATCATCTCCATTATTGGGTTAGTTGCCGGATTGGTTAGCGGCTTTCTGCTTGCTTACCGACTGCTGCAACGCGTATTGTCAGGTGGTGGTTTTGGAGATGGATAATTGGACAAGCGTCCCAGAAATGCTCCGCTCTGTGCGCCTATCAGTGCTCAAGATAGCTGGAGTCCTTATTCTGCTGGCTATTGTGGGCCAAGATTTTGCCAGTGCTTTCGGTTTCGCCATTGGCGCAGCCTTATCACTGTGGCAGTTTGGTCGGCTGGCCAATTCTGTGGGCAAGTCAGTACAGATGTCCAAAGAAGCAGCGCAGGTGTATGCAGCCACCAGTTATGTCGTGCGGTACCTTACCCTAGCCGCATTACTGGCCCTAGTGTATTTCTCTAAGGGCATAAATTTCTATGCTGCGATTCTAGGGGTACTTCTAGTGAAGATTGTCATCGTCGGCCGCGCAGTAGGGCAAGCTGTGCGCGAGGGAGGCAGTGCCTATCTGCGGCAACTGGCCGGTAGACGGGGGCAGAAGGGGGGAGATTCGTAATGGATGAGATTTTGCGGGCCCCAACAGTTTATTTCAACCTAGGACCTATCGAAATTAACGAAACGATAATAGGCTTATGGGTAATTTCGGCCATTTTGATAGTGGCCGGCATTGTATTCAGCAGGGGATTCAAATGGCTGCCTGAGGGGCGGCAAAACGCAGTAGAGATGCTGGTGGAGGGTATCGATTCCATGGTGGTTTTCATCATGGGTGAGTCGCGGCGCTATTTTACGCCTTTCATCGGGACCTTAATGCTGTTGATTTTGCTAGCCAACACGGCCGGCCTTTGGTCTTTCGGCCTGTTACGGCCGCCCACTGCCGACGCCAATATGACTTTAGGCCTAGGGATATTGGTATTTATTACAATCAATGCCTATGCGATTAAGGCCAATGGGTTAAAGGGTTACATTAAAGGCTTCTTCCAGCCTTTCGTACTATTTTTACCCATGAACTTGTTCGGCGAATTAGCCAAGCCGATATCGCTAGGCTTCCGTCTGTTTGGTAACATTTTTGGCGGTTTGGTTATGGGCGGGCTCATCTACCAAGCGGTTCCTTTTTTGATACCGATCCCGCTACATATTTACTTCGACCTATTTTCCGGGGTATTGCAGACCGCTGTTTTCTCCATCTTGACCATGGTCTTCATTTCTATGGCCATGGACTAATTAACATTCTGTAGGCGCTTTGAAAGGAGGGACAAGAAATGGAATGGAACGCATTTGCAGTCGCAGCTTTTGGTCTTCTCGGTGCTGGAATTGGTATGATCGCCGGTTTTGGCCCTGGCGTCGGCCAAGGTTATGCTGCAGGTAAGGGAGCAGAAGCAGTCGGGCGTCAACCTGAGGCCCAGCCAAAGATTATGTTGACCATGATTTTGGGTCAGGCTATTGCTGAGACTACCGGTATCTACTCTTTGATCATTGCTTTCATGCTCATCGGTTTAGCTCGTGCCGTCATCGGTTAAGAGCTGCGTATAGGCTGGGCTGTCCCAGTGAGCTGTGGGCAGCCCCAGTTACTATCGGCGTAGAAGGCAGCCACCCTAGCCTTTAAGTCAAGGAGGCCATGGCTAATGGTTGATATAAAGATTCCTCAAATTGTTTTCGTTATCGTGAACGTAGTAGTGTTGTATTTGGCTCTGCGTCACTTCTTTTTCCGCCCCGTGCAAGAGTTTCTAAACAAGCGGGCGGAACATGTCAAGAACGAAATTGAAGCAGCTGAAGGCAGTCGGGCTGAAGCGGCCGAGCTAGTAGCTACCTATGAAGCAAAACTGCGCGAGGCCAAAGATGAGGCGCGGCAGATTATCGAGGACGCTGGTAAACAGGCTGCCAGTGCACGGGCCGAAATTGAGGGCCAGGCCCGCGAGCAGGCAGACTTGATGATCAAGCGGGCTGAAAAAGAGATCAGCTTAGAGCGCGATAAAGCGCTCGCTTCCTTGCGGGATGAAATTGGAGAGCTGTCGTTGTTAGCGGCAGGTCATTTGTTGGGGCAAAAAATGGATCCCGAGACCGATCAGCGGCTAGTGCAAGAATTCATCACAGGGATGGGCAAAATCCATGTCCAGTAAAGTAATTGCTGAACGCTATGCGCGGGCCCTGATGGCAGCTGCTAGCGATCAATCGCTAGTAGAGGCCGTCGCAGACGATTTGGCCGCCCTCATGCAGGCGCTAGCACAGAGCCCAGAGTTCGAGCAACTCTTTTTTCACCAACACTTAGCGCCAGCTAAGAAGCAGGAGCTGTTGCAATCAATTCTTGCAGGGCTACTCCAGGAGCAGATTACTCGCAATTTCATTTTGCTGCTGTGGCAGAAGAAAAGAGGGAGCGAGTTGCCCGCCATCGTCGCCTCTTACCAAGCCGCTTTGCGGCAGTTAAGGGGAGAGCTGGTAGCGGAAGTAACCACGACCCGGCAATTGGGCGAGAGCGAATTACGGCAATTAGGCGAGCAGATCAAAACGCTGACGGGTTGCCAGGCTGTAGAATTGCAGACCAGAATCGATAAGTCCATATTAGGCGGCTTGATACTTAGGATTGGCGACAAGGTTTATGATGGCAGCTTAGCCCGCCGCTTGCAGCAGCTGCGCCAAAAACTATTGCAGGCACAAGTTCATCAGTCAGGGGTGAGTAGTTGATGCGACTAGGACCTGAAGAGATCAGTTCCATATTAAAAAAACAAATCGAGCAATTTCAGACGACTATCACTTTAGACGAAGTCGGCTATGTGCTGCAAGTCGGTGATGGTATTGCCCGACTCTACGGCTTGTCGGAAGCAATGTCGGGCGAGCTATTAGAGTTTCCCGATGGCACCTTTGGTATGGTGCTCGACTTGGGGGAAGATAACGTCGCCTGTGCGATCTTGGGCGATGATAGAGATATTAGAGAGGGCGATTTAGTTCGCCGCACAGGCCGCATTGTGGAAGTGCCTGTGGGTGATGCCATGATCGGTCGGGTGGTTAATCCCTTGGGGCAACCGCTCGATGGCAAGGGCCCTATCCAATCTGACAGATCGCGGCCGGTAGAGGTTATAGCTCCGGGGGTTATCGCCCGCGAGCCAGTTAATACCCCGCTACAAACGGGTATCAAAGCTATCGACTCCATGATTCCCATCGGGCGCGGGCAACGGGAGCTAATTATCGGTGACCGCGGTACAGGTAAAACAGCTATTGCTGTGGACACGATCATCAATCAAAAGGGACAAGACGTCATTTGTATCTATGTGGCTATTGGGCAGAAAGCGTCTACGGTGGCCCGCATTGTGCGGACGCTCATCGAAAGAGATGCTATGGATTATAGCATTGTCGTTTCGGCAACCGCCTCTGACGCGTCCCCGCTGCAGTTCTTAGCCCCTTACGCCGGCTGTGCTATTGGCGAAGAATTTATGTGGCAAGGCAAGGATGTGCTGATTATCTATGATGACTTATCTAAGCACGCAGTTGCCTATCGCGCCATGTCCTTACTTATCCGCCGCCCACCGGGACGCGAAGCCTACCCTGGCGACGTTTTCTATCTGCATTCCCGTCTGCTAGAGCGGGCTGCTAAGCTTTCTAGTAAGAACGGCGGTGGCTCGATCACTGCTTTACCGATTATCGAAACCCAGGCTGGCGACGTATCAGCCTACATTCCAACCAACGTTATTTCTATTACTGACGGGCAGATCATCTTAGAGAGTGACCTTTTCTATGCTGGTTTCCGGCCAGCAGTGAACGCAGGCCTCTCTGTTTCGCGTGTCGGTAGTAAGGCGCAGGTTAAGGCCATGCGTCAGGTGGCAGGGCGTCTGCGCATAGATCTGGCCCAATACCGCGAATTAGCAGCCTTTTCTCAGTTCGGCTCCGGGCTGGATCGAGCTACTCAGGCCCGCCTCAACCGGGGTGAGCGTTTACAGGAGTTACTCAAGCAACCCGAAGCGGTGCCGATGCCAGTTGAAGAGCAGGTGGCAGTGCTCTATGTTGGCATTAATGGGCATCTTGACGACATCGAAGTTGCCCGTGTATCCCAATTTACCGACGAATTCGTGCGCTACTTGCGCAAGTCACGACCAGAAGTCCTCAAGAAGATTCGTACTGAAGCTGAACTAAAACCGGATACGGTACAGGCGTTAGAGGATGCAGTCGCCGATTTTAAACGGGTGTTTTCCTAGTGCATTCAGTCGAATGAGGAAGGTGAGGTGACGAATAGTGGCTACCATGCAGGATATCCGCCGACGCATTAGGTCGGTGAGAAATACCCAGCAGATCACGCGCGCCATGAAGATGGTGGCTGGTGCCAAACTACGCCGGGCCCAACGCTCCTTGCTTGCAGGCCGGCCTTACTCCGACAAGATGGAGGAAGTTTTGGCCCGTTTAGGTGCTCATGTTGATACCTCGCTCCATCCCCTTCTGGCGCAGCGTGATGTTAAGCGCACGGGCTTTGTGGTCATTACTGCCGACCGAGGTTTGGCCGGCGGCTTTAGTGCCAGCGTGATCCGCGCAAGCCTGCAGGAGATGAAGAAATACGATCCCAGCACCGTCGGGTTGATTACCGTTGGCAGCAAAGGCCGGGACTATTTCCAGCGCCGCAACTATGATTTAATGGGTGATTTTGTGGGCCTAGGTGATGAGCCTTCGTTTGCTGAGGCCAGTTTAATTGCCAATTCGCTCACCGAGTTGTATCTCAGTGAGTTATTGGATGAGGTTTACCTTGTCTATCCGCAATTTATTAACGTGATTACACAACGGCAAACAGTAACTCGACTTTTACCTTTGTCAGCCCCCGAAGCAAAATCAGGTGGTCCGGTTTCGGAGTATTTATTTGAGCCAACGCCAGAAGCAGTGCTTGATGAACTGCTGCCTCGTTATGTGGCTACTCTGGTTTATAGAGCGCTCTTAGAGGCCAAGACTAGTGAAGAAGGGGCGCGTATGACAGCAATGGAGGCAGCGACTAAGAACGCCGATGAGATGATTAGTAAACTTACACTTAGCTTTAACCGTGCCCGTCAGGCCAGCATCACGAGCGAGATTTCCGAGATCGTAGCTGGCGCTGAGGCACTGAAGTAAGGAGGTCTAGCCATGAAGCACGGGGTGATCAGCCAGGTTACTGGGCCGGTTGTCGACGTAAAATTCCCCGAGGGCGAGCTTCCCAAGATTCTGGATGCTCTGCGCATAGAAGCAACTTTGCCTAGCGGCACCCAGATTGACTTAACTGTAGAAGTCATGCACCATCTTGGCGACAATACGGTACGCTGTGTCGCTATGTCATCTACCGATGGTTTGGTGCGTGGCATGCAGGTGACTCACTTGGGCGGCCCCATTAGCGTGCCTGTAGGACGTGGGACCCTAGGGCGCATAGTGAACGTACTAGGGGAGCCAATTGATGAAAAAGGGCCGATTGAGAGCGAAACCAGATTGCCGATTCACCGGCCTGCCCCTTCGCTAGAGGAAATGGAACCGACCACGGAAATGTTGGAAACAGGCATTAAGGTTGTTGACCTGCTTTGTCCTTATGCCCGTGGTGGTAAAATTGGTCTCTTCGGAGGTGCCGGTGTAGGCAAAACCGTCTTGATCATGGAGTATGTTCGCAACATCGCCACTGAGCATGGTGGATTTTCTGTCTTTGCCGGCGTGGGCGAGAGAACGCGCGAAGGTAATGACCTATATCTGGAGATGACCGATACGGGGGTTATCGACAAGACCGCTATGGTTTTTGGTCAGATGAACGAGCCGCCAGGCGCACGTATGCGTGTCGGACTGACGGGACTAACCATGGCCGAGTATTTCCGTGACCAAGAAGGGCAAGACGTGTTGCTCTTTATCGATAATATTTTCCGTTTCGTGCAAGCTGGTTCAGAGGTTTCCACCTTGTTAGGCCGGATGCCATCAGCTGTTGGTTACCAGCCGACTTTGGCCACTGATATCGGTGCTTTGCAGGAGCGCATTACGACCACTAAAAAGGGGTCCATCACGTCAGTGCAAGCCATCTATGTACCAGCTGACGACCTTACCGACCCGGCTCCGGCCACAACTTTTGCTCACTTAGATGCTACTACAGTGTTGTCGCGACAAGTAGCAGAACTTGGGCTCTATCCGGCAGTTGACCCGCTCGACTCTTCATCACGTATTCTCGACCCGCGTTATGTGGGCCAAGAGCACTATGACGTGGCCCGCGGCGTGCAGCAAGTGTTGCAGCACTATCGCGAATTGCAGGATATCATCGCTATTCTGGGCATGGACGAGCTATCGGAAGAAGATAAATTAACGGTTGCTCGCGCTCGTAAGATCCAGCGCTTCTTGACTCAGCCGATGTTCGTGGCCGAACCATTCACTGGCCAGCCAGGAGTATATGTGCCAGTGCAGGAGACGGTGCGTGGCTTCCGCGAGATTCTTGACGGTAAGTATGATGATATCCCGGAAGAGGCTTTTATGATGGTCGGTACCATCGAGGAGGCTGTCAAGAAAGCCGAGGCTATGAAAGAGGACGACAAATGAGCTCGCTGCAGCTGGAAATAGTTACTCCTGAGCGCACAGTATTTAGTTGCGAGGCGAACATGGTCGTGGCTCAGACTATAGATGGGCAAATTGGCGTTCTGCCCGGTCATATTCCCTTGGTAACGCCGCTAGCAACTGGCGTGATGCGCGTGCAGGTGGGGCCAGAGCAGGAGCAGAAGTTGGCCATTAGTGGTGGTTTCCTCGAAATGAGCCCAGATAACAAGCTAACTGTTTTGGCCCGAACCGCTGAGCTTGCCGAGGAAATCGATGTAGACCGAGCACAACAGGCCCTTGCTCGGGCGGAAGAGCGACTCAACAGTAAATCAGAGAATATTGACATGGTGCGCGCTGAAACCGCCATGCGAAGAGCCTTAACACGCTTGCGGGCAGCCGGTGCCGAGGACCAGCGGCATGGCCAATGATGCCAAGGTCCACCAGCAGGCGTAATGATGTGGCGGTGGTGATCACTACTACCGAACCGCACAAACAGGATGAAGTATTCATAGAACCGGGGAGAAGATAACTCCTCGGTTTTTGCTTTCCACGTTTATTCCTGCGCTAAATGGTCATACTGTTAGCTGGAATTATTGTATGGGGGGAAAGCAAATGCGTAAGTTTGCCGCAATACTGTTCGCTAGTATGTTGCTTTATGGAAGTGGCGTCGCTATTCAGGCCTATAAGGCCACGCCGCAGATCGATTTGGCGCAAGTATTGGCTGATACCGGTGCCGCCTTATTGGAGGCTACCGTTGATGCTTGGTGTGAGGTAAAAGAGCCGATCCATACACCCGAAGATGCGGGGCGCATTCTCAGTAAAGTGTTAGCCGGCATGGGCTTAGCCGATGTAGGGCCTATTCAACTGGAGAGTATCAGTGCGGCAGAAGAGTTTGGCCAGATTACTATGCGCGAAGCCAAAGTGGAGGCCCACTTAGCTGCTGGAATAACTCTTCTAGCGGCTGTCCAATCAACCGAAAGCGAAGGCCAGCAAGATACCTACCTGATGCTTAGCCTCTATGATCGGTCCGCCCGGCCAGATTTGCATGCCATGTATGCCTTACTCACCCGGGGAACAGCCACTTTAGGGGCGAAACCGGAGCATGCTACCCAGCTGGTGGGCGTTTTGGAGGGACAGCTTTCTTCTGAACAGGTGGCCGAGCTAGTGGCTCAAATTATGCGGGGCACAGAAGCCGAGATGAAGAATATCTACCAGAACGGACCTTTAGTATCTGTCAGTGGCTATTCCGCGCGCCTAGACACCCATATCTATGGCAAAGGACTAGCTAATATCAACCTCGCCATGCGCTACAACGCAGATGAGAACAACACGCGGATTTACTTGGGCTGCCCTAGTGTCTGGGAGTCCATTTAAGAGAGAATCCATGACTAGCATTCTCATTCAAGGGGGGCAGCAATTGCAGGGCCACGTGACGATTAGCGGTGCCAAGAATGCAGCGCTGCCAATTTTGGCCGCATCCGTATTAGCAGCAGTCGGCGAGAGTCGGTTGACGCCAGTTCCTTGGCTAAATGACGTCATGGTCATGCTTGATTTGCTCCAATCATTGGGGGCGCAGGTTGAAACCGATGGTGTGGGCACCGTTTTTGTGCGGGCCCACGATCTGCCGGGCTGGGAAGCTCCCTACGAATTGGTTAACCGTATGCGGGCATCCGTGTTAATCATGGGGCCGCTTTTGGCCCGTTTGGGCAGGGCCCGCATTTCCTTGCCAGGGGGCTGCGCCATCGGCAGCAGGCCTATCGATTTACACCTAAGAGGTTTTGTGGCCTTAGGGGCTGAGGTGAAGTCGAACCACGGCTATGTGGAAGCCAGCGCCAAGCAGTTACGGGGGGCTCACATCTATCTTGACTATCCCAGCGTAGGGGCAACCGAGAACATCATGATGGCTGCTACCTTAGCCCAAGGAACTACCGTTTTGGAAAATGCGGCAGCCGAGCCGGAGATCGTGAACCTGGCCCATTTTCTCAATAATATGGGTGCACGGGTTTCTGGTTTTGGTACGGATCGCATTGAAATCCAGGGAGTAGAGCACTTAGCCGGTGCAGCGCAAACCATCATCCCAGACCGTATTGAAGCAGCCACCTATCTCATAGCGGCCGTGCTGGGGCAAGGCAGAGTGACAGTTTCACCGGTTGATTGCTCCAGTTTACAGGCCGTCCTGGCCAAACTGCGCCAGGCTGGCTGTAATATTGTCAGCGAGCAAGAAAATACGCTAACTGTGTTGCCTACGAGCGCCCTCAAGGCCATTGATGCGCAGACAATGCCCTATCCCGGTTTTCCTACCGATCTACAACCCCAATTGTTAGCATTGCTGACCCAAGCCAATGGTGCCAGCTTGATCACCGAAACCGTCTTTGAAAACCGTTTTCAGCACGTGCCTGAGCTTTGCCGCATGGGGGCCCAGATAAGAATAAGCGGCCACCAGGCCTTAGTGCGGGGGCCTAGCCCGTTGACCAGTGCCACTGTAGCCGCCAGCGACTTGCGCGCCGGCGCGGCTTTAGTGTTAGCGGGCCTGGTAGCCAATGGGCAAACAACCGTCACTAATGCCTTTCACATCGACCGCGGCTATGAACAAATTGTGGAGAAACTGCGCGCGCTGGGCGCAATTATTGAACGTATTCCTGATTGATCCGGGGTACTCCGCCCTCCCCACGCCTTAGGGGTATCTGTAGGGGCGAGACCCTGTCTCGCCCTTTCTCAGTGCCCACAATTCGCTCAGTCATATTTCCGAGGCCCGTCCAATATCTATTAGGTGAAGTGAACTTGAGTCAAGGGGGGCCCGAACCCAGTGCGACCAGTGCTTGGACTATTCCTAGGGGTTACTTTAGTGATTCTCATTTTGCCAGCAATGATTGTGGGTAGCTGGGAGAAGGTGGCACCAACTCCGATCGTGCAACCAACAGAGACCAAGATTCAACTCTATGTTAGCGGCAGTAAGCAACTCATCTCTATCAGCCTAGAGGAATACGTGAAGGGTGTGTTGGCGGCGGAAATGCCCGCCTCTTTTCATCTGGAAGCACTAAAAGCCCAAGCTGTTGCCGCGCGTACCTACGCCGTCAAACGGGCTAGCGCTTTTGGTGGCAAGGGTTGCGACGCCCATCCCCAGGCCGATCTCTGCGATGACCCCGGCCACTGTCAAGCCTGGCTGCCAGCCGCCGAACTACAGACCAAGTGGGGTATGCTTGAGTATCAGAATTACTGGAGCAAGATCTGCCAAGCAGTGGACTCCACAGCGGGCGAGATAATCACTTATCAGGGAGTAGTTATTGATCCCCTCTTCCATTCAACTTGTGGCGGACGCACCGAAGCTGCCGATGCTGTCTGGCAGCAGCCCTATCCCTATCTGGTGCCAGTGGAATGCCCTTACTGCCAGCATTCGCCTAAGCTAAAAACCGAACAACGCTATAGTTTAGCAACCTTTGCAGCCACTTTGCATGGGCTCGATGGCTCAATCGCTGTCACAGCGCAAGCGCTGCAGTCCAAGTCGTCAAGTTTTGCTATATCTAAGCAGACTGCGACCGGCAGGGTAGACACTGTCACCCTCGGTGGAAAGAGTCTGAAAGCTACCACGGTGCGCTCTGCGCTAGGGCTAAACTCCACCCGTTTCAGCCACAAGGTCGAAGGCGACCAGATTGTTTTTTCTGTGCAAGGTTACGGGCACGGGGTGGGCATGTGCCAGTATGGCGCCGACGGCATGGGGCAGGCAGGGTATGATTACCGGGCCATTTTGAAGTATTACTATCACGGAACACAGACAACCAGAATTCGCTAGGTGGCTAGTTTTGTTCTCCGTTAATTAGCATCAAGTAATAATCCTCTTGTCGAAGATAGTCTTATTCTGTCGAATAGCGTATAATAATTATGACTAGACGGATGTTTTTCCCGCTGGTACGGTAAAAAGAGGTGATTAAATGCAATCTGTGTTACGCAGTAATGATAGGCAACAACAGCATTTGTCTCTGCAGATGAAACAAGCCCAAATCGCCTGGGTAATGGAGAATATCCCCGGCGGGCTAATTGCTATAGATAATCAGGAGACCATTACTTTCTTTAGCTGTCCTGCTTTTAAGGGTTTAGGTTGCACGCCCGCCACTATGCTGGGTCACCATATCAGCGTTTTTCACCAGCGTTTTGGCGCTCCTAGCGAAACCTCGCCCTTGCTAGATGCTTTACATAAAGGAACTGAATCGCGGCGTGTCAGCCATCGCCTTGGGCGCTACTTCGAGGCAGTGAATAGTCCCTTAGTGGATGAGCAGGGTGAAATCCAGGGCGCGGTATGCTTGTTTATTGACGTTACCGAGAGGGTCCTGCAGGACCGTGAGTTAAAACGTCTGGAGAAGGCGCAAATGGTGGGGCAATTGGCAGCGAGCCTTAGCCATGAAATCCGCAACCCTCTGGCCATAGTGCGGGGGCATCTGCAGTTCCTGAGTACTACAGAAGAACAGGCAGCGTTGCGCGGGCAATATGAGATGATGGTGGAGCAACTCGACCGTGTTAATACTATGCTACAAGACTTCTTAGATTTGGCTAAGGAACGGCTGAAGCAGTCAGCGCCCCATTCATTATCTGCCATTGTCGCCCGGATACGGCCGATGCTAGAAAGTGAGGCCTACTTGGCTGGGGTAACCCTCAGCATTGAACTCGAAGAAACGCCAGAATTCCTGCTATGTCCGGATGATATCCACCAATTACTGCTTAATCTCTATCGCAACGCTTTAGAGGCTACACCGCCGGGAGGCACGGTCTCTATGAGGGTGGGCTTATCTGCTGCACAGCAGCCTTATTTCGAGGTCTGCGATACCGGTTGTGGCATGGCCCCAGAAATGCTCGCTAAAATAGGTACCCCCTTCATGACAACCAAATCCCATGGCACCGGCTTAGGCTTGCTGCAGTGCGTGAACATCTGTAAATCGTATACTGCCGACTTCTCTATCCGGTCTCAACCGCGGCAAGGTACCTGTGTGACAGTATGTTTCCCTGCAACGGACGAATCCTGTCGCCCGGCCCCTTGACTCCTTGGTTGCGATAGGCTACTGTCAAAACAGTCAAAAGGACGGGAGGGTGTCTCATGAATTTTGCAGATCGCTTAATCGCTGCTACCAAAATAAAGAAGAGCCATGTAGTCGTCGGGCTCGACCCGCGCTGGTCAGCCTTGCCACCTCAATTGAAGACTACAGCTACCGTACATAATGAGCTGGGGCCGCAAGCAGCTGCTCTAGCTTTTTATCAGTTTGGACGCGCCATCATTGATGCCGTGCACGATGTTGCCGTAGCCATCAAGCCCCAGCTAGCCTTCTATGAGCAATATGGCCCTTGGGGCATGCATGCTCTAGTACAAACGGTTGAATATGCGAGGCAACAGGGTCTGCTCGTGATTGCCGATGCTAAACGGGGCGATATCGGCAGCACAGCTGTGGCCTATGCCCAAGCCTATATAGGCGGTTTGGCTGCTACCGACGAGCCGGCATGGTCACTCCAGGCCGATGCGGTGACAGTCAACGCCTATTTGGGGAGCGACGGCGTTAACCCTTTTGTACAGGCTGGGGCCGCCACCGGCAGCGGCATTTTCGCCTTAGTTAAGACCTCCAATCAGTCGTCTGGCGAGTTGCAGGATCAACTGATCGAGGGTGAGCCGGTGTACGCGAAAATGGCGCGTATGGTAAACGCCTGGGGGAAAGACTTAGTTGGCAACGAAGGCTATTCCAGCGTGGGTGCCGTAGTCGGCGCTACCTACCCCGAGGAAGCCGCGCAGTTGCGCCAGCTGATGCCGCAAGCGATATTCCTAGTCCCAGGCTATGGTGCCCAAGGTGGTAGCGCCCAGGATGTGCTGCCCGCGTTCAACCCAGATGGCCTAGGTGCAGTTGTCAGCTCTTCGCGCGGTATCATCTTCGCTTACCAGCAAGACCCGCAATACGGAGCCGAGGAGTATGCCGACGCCGCTCGCGCCGCTGCCATTCGCATGCGCGACGATATCAACCACGCCCTCGCTACCCGCCTGGACCACGGGGACGTACACTTGGACCAGTAAATAATTGCCAAGCCAGCCCAGCCAGCCGTGGGGACGGTCGCCTTGGCTGGCTGGAGCCCCCCGAACCCTCGCTCCAAAAATCATCTTTAAGGCTGACACCATTTCCCCGTGTGTTCCACGAGTTGCCATCCGTAAAGCCAGTTTCATCGCCCCACTGATCCCGGGTCTGGCACTCCAGTGACCTCCATCGCCAGCCATCGTCTGATTCAAGCTGTGCGGACAAAAGGTTATACGCTCTCTTCGAAAAAACCCATAGCTAAAAGGGCCATTCTAAAAGGATGTGGAAAGCAAAGATTGTCGATTAATGTCGAAATATTACCTGTCGGATAAGTCTTAAATTTGCCGTTCCTATAGTATAAAATGGTCATAGAGTTAAGGATGCAGTAGCTAAACTTCAAGGGGAACGTTCTTCTATTTATGCTGCAAAACCCCCGGGTTTTTAACGATAGGCAGTGCTGCTGTAACCCTAACCCTAATAGTTGTCAGTGTAGGAGGTGGCATATGATTCCCCGGCGCCTGCTAAAAGCTCTTTGTGTTGATAAAAGACGTTGCGCTACCATTACCGTGAGTTTGCTTTTCCTCGCTATCTTCGCCCCACTCAAAAGCTATATTCTACAGTGGTTACTGGATGCATCGGGCAAGCGCGAAGCGATTGTCTACTTGCTTTTAGGTGTTGCCATAACCTTGTGTAGCCACCTTTTTGAAGTGACTGCCCGCATGAATTTCGCCCGCATATCCTGCGAAGGTATTCGTATCATCAGAAACGGTTTGGCTGAAGTCTTCAGTTATCAATCACTTGCTGATTGGAACCATACGGATAGTGGCAGCTATGTTTCGCTTTTGACCAATGATTTGACCGCAGTACAAAACGATGCATTCCAATCTTTGTTTGATTTAGTAATGTGGGGCACCATTGGCCTCGTGGCCTTGGTAATGCTCGCTGTCATCAATCCGCTTATTATGCTCATGGCAGTCGCGATGAGTTTCGTGCCTTTGCTTGTGCCGAAGATGATGGCGAAACGATTAACCTTTGCCCGTGGAGTTCTTGCCAAAAGTAACGCAGCCTATACTGGCAAGGTGGGGGAGTTTACCCGCAACTTCGAGACAATTAGTCTATTAGGCGTGCAGGGCTATTTCCTCAAAAAGCATAACAAGGAAGCAACGGATAATTCGCAGGCCAGTTATCAACTGCAAAGAGGCATGGCCCTTTCGCAGGTGTTGACTTCCTTTATTATCTGGCTGCCTCAGCTGCTTGTTTTGTTCGTAGGCGTGATTCTTGTGTCTGCGGAAAAAGTAAGCATTACATCGCTGATTACGGCTTACCAATTGACGAATTTTATCCTCGTCCCCATGCGCACGGTAACTAACAGCTATACAAAGGTTAAGTCTGTGCAGCCCATTTGCCGCAGAATCGAAGAAGAACTATCGCGTACCTTAAGAGCAAACGGTAATAAAACCATTGATTCCTTGCAGCAGGTGGATCTGCAGGTTAGCGCGTTCACCTATCCCGGTGCGAAGAACCCGGCGCTTAAGGACATCTCACTTACTATCCATCCAGGAGAAAAGATTGCAGTCATTGGACCTAGTGGCAGTGGCAAATCCACTTTGCTAAGGCTCCTTTTGCGTTATTATGACGTACGGGATGGAGAAATCTTAATAAACGGCCTTGATATCGCACGGATTGATGACAGCTTCTCCAAAGTCGTTGCAGCGGTTCCACAAAAATGCAGCATCTTCCAGGACACTATCCGTAACAACATCACTTATGGCGAAGAGTATACCGACGTAGAGATTGACCGTGCTGTGCGTGTGTCCGGGCTTTCAGATGTGATTGCGACACTGCCAGAGGGACTGGATACTGTTCTCTACGAAGACGGGCGAAACCTCTCCGGTGGAGAGGCCCAGCGTCTTTCCATTGCCCGTGCGCTGATACGCAAGTGTAGTCTGCTGCTTGTGGACGAGGCTACATCAAACCTTGACATAAAAAACAAACAGGCGATTATGGAGGGCCTATTGTCCTTGGACTGCGCAGTGCTCGTTATTACCCACGACGTTTTCGGTAGCTACATGCAGAGATTTGATTTGGTATACCTACTGAAAGACGGTGAGGTGGAAGCATGTGGACGGTTCGATGACGTAAGACGCGAATATGGCGACCTTCAGACGTTGATCAAAAGGGAAGAAGGATAAAAGCCCTTCCTCGTTACATCAAGGGTTTTAGACTGGACAGGCGCTAAGACTGATCATCTGGAAAAATACTGCTATCAAGGGATTGGATCGTTTCGTGTTCGGATGCTTCAACCCGTAACCCTAGAACCTGGCAAAGACCCCCGGCTGGTCTCAGCTTTGCCTGGTCTACTCCACTTAGGACACTAGACCAGGAGGAGCTAAATCAGTTGGTTAACGAATTAGCAGAGCCACTGTTGGTCAAGTTAATCCACAATAACGGCACGGAGTTGCTACTGGTCAAGCCTGTTGTCAAAATGGAGAACAGATAACAACGAACTATACGAGGGGGTACGCTAGTGAAAAAGGCATGGATACTTATGTTGACGCTAATTATTGCGGTATCCGGTGTTGGCGTAGTAAGTGCCCAGCAGAAAACAGGGGCGAAGACCGCCTCGCAGCCCCTCACCGACCGCCAAATGAAGATAAACGCAGACATTGCCGAAATCGATAGTAGACATAATCAGAGGCTGGAACAAATGCGTCGGGACGCCAATGCAGGTGGGGCTGATTTTACCGCCCAAGATATAGAACTTCTTGCACAAGAGGTAGCAAAAGAGCGCGTGGACGAAATCAATGCCTACCTTAAGTCAGAAGGGCTTGTAGCATGCGGGAGATACGAAGGTGACTCTTTAGTAATTGGTGAAGAACATACGTCATCGGACGTCGAGCCTTTTTCCTTGGCTAGCGGTCTTACTGTCTATCAGCAAGCGGTAAAGGATCTGGATGGCTCAATTTATTATTACGCCTATTGGGACTGGACACCAACGGATGGTGCCTATGATACGGTTTGGGGTACTTACGATCTAGTATCCGCACAGCTTGAATCAGACGATGGCTGGCGATGGAGGTCACTGGAGTGCCAGACCTGGGACCAGTGGGGCAATGAAACTGGCTTTACGGATGGCAACTCGTGGAACACGCGGGGAGACGGTGTCAGTCTTAGAGATGATTTTTGGAACGGGAAGATTTTCAATCTGTGCGATCTTTGTGAGCCAATCTCTAACACATACAAAACCGACATGGTTAGAATCTCTGGATGGGTTACTCCTGGCAGCACGCCCACAAACCGTGTGAAAAGCAATTTTGAACACAACTGGGGAAATACCGCGACAGGGTTGTCCGCCAGTATTGCATCAACCTCGTTTGATAATTTCACCCTAAGTGTCACTTATAATAACGGAAATAATGGCGTGCCTTTCAGTGGGGTTACCAGATGGTTTCTTTTTCTGGTAGCCACTACGCTATTTTTGCTTCTCCTTTTTAAGACTAAATCATCCTCTTAACTCCACGTTATCTAGGAAGTGCTACCATGGGCCAGCCCGGTTCTATTGTTGCATAACCCCTCCCTGCGGAGACCAGTGCTTTCTTCTTTAGAGGCGACCTCATTCGACAAAGGGTTCGGGGTTCTTGCCAGTCAAGGCGACCGTCCCCACGGCTGGCTTGGCAATTATTTACTGGTATAGTAAAGGGCTGGGGATACCAGCCCCTCCTCA
>ENA-UOOI01002163-UOOI01002163.1-fermentation-metagenome-genome-assembly--contig:-NODE-2163-length-17869-cov-5.390985_pt1 | contig 17869 bp, 14 predicted proteins | sample MGYA00245779_ERZ724027 | MGnify/ENA primary metagenome ERZ724027 (study PRJEB28704, sample SAMN03018318) | fermentation metagenome | biome: anthropogenic terrestrial biome; feature: soil; material...
TCTCTCTGATACCATTTGGCAGTCAGTATATATAAAACAATAAATAATAGCAGAGACGCTACAATTCCCCGAGGTATGACATTGGGGTTTAGTACTCCCTCAAAATAAGTCTGGCTCTCCGGTACTGCCGGAAGATTGTTTGGCAATATCTTAAGTACCGGGCACATCAGACGATTGATATAGGTAAATGGATTCAGCAGCCACCACTTTGATAACGCACCTAAAACACCTAATGCTATGTTTCCTGCGAGTCCCAGGATCATTCCTGCTGCAAAACCCAATATATGAAAGACGAACAGCCAGAGCGGAATCTGCCACAGAATTAAGATAATCCAAAGCAGGACCGCCTCAAAGCCGGCTGGCCCGGAAATCGTCCTGCTGCCTCCTGCGGCAAATATCCGGCTGATTGTTTCCTCCGCGGCATAAATGATGATTGCTGACACAGCCAATGTCTTTAAGATGTATGCAGCCTTTGCAGCCCACACCTTATTCAAATCAATAGGCAATGCACTGATTACTCGGTTCTTCAGTTTTTTCTCCCTCTGAACAGCAAAAGCCGCACTCAAAAGAAGCAGCATGGGATAGAACGTGGTATAAGACCAGTTGAACTGGTTCATCTGGTAATAATAACCCGCATTCTGTGTTGATAAAAAGACAGGTATCACAATAGCGAATAAAGGTACCAGCCAAAACAGCTTAGCAGTGACTGTATGCGTGTGCTTCAGATTTTCTGCCTTTATATATGCCTTCAACATATCGCTTTCCTCCTGTTCTTCTTCACTACTTCTGTAAAAAGTTGTTCCAGGTCTTCCCCTTGCTTCATACCGCCCTGATAACCGAGGACACCTTCTGATATAATTCCGATATAATTGGCTATCTGCTCCACCTCACTTAAAATATGGCTGGAAACAATCACCGTTATCCCCTGTGCCGCAAATCCACGGATTAGTTCTCTTAGCTCCTGGATTCCAAATGGATCCAAACCATTTGTGGGTTCATCCAGAATCAACAGGCGGGGATGATTTAAAAGAGCTGCCGCGATTCCCAGCCTCTGTTTCATCCCCATGGAAAACTGTCCTGCCCGCTTCTTTTTAGTATCCTTCAAATCTACAATATCCAGCACTTCGTCAATACGCCCCCGAGGCTCCCCTAAAAGCAGCCTTCTGACCTCCAGATTCTCCCTGGCTGTCAGATTCTCATATAATGACGGCTGCTCAATTAGGACCCCCGTTTTAACAAGACATTGTCTGGACCACTGCTCTCCTTCAAATAAAATCTCACCCTCATCCGGGCGCAGCATGCCCGAAAACATTTTCAACAGAGTAGACTTTCCCGCCCCGTTAGGCCCAAGCAGCCCATAGACACACCCCTGCGGTATCATCAGTGAAATATGATCCAAAACCATCTGACCGTGGAAAGATTTACACACTCCTCTTGTCTCTAAAATAAAATCCTGCATTTTCATCCTCCTAACACCTTTTTCCTTACTGCTTTATAATAAACAGCAATTCTAAGGAATTTATAAGGAACAACAAAATAGGTAAAATTGTATCAATGATTGCACTCTCTTCTCTTGCGTATTTTTACTTTTATGATAAAATAAGACATACATACAACGAGGAGGACACATGGATGTATTGTTTTAGAAAAGTAACAGCTGATTTATACTGGGTCGGGGGGAGTGACCGCCGCCTGGAACGTTTTGAGAATATGTTTCCTGTCCCAAAGGGCATCGCTTATAATTCCTATCTGCTCCTGGATGAAAAGACTGTGCTCTTTGATACAGTCGATAATGCTATAGGCCGGCAGTTTCTGGAGAATGTAGAGGGAGTGCTTTCCGGAAGGGTTCTTGATTATCTAATAATCAATCATATGGAGCCGGATCACTGCTCTCTCATCGCAGATTTGCTGCTCCGCTATCCGGATATGCAGATTATCGGAAATGCAAAGACTTTTCCCATGATTGACCAGTTTTACGGGATGGATATTGAAGGGAAAAAGAACATCATAAAAGAAGGGGATACTTTCTCCTGCGGAAAGCATACTCTTCATTTTATTATGGCTCCTATGGTACACTGGCCGGAGGTAATGATGACCTATGATGAAACAGATAAAGTACTGTTTTCCGCCGATGCTTTCGGAACCTTCGGGGCGCTTGGAGGAAATATTTTCAATGATGAAATAGACTTTGACAGAGACTGGCTGGATGAGTCCCGCCGGTATTACACCAATATTGTGGGGAAATACGGCGTACAGGTACAAAATGTGCTGAAGAAGATATGCCCCCTGAAAATTCATTATATCTGCTCTCTCCACGGGCCAATCTGGAGAAACAATCTGGAATATATACTGGACAAATACAATCTGTGGAGCAGGTATGAACCGGAAGTTAAGGGTGTCATGATTGCTTATGCTTCCATGTACGGCAATACAGAGAATGCCGCCGATGTACTGGCTGTCAGGCTTGCCTGTGCCGGTGTGAAAAATATTGCCGTTCACGACATTTCCGGAACCCATGTGTCTGAACTAATATCAGACAGTTTTAAATACAGTCATCTGGTACTGGCTTCTCCCACATATAACGCTGGTATTTATCCTGTTATGGCGAACTATCTGGATGATATGAAGGCATTGAATATACAAAACCGCACGGTGGCCGTACTGGGAAACGGAACTTGGGCACCCATGTCTGCAAAACTGATAGAAGCTAAAATCAGTGAAATGAAAAATATGACACTCCTGACAGAGAACTTCGCGATAAAATCTGCATTGAAGGAAACGCAGCTAGGCGCTTTAGATGAACTTGTGGGAAAATTGGCAGGAGAAATCGTTGGAGAAGCGTAATAATTTTCTTTGAAAAAGAGTCTGGCTTGCCAGACTCTCCCGTCTACAAACGAAGATGCTTTGTTTGCCTTTTCTCAACGCTGTCACGACTGCATAGACTGTCCGCCGTCTACATGGAGTACCTGCCCGGTGACATAAGAAGCATCATCACTGGCAAGATACACATAGGTAGGAGCCAGCTCCACAGGCTGTCCGGCCCTCTTCATAGGCGTGCTTGAGCCAAAAGTTTCAATATAATCAGCAGGCCAGCTTGCTGGCTGCAGAGGCGTCCATATTGGTCCGGGGGCAACAGCGTTCACCCGGATTCCATGGGACACAAGGGAGCGCGCCATAGAACGTGTAAAACTGACGATGGCACCTTTAGTGCTGGAGTAATCAATAAGCTGATCATTTCCGTTGTAGGCCGTAACCGATGTGGTATTGATAATGGTACTGCCGCATTTCATGTAAGACAGAGCTATTTTCGTCATCAGAAAGATTCCAAAAAAGTTAATCTGAAAAGTGGTTTCCATCTGCTCCATAGAAATGTCCTGAATATCATCCTGGGGAAACTGTACACCGGCATTATTTACCAAAATATCCAGGCTGCCCAAATCTGAAACACACTTTGCTGCCGCTTTTCTGCAGAAGGCTTCATTCCGCACATCACCGGCAAATAAAAGACATCGTCTGCCCTGTGCTTCTATACATGATTTGGTCATCCTTGCATCCTCGTGCTCATTGTAATAAATAATACATACGTCTGCCCCTTCTTTAGCAAACGCTACAGAAACTGCTCTTCCAATCCCACTGTCACCACCGGTCACAAGGGCTACCTTGTCTTTTAACTTCCCAGTTCCAATATAATTGGGATTGTCAAAAATCGGCTTTGGCTCCATAAGGCTTTCCAACCCTGGCTGCAAATCCTGATGCTGGGGCGGAAACTGAATTGGAATCTTCCGGCATTCCTCTTTATAACCTAAATTTTGGTTAAACTTGCGCATTATTAATCTCCGGTAACATTTTATAATATTATATGATACGAAGGTCAAAAGGTTATGTGTTTCATGCTTGCATGAAAAAGCATGACTTTGGGACCCGCAAAACATGAGAAAGCAGCCCGAGCAGGGCGGATTTCGAATGTTTTTAGGATTGCGGGAGCACAAAGTGCGGAGCAATCCGTAGGTATCAAGGGTCAAAATACCTTTTGACCCCAACATCATTATATGATACGAAGGTCAAAAGGTTATGTGCAATAGGTGTCAGAGTCTTTTATTTAAATTCACTTTGACCGGGATAATTAACAGCAATATAGCTCTTTCCACGGTTAACTTTGATCTCTTCTTTACTTTCCTGATCGTAGAACCGCAGATAGGAAGTCTCATCGTTGGTATCTTTGTTCCAGTATATCTTCTGGACACCGCCGTTTGAAACATAGTAACCCACAGCCGTCTCACTTCCGTCCCAATCCACATTCTTATGTCCAATATCATCTCTGACCGAAATCTCCGTTTCAAGCACAAATACATTTGTAAATGCAAGTTGTGTATTTGAGCGGCTGTCCATCTGCGGGTTTCCGTTTATCTGCTTCAGATAAGTCTTCGTTGCAGGATCATAAGTCAAAGTAGCCGTAGCAGCGCCAAAATTGATATTTACCGTGTTACAGTCTACTCCCTTCGGCTTCAGCTGCTCCTTTAATCCGTTGAATCTAAATGCTGTGTCCTTCTTGTTTTCTGTCAGGTCTATTCTTCTGCCTTCAGACTGAACAACCGCGGAAAACTTCGGACCGTCGAAATATCCTGTATGCTCCAGAGAATAGCCTGCATTTATCCTGTCCTGATCACGTCCGAAAAGCCCGCCGGCATTATTCATTCCGTCATATTGATCCAGATTCAAAGCCTCCAGATAATCTGAGATACTGTCGTCGATTCCCCAGTTTACATAGAATGCATCATAGCCCTGGGAAAATGCAGGAAAATAATAGCGGCAGCTTCTGACTGCACAAACCTGAGGCATTGCTGTATAATCCCCGTACATTGCCATAAAACGAGTCACATCCCCCTCGACGGGAATTTCATATATAATATCTGCTTCCGCCACACCATACTGTGGCAGCGCATCCTGCACATTATTCACCATAACTGCCACAGGCCTTTTCCCTATGGCCCCATCCGACAAATCTCCCAATCCGGTTAATAGATTCTGGTTTGCCGGAATCTGTTCGGCCGGTTCCTCCTTTTTCTCCGGCTTCTTATCCTCCGTTTTCGCGGGTTTCGCCGGTTTTTCTGTTTCTTCAGCTTTTTTCTTGCAGCCTGCTATGCTAAACAGTACAAGAAGTACAAGCAGTATAATACCTGTTTTTTTCAGTCTTTTCATATGAGCCTCTCCCTTATTTTTCACCTTTGTGTTTTTAGCTTATATTCTTTACTATCCAATAGCCTTTCCTCGGAGAACCTACCCTTGATAAATATTGCAACTCTTTCAATTTTTTAATATTGGCCTCTATCCTTCTCGATGAAATCCCTATAATTTCAGATAATTCCCTTGCTGACAAATATGGATTATTTCCTAACTCAGTCAAAATCTGCTTTTGAACATTTGAAATTGCTGTGTATTCACTGACTTCCCGGACTTTATCTCCGACGTTTTCTCCGATGTTTTCTCCGATGTTTTCTCCGATGTTGACATTTTTCGTTCTCATGTCAAATGAGTAATCATCATCAAGGGGAACACTGATTCTGAACACATCTCCTTCTTTCAGCTCCGGTTCTTTTCCCGAATATAACTTTCCATATTTAAACAAGTTCCTAACCCCGGATCCTAATTGATCTGATAAACCAATATTTCTAAAAAATGCAGCAATAATCGGGTTCTTAGGATTTGGCTCAAAATCATCCGGCGTCAACACACCCTCTCGAACAGCTCGATTTGCATTTTCTACAAACATTCTGTCCTTCTCGATTACAAATTTTGCAATATAAGTGCTTGTCATTTCCCGATGAATCAAAGTATTTACAAGCATTTCTCTTGCTATAATATTTCGGAGACTTACCCTTCTGTCCTTTTCAAGGAAAAACTTATCCCACAGATGCTTCTCTGCAAACCCCATCAGCTGTTCATAACTTTCAATCAGATTGGTCTGCACAATTAAACGGTCATCATATCTGTCTACATTCACTTTTCGCAGCAATGCATCTGTTCTGTACCCAGGAACAACTGACAATATTGTTTCGTCTTTTCCCAGCAGCATGACAGCCGCTAAATTATATCCTTTTTGCCCGGTACCCACATCTTCCCCATACAAACCGGCACTTCTTAAAAATTCTTCATCATTCATACTTTCCCATGGATGCTTTCCTCCGGCATTATTAATCGCCATCTGCCTCACTTTAGGTAATAAATTCATCCGTAACTGTTCGGTCTTCAAATAAGGATATATTCTCTTTTCAGTAAAGATGTTTTGTTTGCGGATGTACATAGATGCAATCTGACTTGTTGCTGTAACTTTTACATCCGCATCGTCTACTCTGTCATAAATAACTTTCTTAAAACTATGCACTTCTGAACTTGGAGGTACATGAACATGAATAATTGTTTTGCCTTTATACTCCACAATCTTTGCTTCAAGATAAACTGTTAGCTGAAACATATTGGGATTGCTGATTACTTTTATAAAGTTCCTGATCATATCAGCAGCTGCCCTCTCAGATATACCGACGACATGTCCATCATCCGCAATTCCCAAATAAATATCACCACCATACCTGTTTAAAAAAGAGCAGACTGTCTCATATGTGTCATTTTCGATTCCGTTACCACACCTTTTAAATTCAACTGCGATAGTTTCACCTATTGTAATAACATTATCCATTATTTTTTCAACCATTACAGCTTCTCCTATTTACACCTTTTCAAATTCCTTAAAGCAACTTTTCAATGTCTTTTATTTCAGTTTTGCTCCATCCTTGAAAGCATATCCAGCTTGCTCTCCCAGTCTCAAATATGTGTTATTTACCGGATCAAAGGTAATCGGGTCAAGCTTCATCGGATCAATCTTTCCCTGCTCATCAAGAATACTTTCGTCTGCGCTGACATTCATAATTTCTCCAACCAAACGGCAGGATTCTTCATCATAGCTTATCAGTCTGCATTCCAGCGCCATGGGCAATTCGTTGATTAGCGGCGCATCCACGAACTCGCTTTTAATCGTATGAAATCCGGTTTTCTCAAATTTATCCGGCACATCATTGGCAGATACAATTCCCACATAGTCACATTCCACCACATGTCTGGCATCCGCCATGCTGACAGTGAACGCGCTGCGCTTAAGAATGTTCTTAACTGTCTTATGCCCTGCGCTAAGGCACATAGAAATTTGATTGCTTTCACTGATTCCGCCCCATGCAGCATTCATGGCGTCGACAGTCCCATCCTCTCCATAGGTAGCAATAATTAATACCGGCTGCGGATAAGTGTACGGTTTTGCTCCAAAATTCTTTCTCATTGTAAATTCCTCCAATCTGTAGCTGTTCCAATCTTCATACTAAAATATCTTCTAATTTACGCTTTGGGACATAGTGTACGTCATTTTCATCTCTGTAATATGTTGTGCTTTCTCCAGCTTCTATTTCAGTCAGCACTACTTTCTCTTTGGGCTTTCCCAGCGCGACTGCCAGTACCGGAGTTAAATTCTCAGCCAGATGTAACGCAGACTTTAATCTTCCCGGACTAAAATTTGCAATCATACACCCGCCAAGTCCCTTTTCAGTTGCCGCCAACAGTATCGTCTGAGCTGCAATTCCTACATCTTTCTGGTGTGCCGCCAATGATTCTCTGATATTCGTATCCTGACAAATTACAATAAATCCGGTAGGACACATTCCTTCGTGGGGGATCTGCAGGCCGGGCAGGGCTGCTGCCCACTTTGTCAACGACTGAATTGTATGAACAGCGTCTGCCTCCCAGGCTAGAAAATACTTAAATGGCTGCGCATTCACACTGCAGGCTGTCAGCCGCGCACAATCCACCAGTTCCAACAGTACCTCCCGGGATATCTTGTAGGTTTCATCATATCCACGGCAGCTTCTGTTGGCAATCACTAAATCCCTAAACATTTTTATCTTCACCTGACCTTTCCTATTTTTCTCCTATGATTCTGTTTACCTTTTCCCAATATGCTTCCATAATCTCCATTATACTTCACCCTTCTTTTTTTCACAATATTAAGTCTGCGACAAAATGGCTGAAAAATGAAACTGTGAAAGGGCTTTCCAGTACAGACATTTGTTGCTGCTCTATTATTTTTTTGTGTAAATTCTTTATATTACGATGTAGGGGCCGCTATTGTATAAGTACCTAGTGCCCCTCCTGATAGTGTTTCCTAATATAGTTGATATCTCTCTTGATTACATAATTGCTTTGCTATTCTTGTATCCATTTCAATAATTCTTTTTTTACTTGTTCCAAAATGAATTGACCTATGCTTTCGTCAACATCTTCTCCAATCAAAGTACAATTTAATGTGCATGTATTCCGAAATGTACTAATAGAAAGCTGAAAGTCAGGGGGACGCCGATAGGTTCCCGTCAAATAACATTTATTGATATTACAGTCGTGAAAATACAGCTTTTCATGGTCTATTATTCCCATATTGGTATAGGAAACAGGGAGCAAATGATAGCTTTTTTTAATTGCTTTCTTTAGTACAAAACAAGGTGTTTTATGAAAAGCAAAGTTAAGCAGCCATATACCTGCAAAGCAACGGCAGCGGTTTTTTTGGAGGGTCATTTCAATACAAACCTGTGATAAGGTTTCGCTGAACGTATGCTGTGGGTTGATTTCTACGATAATCGTTTTATAAATTCCAGTCATATTTGCTACAGTTAGATTATCTTGCTCTAGCTGAAACCTACGCAAATCAGCCGGACAGGGTAAAATTATCTTATCCGTGTTTTGTAAACGGGCTATGACACGGGCATAGGCCGCAATAAAAGCATGGTTGAGTGTTGCACCGCTTTTCTTTGCTTTTACATGAATTGCAGTCAGATCATTTGGAGCAATTGTACTATTCAAGCAGAAAAACTTTGTACCACTGTTAAAAGTCCGCAAGGGACTAACCTCAATTTGTTTACCATATTTTGTTTGCTCTGTTTCAGATTGAACACGAATATTCTTCAAAAGAGGGGAAATATCCCTTGTGTTTTGCAATTTATTGCCCAAAGAGGCGCCGTTGTAAAGTGACGATAACAAATAGAGGTATTGCAAAAAACCCGATCCATCGGCCAAAATATGGCTCATTCCAATGACCATAATGTTTCCCTGTTCTTCCTTAGAAAAGGTGATCTGCAACTGGGCATTTCTACTTAAATCCCACCAAAAATCAGCTTCAAAGCCAACACGGTCAAGAATAAATACATTTTCAACAGTTAAGCCCCGGTCGACAAGGCACCTACGCTTAAAGTCATAAATATAAAGAATTTCGGGGACATATTGGCTGGATAAATAAACTGCCTTTTTCAATTTTTCAATGTCAAAACTTCCCTGTATTACCATTCGGCAGTACATCAACGGATATACTTTGTTACTATAAACCATTTCAACAAAATCCAAACTTTCACATTTTGTCGTATTATTATGTACACTCTTTATTTTTCTGTGGCAAAATTCTATTAGTTTCATTGTGTTACCTCTATATCCCCATTGTTTGTCTCTACTTTAACGGTTACGGTCGGATTGTTGCCGACAACCCCGCTTGTCGTACGTCCGTTAATAGTAACGTCTTGTTGAAAGTTCGTAGATATTGAGCCGTTTTTGGTTAAAGCCTGAAATTCAAACTCTAAATTTTCTGGCAGAGTCAGGGTAATGCTGTCATTTTTGTTAAAAAAAGAAAGGTCGCCGTTTACCTCGCTATATACGACATTCAGATTGCCGGAACTGTTGGCCCTATAACTGCCGGAACCAATAGCAGATTTTATATCTGCGTTTCCGCTTGTAGAAGTGTATGTTACATTTCCGTTTAATTCAGTGCAGCTAATGCTGCCGCTGGTTGTTTCCAATCTGATTTGATTTGCTTGAATGTTTCCTAAATCTAATGTCCCACTGGTGGAAGATATGTATATATCAGAACCAACCGCATTATCCAATGTGACATTCCCGGACGAATTATCAATACGGAGCATGGATGAATCTATGCTCATGTCAGAAAAATCAATATCCCCATTCGTTGAAGTAACAGTAAGATTTTCATGGTATGATTTCGGCAAATAGACCTCGATATATCGAGAAAAACCGCCCTTAAAAAACGGTTTGCCGCCCTCACTTATATGGATACTTTCATTGCGCTCCGTTACGTTTGCATAATAGCTGCTTTTATTTTCTGTCATGTATTCTTTAATCACAAGGTCGTCACCATCATTTTCAAAGAAAGTAATTCTTTCTTCATCGTAGGAAATCGTCAGGGATGATATTTCTTTAAGGGAAAATCGAAGTTCATTCGCCATTTGAGAGGACTTAGAATTTGAGCAGCCAGTAAACGCGAATAAAGATAAAATAAAAGCCATTCCTAATGTAATTGTTCTTTTCGTCATAATTTGCCTCACTTTCAATAAATGAATTGTTCATTCATGTCTTCCATAAAAATTAGAGGGCTTACATGGCCCGCTAATTTAGCTTCTGTATGCAGACAAGATATTGTCCACACAGATTTTTTTTGCCAATTCCAAAGGAATATCAGAGGTTTCAAAAGATGTATACCTTCTATCCATAGCCCACCAAGTAAGGATTTCAATGATAAGGGTAGTGGTCAACTCCAAATACTCCATTGGCCGTACTGTACCATTGTCAATGAAAATTGTTAAGTACCTTGACATTGTATCAAGAAACTTCCTGCGACATGCCTTGTAGTGTTTGGCCAGGAACGGAAATTCAAATTGATTTTTTTCAATAAATAAACAGCCGGCGGCATACCGGGCAAGAATGTCAAATGCGTCCGAAATTAAAGCTTCAAAGCTATAACTTTCAATGTCGTTTTCAAGGTGTTTTGCAAAGTCGCTTTGTGACTGTTCAAGCAAAGATACAATTTCATTTTCCACACCCGAAAATAAATTATCTGTAATAGGTCTTTCAAATTCCTTATTTATGAAGTCCGGGTCAATCGTGCATTTCAAAACAAAATGCATGATTTCTTTTTTTCCTGCAAAGTCATGGTAAATGGTTCCCACAGAAACGTCTATGGCTTTTGCTATATGGCTGATCTGTGTTCTGGCATAACCTTGACGTAAAAATAATAACGTTGCGGCCTCCACAATTGCTTTAATTCGCGTGTCCAAAATTTCCGCTCCTTCCTGAATGAATTGTTCATTTATATTATGCACTGCAAATAAACAATTGTCAATGCGGAATTTTTCTGCCTCCTGTGAAAGCAGCGCTGCCTACGATGGTTCCCAAAATTATGGAAAGGTCGCATTTGTCTGCAATAACAAAGAAACCAACCATGATGAAAGATAAACCAGCTACGCAAAATACTGTGCTCTTTATTTCCCGTTGTAACTTTGTTTGAAGCTCTATTTTCATTCTCCGCCATATTTGAAAGAAATCTCAACGGCAGAAATACCCCTTTTCCGCCGTGTCACGAAATCAAATACCGTTCAAATTTCACAATGCTATCCTTTGTACCTACAACAGCGATCAAATCATTTGTGTTTAATTGAAGGTCAGGAGAAATTTCAACAATAGTTTTATTTCGTCTGACAATTGCAATAATATTGAGACCAAACTTATTCCGAAAGTTCAGTTCGAGAATGGCTTTCCCGTGCAGCTTATCGGTCAGCTTGATTTCTGAAATCGCATATTGATTTGAAAGGTTGATAAAGTCTAAGGCCCTGGGCGTTGTCAGCGAATTGGCAAGACGGACGGCATGATCCCTCTCAGGATAAACCACCTCTGCCCCGATTTTTTGGAGTACCCGTCCGTGCTCCGCACTGATCGCCTTTGCAATGACGCGGGGAACCCCCAACTCGATCACATTGAGCGTCGTCAGGATACTGGCTTCAATATGTTCGCCGATACATACAATGACCGTGCCACAATTCTGTATTCCGGCCTCCTCCAACGTTGGTTTGTCCAGTTGATCAATCACAAAGGCTTGCTGTACTTTATCTTGAATTTGCTTAACTTTGCTCTCATTGTTATCAAGCACGATTACTTCTTTCCTATTATCAGAAAGTGTCTCCGCAAGGGCGAACCCAAAACGGCCCAGCCCTATAACTCCGAAAGCGATACTTGATTTATAGCCCGACATAATGATTCTCCTATCCTATGGTTACTCTTTCTTCCACGTAAGAAAGGTTTGATGAAGGTTGGTATACCCATATGCATGCCATGGTGAGCGGCCCAAGCCGGCCGATAAACATGGTCAGACATAAAAGGACTTTGCTGAGGTCTGCCAAATCTGGTGTAATGCCCGTTGACAAACCGACCGTGCCAAATCCCGACACCACTTCGAAAAGCACCTGCATGAAGGTGAACTGCGGTTCAATAATGCAGATCAAAAGGGTCATGAAGCATACAACGATAAACGCTAGAACTGTAACGATAAACGCCTTCATAATGCTTTCATTTGGAATTTTTCTTCGGAATGCAGTGCAATCTCGATTGGTAGAAAACGCGAAAAGGCTTTTTAGCAGGGTAAACGTGGTTGTTGTCTTGATACCGCCACCCGTTGAACCTGGCGAAGCACCGATGAACATGAGGATAATCAAAACAAATTGTCCCGCAGTGGTGAAGTCTCCAAGCGCATACGTACTGAAGCCCGCTGTTCTGGCAGAAGTGCTTTGAAAAAAAGCGCCCAGCCATGTTACATCGTCCGTAAGTTTCAATAAGACCGTACCAATAGCCAGCAGGGATACCGTCATCGTCAGAACGATTTTTGTATTCATGCTCAGGTTTCGCAAAGAGCGCTTATGCAATATCTCCCGAATGACATAAAACCCTAAACCGCCGAAGATAATCAGTCCGCATGTCGTCAGATTCAGCAACACATTGTCCCGATAGGGAATCAAATTCTGATATCCGCCGAGGATATCAAACCCCGAGTTGTTGAACGCCGCTATGGAATGGAAAGCGCTGATTCCTAACGCCGACAAGGGCGGATAATCCTGTGAAAACACAATATAACTGAGCGCCATACCTACGAACTCAAAGCTTAACGTCACAAGCATAACGGATTTTACCAACTGCACTATGCCTTTTAGGGTGTCCAGGTTTAAGGCTTCCTTCACAAGTATACGCTCTCTTAGGCCAATCTTTTTCCCAGCCAGTAAAATGAATGTAACGCCGATAGAAGTGATTCCCAGCCCCCCGATTTGGATTAATAGAGCAACTACAGTTCGTCCAAACACACTGAAATGATCTGCCGTATCGATGGCAATGAGCCCCGTCACACAAACGGCGCTTGTGGAAGTAAACAGTGCATCCACAGGTTGAATCGTAACGCCGGGGTTCGCAGAAATAGGTAAAAGCAGCAATATCGTTCCGAGCAGAATTACAGCAGCAAATCCTAAAACCAGAAACCTGCCCGGACTGAGCCATCTATTTGTCAATATCATCACACCCCTTTGCCGGTTTTGCACAATGCAAAAATACTTGCTCCTTGCTGGAACGCTTTTAATATATCATTTATGGCATTAGCATTGTGTTAGGGGTTCCTATGAGCACATTAAGACCGCATTAAGATAATACTGCAAATTTCAAACGGATTTTCCGTCTTCACCTACCCGGAGCATTCGATAGCCAACGCCAATATGTGTTTGGATATATTTGGGTTGGGATGTACTCTTTTCAATTTTTTTGCGCAGAGTAGCCATGAAAACGCGCAAAGCCGGAATATCGTTGGAGTAATTCCCCCAAATCTCATGGAGGATATAGTTATGCGTTAAAACCTTTCCCACATTTTTCGCCAGAAGACATAAGAGTTTATATTCCATGGGCGTCAAGTGAATTTCCTCGTCATCAAGCCACACACACCCCGCAGCATAATCAAGCCTCAAATTTCCATTGATAAAGACCGTCGCATCCTTTTGCAGCTTTTCACTGTCATATCGTACCCGGCGCAGACTGACCCGGAGCCGTGCCAGAAGTTCTTCGACGCTGAATGGCTTTGTCAGATAATCGTCCGCACCGGCATCCAACGCATTAATTTTGTCACGGTCCTCGCTGCGGGCGCTGACAACGATGATGGGCATATTCGACCATGCGCGAACCTTCTTAATAATATCCACGCCGTCCATATCGGGAAGCCCCAAATCTAGAATCATGATATCCGGCTGTTGGGACACCGCCTCAAAAATCGCACCTTCGCCCGTTGCAGCCGTATGGTATTGATACCCTTGTGTTTCCAGCGTTGTAGTAATCAGCTTTTGGACGGCTTTATCGTCCTCCACCACAAGGATCATAGGTTTATTCATGAACATCTACCTCCTCTGCCAACAAGGTAAATCCAAGCACAGTACCTTGCGGAGTATTATCTTTTACATATATCGTGCCGCCATGGGCGGTAATAATTGATTTACACAGGGTAAGCCCTAATCCAAGCCCACGCCGGCCATCTGCGCTGATATTATCGGCTGTAAAGAACATATCAAACAATTTCGTTTTTGCTGCATCCGAGATACCGGGACCATCGTCGGTTATTTCAATACGGGCGAATTGTCCGTCTTTTTTTGCCGAAATTGTGATATGAGAACCTGCCGGCGTATATTTAACCGCATTGTCTACGATATTGATAATGACTTGAACAATAAGGCGGGAATCCATTTTTGCCATAAGAAGTTCATCGCCGAGAATAGTTTCTATCACATGCTCCGCGCTTCTTCGGCTGACATGAAGCAGCGCTTCTTCGATTACCTCATCCAGAAGCTCAGGCTGCAAATCCAAATTCATTGTCCCATTATCAATCCGGGTAATGGAAAGCAAGTTCTCCACCAGTTTAATCAGCCATGTGGCATCGTCATAGATATCGGTGTAGAGACCAGTTTTCTGCTCCTCATTCAAAATTTCTGAATTGCTTACGAGAATACCCGCATTGCCTAAAATACTAGTAAGCGGGGTGCGTAAATCATGGGAGATTCCCCTGAGCAGATTGGTTCGGAGCTGCTCCTGCTGTGCCTGCATGGTGATTTGCTTTTTCGTTTCGTTCAGCCATTCCTTTTCCAGTGCCAGGCCGCACTCTCCAAGCATGGCAATGACTAAGCTCTTTTCAAATACCCCTAACCGTGCTTCTTTTTCCATAACAATTCCCGAAACTGCAAAAACCCTGTCTTTTCCCCGCACCGCGAGGTATAGACATTTTGCGGCAGAAAGAGTGTCTGTAGTAGCCCCCGCCCGCTTATTATTCTTGTAAACCCACTCAGCTACCAAGCGTTCATCCTCTCTGAAATAAACTTGCGTGTCTGCCGCCGAGCCTTCCTTTAAGAATACCATCGGCTCAGACAGAGCATTTTCTTGTACAGAATAAAAAATGATGCTTCTATCCAGCAGCTTGGCCATCTGCTGCGCCGTTTCACTCAAAATTTCTAATTCATCCCCGGCCTGCTGCAGCTTGTGACTTGTTTCCAGAAGCACTTCTGTACGGTAGGCTTTTTGCGCAGCCTGCCGCGCTTGCTCTTTGACCCGCTTGGTCAGCGTGCTCGTAATAATGGCAGACACAAGCATAACCAGAAGGGTAACCGGATAGCCCCCGCTAAATACCCGAAATTGCAAATAAGGCTCGGTAAAGATAAGGTCAAATACCAGCACACTCACAACAGATGATATTACACTGTATATCTGGCCCCTTGTCACGACGGAATTGATCAGTACACCCAAAATATAGACCGTTATAATATTTGCTTCACTGAAACCAAGCGAATTAAACCACAGCCCGATCAACATGCAGGCAGCAAAAATCCCTATCGTTTTCAAGGAATCCGCTAATGAAAACTTAACAGATTTTGTATATTTAGGCAGTCCCAAATGGAAGGAGGACTGAGAATCCGGGATGATATAAATGTCTATATTAGGTGCAAGGGTAGAAAGCCTGTCCACGAGGGTAGGCTTTGAAAACCATTTGTTTGTATGATTGGAGCGCCCCATAACGATTTTTGAAACACGGCTCACCTTGGCGTATTCCGCAATCTGTCCGGGGATATCTTCTCCATACACGGTGGCAATTTGAGCGCCAAGCTGCTCGGCAAGTCTTAAGTGTTCATTAATCTGTGTCTGGTTATTTGCCGCCGCTGATATTTCCGGCATTTCCACATGGAGTGCAGTGAACGTACCATGGAAAGCATCTGCCATCCTCGCAGCCGTGCGAATTACCTTGGCGTCAGAGGGCACCGACGACAGGCAGACCAAGATATGCTCATTGGCATAAGAGCCGCCGTTTTGTATCTGCTCACAATTCTGCAAAGAAATCCGGTTGACCTGATCTGCGGCGCGCCGCAGTGCAATTTCACGCAGTGCGATTAGCTTTTCTCTGGTAAAAATAGTGGGAAGATTCCGCGCGGACCTTTCCTGATAAACATTTCCTTTATGCAGGCGTTCAATTAGTTCATCTGGCTCAATATCCACAAGCTCAATTTGATCGGCACTGTCAAATACACTGTCCGGGATGCGTTCACTAACATCGATGCCTGTGATAGACGCCACAACGTCATTCAGACTTTCGATATGCTGCACGTTGTTCGTGGTATACACGTCAATTCCCGCGCACAGCAGTTCTTCTACATCCTGATACCTTTTTTTGTGGCGGCAGCCTTCGGCGTTGGTATGGGCTAATTCGTCTATCAGAATAAGCTCCGGTTTTCTGCGGATTGCCCTGTCTAGATCAAATTCTTTAGAAATTGCGCTTTTATAGGAGACTTCCAAAGGCGTCAAGAGCTCCAACCCTTCCAAAAGAGCCGCCGTTTCCGGCCAGTCATGAGGTTCGATATACCCAGCAACAACATCAATGCCGTCTTTTCTTACTTCATGAGCGTCGTGCAGCATGGCACAGGTCTTGCCGACCCCGTCTGCATAACCGAAGTAAATTTTCAGCCTGCCGCGCCTTTTTTCAACGGGAGGAGCAGAAAGCCGCCCAGGCGAATATTCGGAATCGATTTGATGAATTGCCATCCCTATTTAGCCTCCTTTCTGAATAAATTACCTTAAGTTATAGTATAGCATCGGACAAATTACCATAGTATTATGGTTTCCCACATGACATTAAGATTATATAAAGACCGGAATTGTTCTATTTTCCGCTGCTTCTTCTTATCCAGAGGAAGAAAAAAGATGTACAGCCCCGTTTTGTATACACTCTGCAGGGACCTCCCGCTAAACGGGAGGTCCCTGCCTGCTGATAAAGCAGCCTTACATAATTTTTTTGCAAGTATTTTAAATCAGCTAATGTTAATTCCAGCGCTGGCGTAACCTGTCAGTGTATTGAGGAGCGAAACACCTCCGGCAGTTAAAGTAAATACCATCAGAAGTCTTGTTCCTGCCGTTACCGGAACATTTAATCCGGAAAGAGTCGCAGAGGCTATATCCCCAACACTAATAATTCCACTAAAACTTGGTGCAAGGGTAACATCGGTTCCTGCAATAGGTGAAAAAGTATTGTCTGGTGTTGTTGATTGGTAAAGCTGAGCGTGAACGGTCAAATCTGTGCCCAGTAAGCTAAGTCCCACTACAACACTAAAATATGCTGCAATGTCTGTAATCACTCCATCTCTTGGTACAGAAAATGCCATATTTGCCAGTAACCCACCTGCACCAGTCAAGTCAATCGTAGCTCCCAGAACGTTTGGCAGAGTCGTACTGTTTCCAAAAGCTATAATACCTGGCAAGCCAGCAAGCCCTAGTGCAACAGAGGTTGGGGCAATGGGTAAACCAGAGGCAAAGGGGATAATCGCTCCTGCTCCTGTCGGACCAGTTGCCCCTGTTGCCCCTGTTGCTCCTGTCGGACCGATTGCTCCTGTTGCTCCTGTCGGGCCGGTTGCTCCTGTTGCTCCTGCGGGGCCGGCTGCTCCAT
>ENA-UOOI01002165-UOOI01002165.1-fermentation-metagenome-genome-assembly--contig:-NODE-2165-length-17860-cov-8.983712_pt1 | contig 17860 bp, 19 predicted proteins | sample MGYA00245779_ERZ724027 | MGnify/ENA primary metagenome ERZ724027 (study PRJEB28704, sample SAMN03018318) | fermentation metagenome | biome: anthropogenic terrestrial biome; feature: soil; material...
CCTGATTTTACAGCTTCCCACTTGTTGGTGGGGAAACACCTGATTTTACAGCTTCTCGCTTATCGGCTGAGAAACGCCTGATGTTGAGCATCTCTGCTCTTCATTATTATTATACGCACGGGGCAGAAATATGTCAAGCAAAACAGCCTATTCAAAAAATGAATAATTTGCGAACTATCAGCCGTAATCTATGTCAGCGTGATCCCGCGCTCCGCCAACTTTTCGCAAATCGCCTTGTAGGACGCTTCGCCCAAGCCCGGGGTCGCTTTGAGCTGTTCGCCGGACAGTGCGCATAAGTCCGCCAGCGTATGAATGTCAGCCTTCTCCAAAATGTTCGTCAGCCGCGTCCCGAAGCTAAGCTCAGCGATGGGGACTGCCTGCAACAGCTTGCGCTCCCGTTTCCGTTTATACTTTCCTCTTGCCATAATCATGGCCTCCCTTCGTGTTATGTATGACTGTTTTCAGTATGACTATAAAAGAATATTTGCCAGTACTGTGAATATCGCCAAGGAGATGGCTGCAATCAGAACCAAACAAAAAGCAACAATAAGCAATGTTTTCCCAAGCTTGCTGCTGACGGTGCAGGACACACGGATGCCCCATATTGCAAGCAGCGTCATGCAGAAATAAACCACGCCGGACGCAGCGGAGAAAAAGATTGTGGTCAAGTCCAAATAGAAAGAAATCACCGGGATGATGCATAGTACCCCAACGCAAAGCAACACCCCAAACCCAACGAAAAGCAACTTTTTTACAAGCGTGTTCTTAATCAGAATCGCAACGGAAGTCCCGCCGATGCAGGCGGCTACGATTGCGACAATTCCAAACAGAACAACGGCGGCTATCACCATCATAATGAGGATGACCGGCAAAACCAGCAGCACATGAAACATGTTTCGTCACTCCTTTTATAATCATTCGTCCTCTGTATCCACGGTGCTATTCTTGCTCCGGTTTTTATAGACATTGTACTGATTCTTGCAGCGCGGAGAGCAAAAGACTGTGCCGGGGCGCTTGGCCACAAACACCTTCTGACAGTGCTTGCACATCTTCAGCGGTTTATCTCCATCTGTCAGCATGAAGCTGAACATCATCTGAATGCCCAGCAGCAGCGAATGGAAGTCCCATACAATGGTCGGCTTATCCAGCAGCTCTATATGATAGCTCGGCGCAATGCCGTTGAAGGCCGCTATGCCCATGCGGTACAGGTTGCGCCCGTCCTCGTCCAGCGCGTCATAATCATTATAGTACAGATAGCTGGAACAGAAGGAAAAAGCCCAATCCTTAAACTGCGCGATCAGCCAGTCATACCGCTCCGCATATTCTCGCTGGAAAGCGATCTGCAATGCCATGGGTCGATTAGAGAAGGTCATGGTCAGCGCAATCATTGTGCGGTCTGAAATGTCCCACTTGGATTCCTTGCCCTTTTTCCTCAGCTCCAGCTTGTCAAAGGGCAGAAAGTGAGACAGATATTTGTCCGTGTCCATCGCTTCGTCCTTGATAAAATGATTGCTCGGCAGATAGACTGCCTCATAGTCCATAAAGGTGGGCGTGGTCGGCAGCGCGGTGATTAGTCCCAACAGACCATAATGGGAAACAAAATCCATCGCCGCAGCCTGAATGGTCTGTTCGTCGGCCTTGTTCATGCAGAGCATCCCCACATTGAGCGCCTCCAACACCATTGCCTCAGCATCCTTCAGCGGGTCGTAGATCTCCGGCTTTGCATTGGGGGCGGGGGTCACATACTGCTTTCCGTCCTTTGCCCGCCTGCACTCATATTCACTATATTTTACCCAACTGGAGCTTGAACGCTCAAACAGGTTGTTCATCAGATACCTCCGAAGTAATCTTTATCATCCACAATTATATTACTATCATATCAGCCGCTTGTATCTTCGTCAAGGGCGTTGGCCTCATACCTGCCAATAAAGGCTTCTTCTCGCAGCGTGAGCTGTCTGCTTTCTGTTTGCCACTTTTTCAAATGCCGATAGAGCCGTTTTTGCAGCGTTTGCAGCATGCCATCCCGCACACTGCGGATGTTGCGATCGGTCTGCCCGCGTATGGCGGCAAGCTGCTGCGGAGAGCACAAACGCAGCGCAAGGAAAAACAGGACTTCCTTCTGGTTCTCATTTAGCTTATAGACGAGGTCGGACTTGAAATTGTCTGCGGTCAGTTGGTGCATCTCATAGGGGCAGTCAAACAGCACATCCAGAAAATTGCCGCTGCATAGCTGACGATAGGCCGGATTCATCAAAAAACGAGGGAACATCACGCCGTCATAGGCCGCGCCGTATTCTAACGGTACATTGTTTCCCCGCCGTACTTCACGGTATCGTTCCCTGCGTTCTCTGTTCGCATCCCGCCTATCCCAAATAGCGAGGATCAGTTCAAAGTCCTCCACCGTCCGGGCAACACATTCTAATCGCTCCAACGCAACCTCGTTGGAGCTTAACGCCAGTCTTGCCTTTTCCCGTGACAGCTTCGGCTTGTGCAGCCTTTGGTATCGGCTCTCGTCTTGCTCCAGTTGTAGAGAATATTCTGTTTCTCGCTCTTGCGCGAGCTGCCATTCCAGTCGCCTGTTGGATGGCTCGATGCCGGTGTCATAACGGCCATACGCATCCATCAAAGCCACCTCCCCTCGAAAAATCTTTGTCTTTTCTGAATTGTTTTCAAAAACCTATTCCGAAATAAGTGTCTGCATTCTCCTATATATAGAGAGGTTAGTAATCAAGCATAAAATACAACAGATTACAGCCTTGGCCTCTCGGGGAGGAATGCGCAGCAATCAGCATAATCGGCAGCATGACCGGCTTCGGCTTGTCCAGTAATGGGCAGCCGGGGTCGGTCTTTTGCTTGCCCCAAAGGCAATTAAGACAACTGAATATGCGCCGGTAGATTACAGCAGCCGGAATACCTATCACCCACATTATACAGGAGTTGCGCCCTCAGCGCAACGGAAAGAGAGGTACACCATTAACACCCATAAAACCAGCGAGAACAATTTCACCTATGTGACCCGGCGGATCGGCTCCACCACCTACAAGGTAAAGGTCGTATTCTGCGACAACGGGCAGGAGACGATGGAGGATAAAGTTTTGCGAATGATCCGAAATGAGGTGTTGGAAAAGACGCCGGAGTATGGTAAAATGAACTTGCCACAAATGAGCCGACAGTCTGAAAGGAGCGCCTAATGAGCGTGAAACAGACTGCGGATAAAATGACCGCATTATACGAGAGATTGTCCCGTGACGATGAATTGACGGGCGATAGTAATTCCATTATCAATCAGAAAAAATACCTCGAAAGCTATGCTGCACAAAATAGCTATGGTAGCTGCGTCCATTATACCGATGACGGATACAGCGGTAAGGATTTCGACAGGCCCGCATGGAAGCGGCTGGTGACAGACATTGAAGCCGGAAAGATCGGTCGTGTCATTGTAAAGGACATGAGCCGCGTCGGTCGTGACTATCTGCAAACAGGCTTTTACACGGAGGTTTTCTTCCGTCAGCACGGCGTCCACTTTATCGCCATCGCAAACAGCGTGGACAGTGACGATGTCGGCAGCAGCGAGTTCGCGCCATTTTTGAATATCATGAACGAGTGGTATTTGCGCGACCTGAGCCGCAAGCAGCAGGCCTCCATCCGCATCAAGGGAGAATCCGGCAGGCCAACCACAAACTGTGCCATCTATGGGTATAAAAAAGACCCGCAGGACAAATACAAGTGGCTGATCGACGAGGAAGCCGCCGCTGTTGTCCGCAGGATTTACCGACTGACTATTGAGGGCTTCGGCCCTTATGAGATTGCCCGCAAGCTGTTCGATGACAAGGTGGAAACGCCCGCCGTTTACCTTGCCAAACGGGGTATCGGAGTTTGGAAAAGCAAAGAGGAATTTCCTTATCCGTATAGCTGGAGCGGATTCATCGTGGGAAAGATTTTATCCAAGCCGGAGTATATGGGCGACACAGTAAACTTCCGCTCCCACAAGGCATCGTATAAGGATAAGAACGCCATTATGAACCCCAAAGAGGACTGGCTTATCTTTGAGGATACCCATGAAGCCATCGTGGATCGGGAGACATGGCAGCTTGCCCAAAAGCTGCGAAAAACGCCGAAACGGATTGACACCATCGGCGTTGCAAACCCGCTGACCGGACTTTTGTACTGTGCCGACTGCGGTGAGAAAATGTATAACCACCGCACCAGAGGAAGTGCCGAGAAAGGCAACTATCCATCGGACTTTTTTGACTGCTCGACCTACACGCTGGCACACCAGAAAAAAGCCAAGGCCTGCTGCGGCCACTATATTACAACGAAATCCCTGCGGATGCTGATTCTCGATACCATCCGCGCTGCAAGTACCTTTGCTATTTCCAATCAGGCGGAGTTTATGGAAAAGGTACGGTCAGCATCGCAGGTCAGGCAGGCAGAGGCCGCCAAGGACACAAAGCGCAAGCTGAGTAAAGACAAAAAGCGGGTAAGCGATTTAGACAGCATCATCAAGAAGCTCTATGAATCCTTTGCCGTGGGCAGGATCTCAGAGGAACGCTTTGACAGCCTGCTTTCCGAGTATGAGATTGAACAGCAGTCACTTCGCACAGCAGTCGCAGAGGCGGAGACGCAGCTCACTGCATATGCGGAGGATACCGACAAGGCAGAACAGTTCCTGACGTTGGCAAAGAGATTCACGGACTTTTCCGAGCTGACCACGCCCATGATTAACGAGTTTATAGACAGAATCATCGTCCATGCACCGGAACGAATCAGTGAGGAGCGGACACAGGAGATCGAAATCCATCTTAAGTTCATTGGTCGGTTTGAGTTGCCCGCCCCAGAGCTGACGCCGGAAGAACTTGCCGAACAGGAACGGCTTCGGAAGGAGCGCATCCGCAGTCGGGAACGGTATCAGAAAATTAAATCCGGCGAGACTGTACCGGGCAGACCGTTTACGCTTTCCTGCAAATGCTGCGGCAAGGCCTTTGAATCGAAACGATCAAACACCATGTTTTGCGATGTAAATTGCCGCTCCAAGTTTTACCGGCAGGAGGCAGCGGCAAACCGAAGCCGGGAGTGCGTCTGCGAAACCTGCGGAACGGCCTTTACCACCTCACGAATTGATGTCAAGTATTGCGGTGATGCTTGCAGAGAAGAAGCCAATCGCAAAATGCAAAAGGAACGCAACGCGGCAAAGCGAGAGCGGAAAATAGCATGACAATGTTTGAGGCGGGTCGGAACGGTATTCCGGCCCGCTTCTCCTATAAGGAGGCTATCGTCTATGTGGAAGAGCGAGTGGGAATGCCAGAACCAAGACAGGCTAAAAGCGTTACGGATAAGCTAAAGGGTCAAAATGACCACTTAGCTCAACCGTAACGAAAAAGGCATTTCTCCACAAGTCATTACCGTAACGGCAGACGAAATCATAGCGAATTACTGATGACAATTTTTGTCACAAGTAGCAGCCGTAACAGCCAAAACCGACATTGGGCGGGTCATGGGACGAAAAATCCTGTGACCCGCCCTTTTTGCGTCCAAATTCAAAACTGTATTGCCGCCAAGCGACAGAAAGGAAACCTATGAGTATCAATCTTATCAATCCCATCCATCACGATACGCCGGTTATCATCGGCATTGACCATGGCTATGGCAATATCAAGACGGCACACACCTGTTTCAAGACAGGCGTTGCAGCCTACGACAAAGAACCGACCTTCAAAACCAATCTTCTCGTCTACGGCGGGCGCTATTATCTGATCGGTGAGGAACACAAGGAGTTTGCCGCTGACAAGATGCAGGATATGGATTATTACATTCTCACCCTTGCCGCCATCGGACGGGAGCTGCACATCCGCAAGCAGACCAGTGCCTGCGTCCACCTCGCCGCCGGTCTGCCCCTCACATGGGTCGGCGAACAGAAGGACAGCTTTAAGGCATACCTCATGCAGAACGAGACGGCAGATTTCAAGTTCAAAGGCGCGGACTACCATGTGGAGTTTGCCGGTGCGGATGTATTCCCGCAGGGCTTCTCCGCTGTGGCGGACAGGCTGCGTGAGTTTAAGGGCGTGAATATGCTCTGTGACATTGGCAACGGCACCATGAATGTCATGTATATCAACGAGTGCCGACCGGTCACGAAGCTGTGCTTTACCGAGAAGTACGGGACACATCAATGTATGCTGGCAGTCCGCGAGAGCCTGATGCGGCAGTATGGCACCGCCATTGACGAGTCCCTCATTGAGCGCGTGATCCGGCACGGGACAGCCGACATCAGCGACCGCTATCTGACCGCCATCCGGGACACCGCAGCGGAATATGTTGCAGGGATCTTCCGCAGGCTGCGGGAGCATGAATATGACCCGGAGCTGATGCGCCTTTATGTGGTCGGCGGTGGGAGCTGCATGGTCAAAAACTTCGGGCAGTACGACGCCGGGCGCGTCATCATCAACGACGACATTTGCGCTGCGGCCAAAGGCTATGAAGCATTGGCGCAGCGCAGCAGGACAAAGAACGGTGGCATTGTATGAGCGAAATCGTCCGTCTTAGTATCCGCCTGAACTTGGAGAAGGACACCGACCGACAGGCGTGGGAATATTTGCAGCATATGTCCCATGCTGAACACAAATCCATCAACAGGGCGGTTATCTCTGCGGTAAACGAACACTTTGCCCGGAAGGAGCGTATGTCCCATGATTCGTACTTGGAAACGCGAGAAAAGGAGGATGCTTTTCTCAAACGCATTGAAGATACCATCTCGCAGAGCATGGCCGCCGCAGCGCCGCTGGGTGGTCTGCTGCCCCTATTGCAAGGTGTCCCTGCTATACCGGCTGCGTCCACGCCGGAGGATAAGGAGAGCATGGATGCCGCATTGGATTTTGCAAACAGCTTTTGACAGCAAAGTACACCTATTTCGCTGTCATTAACAAAGGATATGACGCCAAAAGCAGTGTTTTTGACGCCGCTTTTCTCACCTCATTTACGAGGCTTGAAAAGCGGCGTCATTTTTCTTTGCCATTGATGTCAGCAGAACAAACCGTGCTGTCAAAACCGCCTGTTTTGACAGCACAACGAGGAAAGGACGATATACATGGACGAAAACGAGAAAAAATTACTTCAAGCAAAGCACAGATTAGAGGAAGCACAGGCGCGGGATCGGGTGAAGGAGCGCAAGGCACGAACGCGGCGGCTTATCCAAGAGGGGGCAATTTTAGAAAAAGCATTTCCGCAAGCAGCAAATATGGGGCTTACAGAGCTGGAGGATTATCTATGCCAGGTAGCAGAAATCAAGTCTTAAACCGAGGGGGCGTTCCGGGAGACCGGGGTGTCTCCTTTTTTAGTCCCGAAGGGCGCAACTTACTCACCACCCTACGGGCGGTGGTACTGCCTGCGGCAGTCGTTGCGCTCTCCGAGGGGGACTGCGGCATCTGCGGATGCCTCCAGACAATGCCACAGCCATGCGTGTGCTGCTGTCATTGCCTGCACATGAAAAAGTGAGGTGGCTCAAAATGGGCCCACCCCACTTTCCCATGTCTGCGCAAACCTGCCACCGGCAGCTTTCCCGCAGTACAGGGTATCAGCAATGTTGATACCCTTTTCTTTTGTGAAAAGAAACAAAATGGACGGAGGTGAGAACCAATGGCAATCTACCATTTAGAAGCGAAGGTCGTAAGCCGTGGAACAGGCCGCTCCGCTGTGGCAGCGTCGGCCTACATGAGCTGCTCCAAGCTTTATAACGATTACGACGGCGTACAGCATGACTACACCCGAAAGCAGGGACTTGTCTGGCAGCAGACTTTCCTGCCGCCCATGGCCCCGGCTGCATGGCGAGACCGTGAGGTTTTATGGAACGCCGTTGAGGAAGCCGAGAAAACAAATGACAGCCGCCTTGCCCGTGAGTTTGTCGTGGCGCTGCCCAAGGAGCTGGACAAACAGGGCTGGACGGAGCTGTTGACCGAATTTATTCAAGACCATTTTGTAGCGGACGGAATGTGCGCCGATGTGGCAGTGCATGACACGGACGGGCACAATCCACATGCCCATATTCTGCTGACCGTGCGACCGCTCAACGATGACGGTACATGGCAGCACAAGACCGAAAAAGAATATTTGTGTGTCCGTAACGGCGAAGAACAGGGCTTCACCGCCGTCGAGTTTAAGGCGGCGCAGTCGGACGGCTGGGAGAAGCAGTATCCATACAAGGTGGGAAAAAAGAAAGTGTATATGCCGCCCTCCGAAGCTGACGCACATGGTTATGAACGCGCTGACAAGCACCCCAAGAGCACCAGATACGGCAGGCAAAACCCCATCTCCGAGCGTTGGAACAGCGAGGAACAGCTTGTTTCATGGCGGGCGGCGTGGGCAGATGTGAGCAACCGGTATCTGGAACGCGCCGGTTCCGATGAGCGCATCGACCACCGAAGCCATACTGCCCGTGGTCTTGACGATCAACCCACCATCCATGAGGGCGTCTTTGCCCGCAGGATGGAGTGTGAGGGTAAGGTATCCGACCGCTGCGAGCTAAACCGGCAGATACGGGAGGACAACAGACTGCTGCGAGAATTGAAAGCACAGGTTCAAAAGCTCATGCAGGCGGTCAAGAACACCGTTCCAGCCATTGCCGGTGCGTTGGAACGATTGCGCGGGAATATGCTCATCTTCCGGTATCAGGTGCTTCGCGCACAGGATTCCAAGCAGGCTGCGAGAAAGTCTCTTTCCGACATCCTTCCGGACTTCAACCGCTACACCGGCATTGTAAAGCAGCTAAAAGCCATGGCAAAAGAACGCAAAAACCTCCTTGCCGAGAAGAAAAACACATCGGCATTGCAGCCGATAAAACGCCATGAGCTGTCTCAACGCATCGCCGAGCTGACGGAAAACATGGAGGAATTGCGCTCCGAAAAGGAACTTTTGCTGATGCAGTTTGATAAATCTGATGATGCCGGAATGAAAGAGATCCGGGATTGGGCAAGCAGTATGGAAGCATCCCTAAAAAAGCTGGAACAGTCCGAAAGCAAATATGCGGCGGAGCTGGAGGAAGCTCTGGCTGAATATACGCGCCTGACTGAGCAGGCAACGGAGTTGGATGCCGATGCACTTTCCGCTGAGAGAGCTACCCTTCGTCCCGATGCCCAACAGGCGGCAGTACAGCGCCTTCAAGCGGCCTACGGTACACAATACCAGCCAGAGGTTTTGCGCCGATGCAAGCGCGACATTGCGGTCCTGCTGGGCGAGGACATACCCGCGGAGAAGCGGCAATCTATCCGCGAAACGCTTCGGGAAATAAACCAGCAGCCACAGCGCAAGCACAAACCGAAATCCCACGAACAGGAACGGTGATTATAGGTACATTATATTAGTTGGCTTGTCTGCCCAAGGTGTCAATCACGACACCTTGGGTACTTTTTGCAAGCCGAAGGTGTCAGCGTCGACACCTTGCTACGCCATCCAATGTGCCCCGAAGTGTGGACTGTTCTCTCAGCAAACGACACCCAAAGCTTCGGCAACATTGCCAAACCTTTCGTGCTGTATTATGGCAGTGGCCTTCTGACAAGATTACTGGGATGCTCCCGTGTTTCACTGCCCGGACTGGTTTCAATCTTTTGTGGGGGAACGCTTTCCTAAGCGGTTTGAGACGCTTATGGACACTCGTTGAAAGCCATCCGCCCGTAGGCGGCATTGGGGACCGGGGCATCCCCGGCAAGCGCGCAAAAGATATCTTTGCGCTATGCTTGCGCCTGCGCCGCACGGCGGCGCACTGCGACTGGATGAGAGAATAGCAATCAATGAAATACGAATGGCAAAGTCGGGGAAATCCGGCGACTGCAAAACGAAAGGGTCTTTTTTCTGGCAGCCGGTTTCATCTTGAAAAACAGATGTAACCGGCTGCCATTTTATATGTCGGACGGCGAAGCACTCTGCGGGTAGTAGGCAAAGTGTATGTTTGATATGGTACAATTAAAAGATGAAGAACAAAATAAAAAGGAAAAAAGCATTGACAGTCCACAAAAAAGCTGTTATTATATCTAAAAATTAAAAACATAAAGAAACCGTCGAAGCGGAGATAACGTTAGCCATGCTCTCACAGAGAGTCCGGGGTGCTGCGAACCGGGCAGAAAACAGACTAACAAATGGACCGCTGAGGGCGCAGTGAAAGGCATTTGCCAAGTATTCTGCGACGTGAAGGCATACGTCAGTTGTCTGGGATATGTTGGTATCCTGTAAGTGCACGGCGCAAGCCGTGAATCAAGGTGGCACCGCGAATTGTTGATTCGTCCTTGACAGAACAGTTATGTTCTGTCAAGGATTTTTTTATTTTCGGGAGGTATAAAAATGCTCAAACCAAGTATGTCGGAAGTCAATCAATATGTTGCATCGGGAAAATATACTGTGCTGCCAATCAGTATGGAACTGCTTTCTGATTTTACAACCCCGGTGGAGGTGATGCGCATTTTAAAAAATGTGTCCAACCATTGTTATATGCTGGAGAGCGTTGCCGCGAATGAACAATGGGGGCGCTACACGTTTCTTGGCTATGCGCCAAAGATAGAAATCACCTGTACGAACGGACACATGAAGATCGGCGATATGCGTGTCGAAACCAACGATCCGGGTGAGCACATACGGCAACTGCTGTCGGCGTATAAAAGTCCGGTTATTCCAGGAATGCCGCCTTTTACAGGAGGGCTTGTTGGGTATTTTTCTTACAACTATATCAAATATACCGAACCGACGCTCAATCTTGACGCCGATGACACCGAAGGCTTCAATGATGTTGACCTGATGCTATTTGACAAAGTAATCGCCTTTGATAACTTCAGGCAAAAAATTATTCTCACTGTAAATATTCGACTTGACAATGCAGAGATCGAGTATAATCGAGCGAAGCTGGAGCTTCGGCAGATGGCGGAGCTTCTCCGTAAAGGTCAGTCAAGAAAAGATCTTGGCGGAAGACTCAAAAGTGAGGTAACGCCATGTTTCACGCTGGAAGAATACAGTCAAATCGTCGAAAAGGCCAAGCACTATATCCGCGAGGGTGATATTTTTCAGGTTGTTCCCTCCAACCGTCTGGAAGCGGAGTTTGAGGGCAGTCTCTTTGACACCTACCGTACGTTGCGAACTGTGAATCCGTCCCCATATATGTTTTATTTTGCTGGAGAGAACATCGAAGTGGCGGGAGCATCGCCAGAAACACTGGTCAAGCTTGAGCAGGGTGTTCTGCATACCTTCCCGATTGCGGGTTCCCGTCCACGAGGAGCGACTCCGGACGAGGACGCTGCGTTTGAAAAAGAGCTATTGGCCGACCCTAAAGAGAGAGCGGAGCACAATATGCTTGTGGATCTCGGGAGAAATGACCTTGGCCGCATAAGCAAATTTGGTTCTATCGGGGTCGAGGAATATATGTCAATTCTGCGATTTTCCCACGTCATGCACATTGGATCCTCTGTTCGCGGTGAACTGAAGGAGGGGTTGGATGCGATCGATGCTATCGCTGCAGTCCTCCCAGCAGGAACGCTCTCTGGCGCACCCAAAATTCGTGCGTGTGAGATTATAAATGAGCTTGAACAAAATAAGCGCGGTATTTACGGCGGCGCAATCGGCTACATCGACTTTTCGGGCAACATGGATACTTGCATTGCCATCCGAATTGCGTATAAGGTGAACAACAAGGTCTATGTCCGAAGCGGAGGCGGGATCGTTGCGGACTCCGAACCAGAGACAGAGTATCAGGAAACAATCAACAAGGCGGCTGCAGTTGTGAAAGCACTGAAACTGGCGCAGGAGGAAATTCTATGATTCTACTAATTGATAATTATGACAGCTTTTCCTATAACCTCTACCAGCTTGTAGGCTCAATTAACCCAAATGTTCGAGTTATCCGAAATGATGCCATGTGTGTTGAAGAAATTAGGGCACTCAATCCTGATGGTATTATCCTTTCACCCGGCCCCGGCAGACCGGAGAGCGCCGGTGTATGCATTGACGTGATCAAGGCCTGTGGAAGCAGTATCCCAATCCTCGGCGTATGTCTTGGGCATCAGGCCATCTGCGCTGCTTTTGGCGCGACGGTTTCCTATGCAAAGCAATTAATGCACGGAAAGCAGTCCATCGCGGAGGTCGACGCTTCCTGTCCGTTGTTTAAAAACTGCCCGGAACAGATTGAAGTCGCCCGGTATCATTCTCTATCCGCAGTCGAGAACACGATCCCACCGGAGCTTGCAATCACCGCAAGAACAGACGATGGCGAGGTCATGGCTGTTATGCACCGCAAGTATCCCATATATGGCGTACAGTTTCATCCCGAGTCCATTCTTACACCGGATGGACGGACAATTTTGAAAAACTATATTCGGATCATAAAAGGAGTAAAATTCGATGATTAAAGAAGCTATTGTAAAAATAGTCAATAAAGGAGATCTCACGTTTGACGAGGCCAATATGGTGATGAATGAGATCATGAGCGGTAGGACCACACAGACGCAGAATGCGGCGTTCTTATCTGCACTTTCCACCAAGAGCGCAAAGGCTGAGACCATTGACGAGATATCCGGCTGTGCCGCCGCCATGCGAGGACACGCAATTCCTGTCGAGCATCCCGGTATGGAGGTTTTAGATATTGTCGGCACAGGCGGTGACGGTTCGCGCAGCTTCAACATTTCCACAACGGCTGCCATGGTCATTGCTGCCGCAGGCGTAAAGGTCGCAAAGCACGGAAATCGCGCCGCATCCTCTGCCTGTGGAACAGCTGACTGTTTGGAGGCACTGGGCGTCAATATTGTGGTGGAACCTAAAAAGGCATATAAACTGCTTCAGGAGACCGGCATATGCTTCCTCTTTGCGCAAAAATACCATACATCCATGAAATATGTGGGTTCAATTCGAAAAGAGCTGGGATTCCGCACGGTATTCAATATTTTAGGGCCGCTTACAAATCCAGCCAAACCGTCCATGATGCTTCTGGGTGTGTATGACGAATATCTGGTGGAACCGATTGCCCACGCCCTAACGACGCTTGGTGTTAAGCGTGGGCTTGTTGTTTATGGCCAGGACAAACTTGACGAGATTTCCCTGAGCGCGCCCACGACGATCTGTGAGATTTCGGACGGCAGCTATCAAACCACTACCATTTCCCCGGAGGATTTTGGCTTGGCTCGTTGCGATAAGGCTGCGCTTGTTGGCGGAACTCCGGAAGAAAATGCGGCGATCACGCACGCCATCCTTGCTGGTGAGCAGGGACCGCGCCGTGACACTGTCCTTCTAAATGCAGGTGCGGCACTGTATATTGCGGGAAAAGCGGAAAGCATCGCAGACGGCGTTGCTCTTGCCGGGCGGATAATCGATTCCGGTGCCGCCATGAAGGTTCTTGATACGCTGATAGAAGCGTCGAACGCATGAGCACGATTCTTGATGCCATTGCCGCTTACACCCGCGTTCGGGTGGAAGCAGACAAAGAGGTGTGTCCGCTTGACGTTCTGATAGCAAAATGCCGAGAAATGGACACGGCAACTCATAGCTTTTACGATGCAATCTGCAAGTCGGAACTCTCTTTTATCTGCGAAATAAAAAAAGCCAGCCCATCAAAAGGAATCATATCCGAAGACTTTCCGTATCTGGCAATCTCGCGTTCTTATGAGGAAGCAGGCGCGGACGCAATTTCCTGTCTAACGGAGCCAAAATGGTTTTTGGGGTCAGATAAAATATTTGAGGATGTGCGCAAAACAGTAAAGACGCCGATGCTCCGCAAGGATTTTGTGGTAGATTCGTATCAGCTTTATCAAGCAAAGCTCATGGGTGCGGATGCGGTTTTACTGATCTGCTCACTGCTGAATACACAAACCATTGTCGAATATTTAGACATCTGCGCAAAGCTGGGGCTTGACGTTCTGGTCGAGGCACATGATGAAACAGAGATTATATCTGCCGTAGATGCCGGCGCGAAGATCATTGGCGTAAACAATCGAAATCTCAAGGACTTTTCGGTTGACTTCTACAATGCCGCGCGGTTGCGTGAGCGCATCCCCGCCGGAACATGCTATGTGGCAGAATCCGGCGTGACAGGCCCGGAAAATCTGCGTGCGTTGAAAGAAGTCGGCGCAGATGCTGTGCTGATCGGCGAAGCACTGATGCGCGCAAAGGACAAGAATGCGCTACTGTGTGCGATGCGGGAGGCGTGTCAATGACAAAAATAAAAATTTGCGGTTTACGCCGCCCATGTGATGTTGAATACGCAAATCGGCTGAAGCTCGACTATGTCGGTTTTGTATTTACCCCAAAAAGTTCACGATGCATTTCCGCAGAAACAGCGTTTGCTTTACGATCCGAACTGGACAGCGAGATTTGCCCGGTCGGCGTATTTGTAAATGCGCAACCCGAATCAGTGGCCCGGCTACTGGAGGATGGCGTGATTGACATGGCACAACTGCATGGGCAGGAAGATTCAGCCTACATCAGGCACTTAAAAGGGCTGACGAACAAGCCGCTTATAAAAGCTTTTTCTATCCACTGCGCAGAAGATGCCCGGGCATCCGTCAACGCGCAAACAGACTATATTCTGTTGGACAACGGCAACGGCGGAACCGGAAAAAGTTTTGACTGGTCGTTGACCACAGATGTATCGCGCAGTTATTTTCTCGCCGGAGGGCTGTCTGCGGAGAATATTGGACAAGCGCTGCGTGAGACGGCTCCCTATGCAGTGGATGTAAGCTCCGGCGTGGAAACCGATGGGTATAAGGATTATGAAAAAATGCACCGTTTTGTGCAGGCAGTGAGAGGAAACTAAGATGGTTTTTATTTTGAAGAAGGACGTTTCAGAAAATGCAGTGAAAGAGTTTCGAAATGAGTGGGAAGATCGGGGGTTTTCCACAATTTGGGCCCCCGGTACCGATCATGATGCCGTATGCCTTATTGGCAACACTTCTGCGGTAGATATGGATGCAGTTGTACAAATTAATCCGATCGTTGCGTATGCGCGTCGTGTAACTGAGCAATACAAAGCCGCAAGTCGCACGGTTCACGCGGATGATACCCTTATTCCTGTCGGTGGCGTTACCATCGGCGGCGGTGGCTTTACTGTGATTGCAGGGCCTTGTTCTGTCGAAACGCCAGAACAGATTATCGCCATCGCGGAATCGGCCAAACAAAGCGGTGCGAAAATCCTGCGCGGCGGCGCTTTCAAGCCTCGCACATCTCCGTATTCTTTTCAGGGACTCGGAGAAAAAGGACTCAAGCTTCTTTCCCAAGCGAAAAAAACTGTTAACATACCTATTATAACAGAGATCATGAATCAGGCGCAGGCACCTATGTTTGAGGATGTAGATATCGTACAGGTCGGTGCGAGGAATATGCAGAATTTTGATCTACTGAGGGAAGTCGGAAAAATGGGGAAGCCCGTCCTGCTTAAACGTGGGCTCTCCAGCTCCATAGATGAATTCCTGATGAGCGCGGAATATGTCATGAGTTCCGGATGCTCTGATGTAATTTTGTGTGAACGAGGAATTCGTACATTTGAAACCTCAACCCGCAACACGCTTGATATTTCTGCCGTCTGTGTGCTGAAAGAAAAGACTCATTTACCGGTTATCATTGACCCCAGTCACGCCTGCGGCATACGCGCTTTTGTCCCTGCGCTTAGTAAAGCAGCCTTTGCTGTTGGTGCGGATGGACTTATGATTGAAGTTCACAATGACCCTGCCCACGCATTATGCGATGGAGCACAGGCACTGAATCTGGAACAATTCAGAGTTTTAATGGCAACACTAAAGGAGTACGCGCAGATAGAACACCGAGAGCTTTAAATTATACACCAAGGAGGAGTAATTATGACAAATCCAAATGGGCGATTTGGATCTCACGGCGGGCAATATATTCCTGAAACACTGATGAACGCCGTTATTGAGCTCGAAGCGGCATATAACCGCTATAAAAGTGACTCGCAATTTCAGCAGGAGTTTATCTCACTGTTGAACGACTATGGTGGCCGCCCCAGTCGCCTTTATTACGCCGAAAAAATGACTGCGGAACTGGGCGGCGCTAAAATCTATCTCAAGAGAGAGGATCTGAACCACACCGGTTCTCACAAAATCAACAACGTTCTCGGGCAGGTACTTCTTGCCAAAAAAATGGGCAAAACACGCTTAATCGCAGAAACCGGAGCAGGACAACATGGTGTTGCCACTGCTACGGCAGCGGCTCTCATGGGTATGGAATGTGTGGTGTTCATGGGTGAGGAGGACACAAAGCGTCAGGCGCTAAATGTATACCGCATGCGGCTTTTGGGTGCTGAAGTGGTGTCCGTAAAAAGCGGTACTGCTACACTCAAAGACGCTGTGTCCGAGGCAATGCGCGAATGGTCTAGCAGAATCAGTGATACGCATTATTGTCTTGGCTCTGTCATGGGACCGCACCCGTTTCCAACTATCGTGCGAGATTTTCAGTCGGTAATTTCCCGTGAGGCTCGTCAGCAAATACTCGAAAAAGAGGGACGGCTTCCCGACGCTGTGATTGCCTGTGTCGGCGGCGGATCAAATGCCATCGGAAGTTTCTACCATTTTATTGGTGACGAAAATGTGCAGCTGATTGGCTGTGAGGCCGCAGGGCGCGGTATAGACACCTTTGAGACGGCCGCGACCATTGCAACAGGCCGGGAAGGTATTTTCCACGGAATGAAATCCTACTTCTGTCAGGATCAATATGGGCAGATTGCCCCTGTTTATTCCATTTCAGCCGGACTTGATTACCCTGGGATTGGACCGGAGCACGCATGGCTGCACGATATCGGCAGAGCAAAATATGTCCCTGTTACTGACGATGAGGCAGTCGATGCGTTTGAGTATCTTTCCCGCACTGAGGGAATTATTCCTGCGATTGAATCGGCACACGCTGTGGCGCACGCGATCAAAATTGCTCCAACTATGCCGGGCAAGATCATCGTCATTACGATATCCGGACGAGGAGATAAGGACTGCGCCGCCATCGCACGGTACAGAGGGGAGGAGCTTTATGACTAAAATAAGTGAAGCCTTTCAAAAAGGGAAGGCGTTTATTCCATTTATCACTTGTGGCGACCCGGATCTTGAAACCACGGGCAGAATTGTTCGGGAAATGAGCAAAAACGGCGCAGATATCATCGAGCTTGGCATACCTTTTTCTGACCCCACGGCGGAGGGGCCTGTGATTCAGGCTGCAAATATTCGTGCTTTGAATGGTGGCATTACGACAGACACTATTTTCGATTTTGTTCGTGATTTACGTAAGGATATTTCCACACCGCTTGTATTTATGACCTATGCAAACGTGGTCTACTCCTACGGTACGGAGCGCTTTGTCTCACGCTGTGCCGAAATCGGAATAAACGGCATCATTCTTCCCGATGTCCCATTTGAGGAGAAAGCCGAATTTTCCTCCGCGTGCGAGGCAAGCGGTGTTAATTTCATCTCCCTCATTGCGCCGACCTCGGAAAATCGAATTGCCATAATTGCGCGCGAGGCGAAGGGCTTTATTTATTTGGTGTCCTCGCTGGGTGTGACAGGCACTCGTTCGGAAATCAAGACAGATCTGCGCTCGATCATTCGAATTATTAGAGATAACACAAATATTCCCTGCGCAATCGGCTTTGGCATTTCGACACCGGAACAGGCAAAAAAGATGGCAGAGATCGCAGATGGCGTTATTGTCGGCAGCGCGATCGTAAAGCTTGCTGCGCAATATGGCACGGACGCATCTAACCCCATCGGAGAATATATTGCGACCATGAAAAAGTCAGTACTAATAACCGAGTGAGTTAGTATTCCCATTATACATAAAGTGAACGGCAAAATACTTTTATTGTTTTCTTTTGTATAAACTGCCCTTGACAAATCTTGTCTCA
>ENA-UOOI01002166-UOOI01002166.1-fermentation-metagenome-genome-assembly--contig:-NODE-2166-length-17846-cov-4.937103_pt1 | contig 17846 bp, 16 predicted proteins | sample MGYA00245779_ERZ724027 | MGnify/ENA primary metagenome ERZ724027 (study PRJEB28704, sample SAMN03018318) | fermentation metagenome | biome: anthropogenic terrestrial biome; feature: soil; material...
GGCGCAGCAGGTTCATGTCGTTCGGCTCGTGCGGCTTGGGGTCCAACGGGTCGCGGAAAAACAGCAGCAGGTCGACCTCGTTGCAGGCGATGCGCGCCGCGATCTGCTGGTCGCCGCCCTGCGAGCCGCCGAGAAAACGCTGGATTTCGAGGCCCGTGGCCTCCGCGACCATCTTCCCCGTCGTGGCCGTGGCGCACAGGTTGTGGCGGCTCAACACGCCGCAGTAGGCGATGCAGAACTGGACCATCAGTTCTTTCTTTGCATCATGGGCAATCAGTGCGATATTCATAAATTCCCCTCCAATTAGAGGTTGAATGTTGGAAATTGGATGCTGGAAAAGAAAAAAGACATGGTAAGAACATCCAACAGTTTTTTCCGAAATATCAGAATTTTTGCAGAGAAGGCAGGGGAACATTTTCACCTTCCAGCCGGGCGGCCAGCCTCGCGATCGCCATCGCCCCGGGCGAGCGTTCCGGAGCGGGCCGCGCATTCGCCGCCGCGGCCGCAAGAGGCGCGTCGTCCGGGATCACGGCAATCAGCCGCACGCCGGCCGCGTCGATCACGGAGTCGAGATCCGAAAAATATCCCTGTGCCCGGAAACGCGCGCCGCTGAAGCGATTGATGACCAGCCTCTGCTGGGAAAGGCCCGCCTCCAGAAGGCGCAGCCGCGTCTGCGCGGTGTCGCGCAGACACACGGGGTCCGGCGTCGCAACCAGCAGGGCGCGTTTCGCAGCGGCCGCGGCGCTCAGGAATCCCTGTCCCACCCCGGCGGGGCTGTCGATCAGCACATGATCGTAATAACGGGAAAAAATGGAAACGAGCTCCCGCATGATGTCCGGGCTGACCACATCCTCCTCGGTCTGAGGGGCGGGCAACAGGAAAAGATTGGCCGAAAAAGGGCAGGCATAGACAGCCTTGCCGGGCTCCGCAGCTCCGGACACGACGTCGGCGATGTCGAACACGCGGCGCTCCGCGACGCCGAGCATGTGATCGAGGCAGCCGAGCCCGGCGTCCCCGTCGATCAGAAGCACGCGTCTCCCCCGCGCCGCGAGGGCACACCCCAAGCCCGCCGTGACGGTGGACTTGCCGGCTCCGCCCTTTCCGGACGTGATGACAGTTACGGAATCCATGAAAGCCCCCATAGTTATTATATTACCACAATATTTTTTACTAGTAAAGCGGTTTGGTTGTTTATTTTCGGCAAAAATTTACCCGAAACCCCGCCCCGGTCCTTACCCTGCGGAAGACGACGCCCGCGACGCGGCCTGAGACGACGCGGAGGGCGTCACGAGGTTGCCGCCCGCATCGACCGTCTTGCCGTAGAAATACGCGTCGAGGATGTCCTTCGCGACGGAATTGGAGTACAAACTGGTCGCGCCGTGTTCCAGCACGACGGCCAGAGCGATCTGCGGGTGGTCGTAGGGGGCGAACGCGATGAACGTCACGTTGTCCGAATGGGCCGGCTTCTGCTCCGCCGTGCCGGTCTTGGCCGCGATGGGGACGCCGTAGTTCGCGAACATGGAGGAGGCCGTGCCGCCCGTGGCCACGCTGCGCATGGCCGACTTGACGTAGTCGATGTAGGACTGGGAGACGCCGATGCTGTCCACGGTCTGGGGCTTCGTCTGCGAAACGACGGTCTTGCGGGTGTAGTCGGTGATCTTGTCGACGAGATGGGTCTTCATGCGCGTGCCGTTGTTCGCGATGGTCGCGGCGTAGGTCGCGAGCTGCAGCGGGGTGAACTGGTTGTCGCTCTGGCCCACAGCGGCCTCGCAGGTGTCGGCGTCCCACCAGGAGCCGCCGGCGGCCTTTTTCTCCGTCGGCCCGGCCAGCACGCCCGAACTCTCGCTCAGCTCGACGCCGGTCTTCACGCCGAGACCGAACCGCGGCGCGTACAGGTTCAGGGCCTTGATGCCGGTGCGGTAGCCGACCTCGTAGAAAAAGCAGTTGCTGGATTTTTCGATGGCGTAGTTCGCCCTGATCATGCCGTAGTTGCCGATGCTGCCGAGGATGAGGCCGGTATCCGCGAAGCGCATGTATTTGCTGTTGCCGAGCAGTTCCGTCGAAGTGGTGATGGAACCCTCCTGCAGGGCCGAGAGCGCCACGTAGGGCTTGACGATGGAGCCCGGCGTGAAGATGCCGTTGAACGCCCGGTTGATGAGCGGCTTTGCCGCGCTTTTCACCAGGCTGTTGTAATAGCTCGCGTCCTTCAGGTACTCGTTCTGGTCGTAGGAAGGGTAGGTGGAGGCCGCGAGCACCGCGAAATCGCTGACGCGCAGCACCACGGCGGCGCCGGCCACGCAGTCCTCGCCGTGGTGGAGGGAGGAGCCCTGATAGCCCGCGGAATCCAGCGCGAGGCCGTGCGCGCGCGCCGCCTGCACGTTCTTGGCGAGCGAAGCGTTCAGCACCTTCTGCAGGTTGCTGTCGAGGGTCAGGTAGACCGTGTTTCCGGCCTTCGGCGTCGAGGTCACCGTCTCGGAGGCGACGTTGCCCTGCTGGGTCAGATTCACGACCTCCTGCCCGGTCTTGCCGCGGAGCTGACTCTCGAACGCCTGCTCGATGCCGCTCTTGCCGATGCGGTCGTTCAGGGCGTATCCCTTCGTTTTGTGCAGCTCGTCGTATTCCTCCTGCGAAATGGCCCCGACGGTGCCTAGGATATGCGGCAGCAGCGTGCCGTCCGGGTACTGGCGCAGCGTGGTGATCTTGGCCTGCGTGCCGGGCAGCGAAGCGGAATTTTCGCTCATGATGGCGACGGTGTCCTGGCTCACGTCCTCGGCGAAGGTATAGGGCATCGCGATGGAAAAGCCCGTCTTCGTCATGTTGTAGCGCACGGAGACGATGTCGCGCGTATCCTTGACGGAGTAACCCGTGCATTCATATTTGCTGATGAGGTGCTGCATGCACTGGTCCGCGGTGGCGTACGACTCCATGTTGAGGAAACTGCGGGACTTGAGCGCCGCGACGTCCTTTTCCCGGCCGGAGACGAACTGATACTTCCCCGCGGAATCGACGGTGATGGGAAGCTCGTCCACCCATTTCTCCCCACGGGCGTTCAGCAGGCGGATCATCGCGAGGATCGTCTTGTTTTTGGAGGCGTCGTCCATGTAGGCGGCGTTGAACTGGACGGCGTAGCCCGTCTTGTTCACGGCGAGGCCGTTGCCTTTCGAATCGAGGATCTCGCCGCGCGTCGCATCCATCGGCACGGTCACGGAGGCGCTCTTGTCCGCCGCCTTCAGCCACTGGTCGTGGTGGAGAATCTGCCAGTCGGCCAGGCGGAGCACAAAAGCGGCCGCCGCCGCGAAGAGCAGCAGCCCCGCAAAAAGATAGCGGCCCCTGGCCTTCGGGGCCTTTTCCTCTTCCTCCACAGGTCATTCCTCCTTCGAGCGGATCTGCAACGCGAGGGCGCGGTTGAAATAGTACGTGAGCGGCATGATCGCCGCGGTGTAGACGAACATGGGCAGGTAGTGCGCCGTCAGCGCGTACGCCGGGTACGCGTAGCCGAAAAGCACGAAGAAAAAGACCCACCGCAACGCGAGGATCACGGCGGAGGAGACGGCGGAGACCAGCATGGCGGTCAGAAAATTCGTGCGGAACAGGTTCGCCGCCATCAGCGACACCACGTAGCAGACGGACCCGAGCAACAGGCCGTAGAAGCCCAGCGTGCCGCCGGCCCCGAAATCGAGGAACAGGCCGGCCGCAAGGCCGAAGCACAGGGCCGGGACCTCCTCCTCGAACATGGCGATGGAAAGCGCGACCGGGATCAGCAGCAGCGGGCGCGCGCCGAAAAGCTCCGGAATCAGGCCGGGCGTCTCCTGCAGGACGAACAGCGCCACGGTCTCGATCGCATAGGCGACATAGCGGACGACCCGGTATTTCCCCATCTTATTTCACCCCGGAAGAAACGGGGGACGAAGACGACGAAGTCCCCGACGAGAGCCCCTCCATCGCCTGGCCCTGCCCCTGGAACGAGGTGATGACCAGCACGTCGCGCACGTTCCGCACGTCCACGGCTGGCGTGACCTCGGCATAGAGCGAAACGTCGGTCGCGCTGTTCTTCACGTCCTTCACGGTGCCGATGAGCAGGTTGCGCGGGTAGACCCCGCCGATGCCGTTCGTGACGACGAGGTCGCCGGCCTTGACCTTCGTGCCGGCGGAGAGGTACTGCAGCGCCACGATGCCGTCGTCCGCCATCTTCTCGTCGCAGCCGACCACGCCCGTGTCGCGGCTGACCTTGTCGATCGCGCTGATTTTAGTTTCCGGCGAAAGAACGCTCGTCACCTTGCTGTAGCCCGCGTTGACGGAGGAGACCCACCCGACCACGCCGGCCTCGGTGACGACCGGATCGTTCACCTTGACGCCGGACTGCGTGCCCTGGTCGAGCGTGAAGCCGCCGAACAGATCGTTGGGGTCGCGCCCGATGACGGCGGCGGCGACGGGCTTGAAGTCCTCGTTCTCGCTCTTGAGCTCGAGGAACTTGCGCAGCTGCGCGTTTTCCTGCTGATAGGTGTAGTAGTTGACGAGCTTCCGGTTCAGGTCGTCCACCTGCTGCCTGAGCTGTTTGTTCTCCGCGATGAGCTGCTCTTTCGACTGCGTCGTCGACTCCGCGGAGACGGAGGCGTTGTTGGTCACGACGGTGCTGATCTTCTGCATCGGCACCGTCAGAAGGCCCATCACCCGGGCCGTGAACGAACTGCCCGTGCCGGCCGTGTAGAGCATCATGGCGAACATGACGAACACGGCCGCCAGAAAAATTTTGAATCCCGTGGAGTGAAAGATGTCCTTCACGCGCAGGCTGCCTCCCCCATCAAAAAATCAGCTTCCGGACTCCGCTTTCCCTATAGTATAACATGCTTTTGAGCGCGAAACAAGGCTTCCCGCGGGGCGGGCGTGCGCCGCCGCGCAGGGAAAAACAGGGAACGCGCCGAACCGCCCGTTCCGCGGGCGAAAAGCGCGCCTTCCCGCAAAAGCACGCATCGGGCCGGCATGCCGCCGGGAGGGGGAAAAAACTTGCATTTCGCACCGGAGGCAAGTAAAATTAAAGTCGGATTCGACCTCGGTGCATCAGTTTTAAAATCTCAAAATTAAAAGGAGGAAGAAATATGGGAGTGACATTATCCCGGCAGCAGGAGGAGCTGAGACGGAAGATCCGCGCTTACGCGGAAGAAAAGCTCGCGCCGATCGCTTTCAAGCTGGATGAAGACAACGAATTTCCGGAGCAGATCGTCCGCGATCTCGCCGCGCAGGGCGTTTTCGGCCTTCCGTTCCCGAAGGAATACGGCGGGGCCGGCCTGGATACGCTGAGCTATATCCTCGCGGTAGAGGAGCTCTCGCGCGTAGACGGCGGCACCGGCACCATTCTGTCGGCCCATGTCTCCCTGGGGAGCTGGCCGATCTTTGCCTTCGGGACCGAAGCGCAGAAGCAGAAATACCTGAAGCCCCTGGCGTCGGGCCAGTCCCTCGGCGCGTTCGGGCTGACGGAAGAAAACGCCGGCAGCGACGCCGGAAAGACGGAAACGACCGCCGTGCTGGACGGCGACCACTACATCCTCAACGGCGCCAAAATCTTCATCACGAACGCCGACCGCGCCGACTTTTACGTGGTGTTCGCCGTGACGGCCCCCGGCATCGGCACAAAGGGCATCAGCGCGTTCATCGTGGAAAAGGGCTGGAAAGGCTTTACGTTCGGCACCCATTACAAAAAAATGGGGATCCGCTCGTCCGCCACGGCGGAACTGCAGTTCCACGACGTGATGGTCCCGCGGGAAAACCTGCTCGGGGCAGAGGGGCAGGGCTTCCGCATCGCCATGCAGACCCTCGAGGGCGGGCGCATCGGCATCGCGGCGCAGGCCCTCGGCATCGCGCAGGGCGCGTACGAAAAGGCGCTCCACTACGCCAAGGAGCGCGTCCAGTTCGGAAAGCCGATCGGCGCGCAGCAGGCCGTCGCGTTCAAACTGGCGGACATGGCGACCAAGATCCAGGCCGCGCGCCTGATGGTCTATCACGCGGCCGGACTGAAGGACCGCCACGAGCCGTACGGGATCGACGCCTCCATGGCGAAGCAGTACGCTTCCGACATCTGCCTCGAGGTGGTGAACGACGCGGTCCAGATCTACGGCGGCAGCGGCTTCATCAAGGGCTTCGACGTGGAGCGCATGTACCGCGACGCAAAAATCTGCACCATCTACGAAGGCACGAACGAAATCCAGCGTCTGATCATCTCGAGCGCGATCCTGGGCAAGCCGCGCAAAAAAGAGGAAAAGCCCGCCGCTCCCGCGCCTTCGCAGCCGACAGTGGCCGGGCAAACCGGAAAGCGCCTCGGAATCGTCATCAGTGCGGGCTCCGCGGCCGAAAAAGTGGCCGAGCTGCTCCGCCGCTTCCCCGCCGAAAAGCTGCGCGGACAGCCCCCCAAAGCCGATACGGCGATCTCGGAGGCGGACCGCGCGGTGAGCGTCGGGCGCGGGCTGAAAGAGGAAGGGGATCTGGAGATGATCCGGACCCTCGCCGGCGAAATGGGCGCGGTCGTCGGCTGCAGCAGGCCCGTGGCGGAAGGCAGGGGCTGGTTCCCGCTCGACCGTTTTGTCGGGATCTCCGGGCAGAAGTTCAAAGGCTCCCTCTACCTGGCCCTCGGCATCTCAGGGAAAATCCAGCATCTGCGGGGCATTGCCGGAGCAGGCACGATCATCGCCGTCAACAGCGACCCGCAGGCCCCCATCTTCCCGAACGCCGACTACGGCATCGTGGGCGATCTGTACGAGATCGTCCCCCTTCTGATCGAAGCGCTGAAATAGCGGCGTGTCGCCGCAACCAAGCCCCGTCGTTTGGTTCAGCGAAAAAAAGAAGCCCGTCCTGACGGGGAGTGAAAGGAAACTCCCGGGCAGGACGGGATTTTTGTCTGCGGACACCGCGTTATCGAAGCAATTCGTCGTAGTGGGCGCGTTCGCCGCCGATATACTTCGGCCTGGTGCGCGCGCAGACGAGGTTGGCCTCGCCGATCTTCTTGAGGGAGATGCGCACCGGCACGACCACGGGCACGAGGTGCATGCCGATGAGCGTGTCGCCGATGTCGAGGCCGGCCTTCGCGCCGATCTCTTCGACCGCGACCGGGTGCTCGAACGCACGGTAGGCGGCCGTGGCGAACGAGCCGCCCGCCTTCGGCTGGGGCACGGCGTTCACGATGGGGGCCCGGTATTTCTCCGCGGCCTCGCGCTCCACGATCAGCGCGCGGTTCAGGTGCTCGCAGCACTGCGCCGCCAGAAACAGCCGGCGTTCCCGCAGCACGGGATAGATGGCGTCGAACACGGCCTCGGCGACCTCCACGTTGGAGAACGAGCCGATGTTGTGCCCGCCGATCTCGCTCGACGAGCATCCGACGACGAAGACATCGTCCTCTTTCAGCTTCGCCACTTTCAGCAGCTCCGTGACGGCTTTTTTCGCCTGCTCGGCGATCTGTTCGTACATTTTAGAATCCTCCTTTGGAGGTTAGAGATTAGATGTTGGATGTTTAGAAAGGGCAAGGCCCTGGAACCAAATCAGCGGATTGGAGAATCCGCAAGTCAGAATGTCAGGCCCCGCCGCCGGTTTGCAGAGAATACGCCCTCTAACTCCTATCCGCTAACGCTCTAATTAACGTCTCAGTGGCGGGGGAACTGGCGGACCTTCAGAACGGCCTGGATCATCGCCGTGACGACCTGCGCGTTCGCCTGCGGGTTGAGGTCCGGCGGCGGCAGGCTGGCGGGCAGGACCATATACTTCGGCGGCAGCTTGTTGAGCGCCAGCGCGACAATATCCTTTTTGCAGCGGTCGCACCGGCAGCAGGTGAAGCGTTCCAGCACGGAATCCAGCTTGCCAAGCACGGCGCTCTCCATCACGTTGACAACGACCATCTGCCTGTTGTCGAGAGCCGGCACCTTCACCTCGCGGCCGACCGGCTTCTGATGCGGCGCGGGCGGAACGCCCTGCCCGGCCGGCAGCCCCTGCCCGCCCGGCGGCGCCGGCTCCCGGGCGGCTTCCTCCGAAAGGGCCCGCGCGCCCCTCGGGCCGGACGGCATCAGCTTCTTATACATCAGTTCCTTGTCGATTTCCTTTTTGGTCCTCGCCATCTGCCGTCATACCCCCTTTGCAAGCAGTTCGTCCAGAAACTTTCCGTAGTCGCGGGCGACGGTGCTGCGCGGCGAATAGTCGAAGATGTTCTTCTGCACGGACTGCGCTTCGCTCGCCGCCACGCTGTTCCGGATGAAGGAGTCGAAGACCCGGATGTTCAGGTCCCGCGCGATGAGCTCGACCGTGCCGCGGATCTCGCGGCCCAGAAGCGTGCGCGGGTTGTACTTCGTGAGCAGGATGCCGGCGATGGAGATGTTCGGGTTGCAGTATTTTTTCACGCGCTCCACCGTTTCATCCAGTTGCGCGATGCCCTGCAGGCTGAAAATATCCGGAAGCATGGGGACGATGATGAAGTCCGAGGCGGTGAATGCGTTGATGGTCAGGATCCCCAGCGCGGGGGGCGTGTCGAGCAGGATGTAGTCGTACCGGTCCTGCATCGGCTTCAGGGCCTCTTTCAGCAGATATTCCCGGCCGGTCTTCGTGAATTCCAGCTCGATGCCGCTCAACAGGATGCTCGAGATGATGAGGTCCATGGCGTCCGTCTTCTGAATGGCGAACTGCACCTTCACTTCGCCCTTGAGCACGTCGTAGATCGTCGCGCTGGTCTCCGTATCCGCCCCCACGCTGAATCCGAGACTGCCCTGCGGGTCGAGATCCACCGCCAAAACCCGGTAGCCCCGCTTTTTAAGCCCCGCCGCCACCGCGCAGGTCGTCGTCGTCTTGCCGACGCCGCCTTTCTGGTTTGAAACGGAGATCACTTTTGCCATGCCGGTGTCCCTTCCTCCTCCGACAAAATTCACCTGATCTGGAATTTATTATAGCGCCGCCGCCCGCATTTTACAAGCGGGCGCAAAGCGCCGGCCGCGCCTACGGCGGGCCACAACTATGGCTTCCAGCAATACGGCCTCCTGCTTTTTGCCTTGGGTCCGCACTCGATTGGCGGACTGAAAACTCGGGGAAGCTCTCTTTCGACTTACATACCCTCCGTCAGCGCAAAATTTTTGCGCATCACGTCGCAGGAGGCGTCGAACGCCTTCTTTTCTTCGGGCGCAAGGTCCAGCTCGACGATCTGCTCGACACCGTCTTTGCCCAGCACGGCCGGCACGCTCGCGTACACGTCCCGCTGGCCGTACTGCCCTTCGAGCAGCACGGAAACCGGCATCACGCGGTGCTCGTCGTGGAGGATGGCCTTCGCGATCTCGCACAGGGTCGCGCCGATGCCGAACTCCGTCGATTTCTTGCCGTGCAGGACCACCCATCCGCCGGCCCGCGCCTCCTCCGCCATGGCGGAAAGGTCGAGCTTGCCCCACGTCTCGGGGTACTGCTCCATCCAGCGGAAAATCGGCTTGCCCGCCACGGTGACGTTCGACCACGCCGCGGTCTGCGACTCGCCGTGTTCGCCGAGGACATAAGCCTGGACGGACTGCCGGTCGACGCCCGTGTGCTCCGAAACGACCCGGCGCAGCCGCGCGGAATCGAGGGAGGTGCTCGTCGAGATCACGCGCCTGGCCGGAAGACCGGTGTTTTTCTGCAGGTAATGGGCGATGACATCCGCCGGATTCGAGATGCTGACCAGCACGCCGGAAAATCCGGAATCTTTGATCCGCGGTACGATGGTCCTGATCATCCGCACCGTCTCGCCCAGCATCTCCATTCTGGTCTGCGTGCCGTCGGGCAGCGGCCCCGCGCTCATCACGGCGAGGTCGGCGTCCCCCAGGTCGCCGTAATCCCCCGCCCGGGAGATCAGGCTGTGCGGCAGGTACGCGACGGCGTCCGCGATGTCGAGCGCCTGGCCCTCGGCCTTCTTACGGTCGGTGTCGAGGAACACCAGTTCGTCGCACACGCCGTGGGCGGCAAGGCTGTACCCGCAGTGCGAGCCGACGTGGCCGGCGCCGATCACGACGATCTTTCTCGTTTTGAATGACATGACGAATCCCTCCTGTGTTTTGTGTTGAAAATCAGTCGAATCTTTCGATAAAGCAGCGGAACCGGCGTAGTGCCCGCGGGAGCGGTTCCTTAAAGCCTGTCCGGGGGTGCAAAAAGTCTCGCGCCTACGGCGCGCCGCCGGCGAAACGCCGCAGGCAGCCGAGATAGACCCGGTAGGCCGACGGAATCGCGTAATCCCGGAAGATCCGCTCCCTCTGCGGCCAGACGAACGCCCCGTTTCGCTTCGGCACGCGCGCGAGAAATCCGCTCATGTGCCACTCCAGATGCGTGAAAACGTGTTTCGCGTCCGGCAGGGCCTCGAGCTCCGATGCGGAGAGGCCCCATGCGGCGATCCGCTCCGCGGCCTGCTGCGGCGAGAGCAGCCCCGGCGCGCACGGGAACTCCCACAATCCGGCGAGCAGCCCCGTCTCCGGTCTTTTCCGCACCGCCACGGCGCCGCCGCACAGCAGGAGGAAAACGGTGCGCTCCTCCGTTCTGCGCGCGGGCTTCGGCGCCAGCACGGGGAGCAAAGCCGCTTCGCCGGCCTTTCGCCCCTCGCAGAGCGAAAAAAGCGGGCACGCTTCGCACCGGGGGGCGCCGTTCGGCAGGCAGACCGTGGCGCCGAGCTCCATCAGCGCCTGGGTGAACGCGCCCGCCCGGCCACGCGGATAGATCTCACGCAGCCGGGCGGCGAGCTCCCGCTTCACCGCGGGCGCGGAGACGTCCCGGTGCGACGCGGAAAGGCGCGCGGCCACGCGGAGCACGTTGCCGTCCACCGCCGGTTCCGGCAGGCCGAATCCGATGGATGCGACGGCGCCCGCGGTGTAGTCCCCGATGCCGGGCAGTTTGCGCAGCTCCGCCGCGTCGGCGGGCAATCTGCCGCCATACCGCTCCACGACGGCCCGCGCGGCCTTTTGCAGGTTGCGCGCGCGGCTGTAGTAGCCGAGGCCCTCCCAGAGTTTGAGGAGCCTGTCTTCCGGCAGGGCGGCCAGCGCGGCGACGTCCGGCACCTCGCGCACGAAACGCTCGAAATACGGCTTCACGGTTTCCACGCGCGTCTGCTGCAGCATGATCTCCGACACCCAGACCCGGTACGGGGTCGGGTCGTTCCGCCAGGGCAGCACGCGGGCGTTCTTCCCGTACCACGCGAGCAGCGGCTCCACGATCTGTGAAAAATCCATGCGGCGCGTCAGCTTTTCGCCTCCGCCTGCCCGCGGAACTCCTTGACCACGGAAGTGCCGGCCACGGCGCCGTCGCACACGGCCTTCGCGATCTGCAGCAGGCCCCCCGTGCAGTCGCCCGCCGCGTACAGGCCCGGCACGTTCGTGCGGCGGCTCTCGTCCACCGCGACGCTGCCGTCCCGGATCTGCGCGCCGAGCTTGCGCGCCAGGTCGACGCTGCCAGCCACGCCGATCGCGACGAACAGGCCGGCCGTCCCGAGCGTGCCGCCGCCGGCGAACCGGACGCCCCGCAGGGCCTTTTCCCCGAACAGGGAAACGATCTTTTCCGTTCTGACCTCCATCTCCGGCGGGAACGGCGCGGAGGGCTTCGCCCCGTCCGTGAGGACCGTGACTTTGGCCGCGACGGGCAGGAGCTCGCGGGCCTCGTGCAGGGCATAGTCGCCGGCCCCCAGCACCGCGACCTCCTTTTTCCGGTAGAAAAACGCGTCGCAGACGGCGCAGTAGCTCACCCCACGCCCCTCGAATTCCGCCAGGCCGGGGATGTTCGGGGATCTGCGCGCCGCTCCCGTCGCGAGCACCGCGAACGGCGCCGATCCTTCGCCGGCGGACGTCGTGACCGCGAACCCGCCGTCGTACGACACCCCCAGCACCTCGCCCCAAAGGAACTGCGCGCCCACGCGCCGCGCCTGGGCGATCCCGTTTTCAAAAAGCGTTTTGCCGGAGACCGGCTCCGGGAAGCCGTAATAGTTCTGAATTCTGTCCGTCTTCAGGAGCGACCCGCTCCTCTCGCCGACGACCAGGGTGCGAAGGCCCGCCCTCGCGGTGTACAGAGCCGCCGAGATGCCGGCGGGGCCGCACCCCAGTATGATCACGTCCGACATTGCAGACACCTCCTTTTTGTTCCGCGCCGCCCGGAAGAGACGCAAAACGCTTGTTATATTCTTGTTATATGTTATATTATATACTCGCCCGCACAAAATAGAAAGTGCGGCGTGTCGCCGCAGCCGAGCCCCGCCGTTTAGCCCGGGGAAAAATTCCGGATTGTGACCGGCGGGAGAGTCGAGGGCAGCTCCCGGGCCTGTACCTAGCTTGCGTTCTACTCCGGAAAAGCGTAAGATGATGGGGAGTATAAGGCCGGACCGGCCGGAAAAACACCGGGGTCCGGCGGGGTGATACCCGGTTCCCGCAAGGAGGTTTTTTCAATGGGATTCACACAACCGCAGCTTTTAAAAGCCGCTTGCAAGGATTATATCTGGGGCGGAACGCGCCTGCGCACGGAATTCAACCAGAAAAGCGACGCGCCGAAAATAGCAGAAAGCTGGCTTCTCTCGTGCCACCCGGACGGCCCCAGCACGATCGCGGAAGGGCCGTACGCCGGCACGCCGCTGCCCGAGTATCTCAGGCTTGCGGGGACGGACGCGCTCGGCGCGGACTGCCGGAAGTTCCCGGACTTTCCCCTGCTCATCAAGCTGATCGACGCGAAGGACCGCCTCTCCATCCAGGTGCATCCGGACGACGCCTACGCCGCCGCGCACGGGGGCGGCTTCGGCAAGACGGAGATGTGGTACGTCGTCGACTGCGAACCGGGCGCCGGGCTGTACTACGGATTCAGCCGCGCCATCGGGAAAGAGGAGTTCCGCCGCAGGATCGCCGACAACACGCTGGAAGAGGTGCTGAACCGGGTGCCCGTCCACCCCGGCGACGTCTTTTTCATCACGGCCGGCACGCTGCACGCCATCGGCGCCGGCATCCTGATCGCGGAGATCCAGCAGAACTCGAACTACACCTACCGCATCTACGACTACGGGCGCCTCGGCAACGACGGCAAGCCGCGCCCGCTGCACATCCGGCAGGCCCTCGACGTGACCCGCACCGCCCCGCCGGAAAAACCCGCGCGCCCGGAAGGTATGCGCGAAAGCATCGGCGGATCCCTGCGGCAGCTTCTCGCGCGGTGCGACATCTTCACCGTCTACTGGCTTCAGGCGGGCGAAGCGAAGCTGACCGCGGACGAAAAGAGCTTCCACTCCCTCATCTGCCTCGACGGCGACGCCCTTTTCCTCCGGAGCGGGCAGCCTGTCCTCTCCATCCGCAAGGGGGACAGCGTCTTCGTCCCCGCCGGGTACGGAGACTATGTGGTCAAAGGCGACTGCCGCCTGCTGTGGACCTTCGTGTGAAGTAGTGGATTAGCGGTTGGCAAGTCATCGGCTTCGTAAGGGGGACCTTTGCCCTTTCTAACACTCTAACCTCCAACCTCTAATCTCTAAATTACCATTCCGCCGTTCACGCCGAGGACCTGTCCCGTGATGAAATCCGCCGCCGGCGAAGCGAGAAAGGCGACCGCCCGCGCCACGTCGGCCGGGGCGCCGATGCGGCCGAGCGGCGTCTCTTCTTTCAGCTCCCGCAGGGCCCCGGCGTCGAGCCCCGCGTTCATGCGCGTGTCGATCACGCCCGGCGCGACGCAGTTGACCTGGATGTTCGACGGGCCGACCTCTTTGGCCAGCGCCTTCGTCAGGCCGATCACCGCCGCCTTGGCAGCGGAATAGGGCACCTCGCAGGAGGCGCCCACCTGCCCCCACATGGAGGAGATGTTGATGATCTTTCCGCTTTTCCGACGGATCATGCCGGGCAGCGCGCACTGGCAGCACCGGAAGACCCCGCCGACATCGACGGAAAACAGGGCTTCCCACTCCCGCTCCGTGACGTCGGTGAACAGCTTCTGCCGGGCGACGCCGGCGTTGTTCACCAGCACGTCCACGTTTCCGGCAAAGCGGAACATCTCCTCCACCTGCGCCCGGTCGGAAACGTCGGCGCGGCAGAGCGCCGCGCGCGGCGCCTTCGCCCCCGCGTTCAGTTCGCTCAGAAGGGATTCCGCATCCTCCCGGGAATGCAGATAGTTGACGACCACAAAGAACCCGCCGTCCGTCAGGGCCTTTGCCGCCGCCCTGCCGATCCCCCGGGACGCCCCCGTCACCAGCGCCTTTTTCATCGCACGTTCCTCCGCTTATAAAATTCCGTGAAGCCGGTTTCTCCCTTATTATAGCATGATCCCGGCGGGGAAAACCGTCTTTTCCGGAAACGAAGAGGGCCCGGAATCCGCTTTGCGGCGGAGTTTCGGGTCCTTTTCGCGCATGCGCGGAATGCCTTTCAGCATCTGGAGCCGCTGTTTGTGCCGTTGGAAACCGCGAGGACACCGAGCACGGCGTTGTTGATGGTGACGCCTGGCGTAACGCTGATGATGGTGTTGGTCGACAGCCGCACGCTGTAGGTGTAGGAACCGGGCGCAACGTCGGTGTCGAAGAACTGGAAGCTGAACGCCTCCGATTCCAGGACCGTGACGATCGTGGAAAACGTATAGGTCGAGCCCACGTTCGTGGTGCTGCCGTCCGCCGCGGTGCGGGCGATCTCGAAATTCAGCGTCACGACGACGCCGACGGGCAGAGCCACGGCGCTGGTGAAGTTGAGCAGGTTGTTCGTCGTTCCCATCCCGCGCGTGTCGATCGACGTGGAGACCACATTGAGCGGGGCAGAAAGAGTCGTGGTGAGAATCGGAAGCGGTCCCACGCTGCCGCTGTTGGCGTTCAGCGCGACCTGCCGCCCGCAGACGACGGGCTTCCGGCACTCTTTCTCCCTGCTGCTCTCGGCCGAAACATCGGTGCATCCGCAACGGTAAGGCGCCGGCGTCGACGACCCGGCGCTATAACAGGACAGCCCATGATCGGCTGCATATGCACTCAGGCTTGGATCACAGCTCATACTAACCCTCCTGTAATTCAGATTGAAGGGACTCCCTTCACGCCATAATATGCAAAGGATCGGGCGATGTACTGGGTTTTTCCGCAACCTCCCCAAATAAGCGCAGCCGCAGTTTGATTTTTAAATTACCGATAACGAAATTTAAAGTGCCTGCATAGTATGATTCTGGAAATTTACCTGTGTTTCAGGGGGTGAAACGGAAATCATGAGCTGGAACAGAGAATCCGCAAACAGGAACAGCTCCCTGCAGGGCCCCCCGGGGCCCAGGGGTCCGATGGGTTTCCGGGGGCTGACCGGGGAGCGCGGTCCGGTGGGACCCCGGGGGCCGGCGGGGCCTGCAGGCCCCGGCTCGCAGTCGGGCGAACTCCTCCGCAACGGGGGGATGGAGCTCTTTTCCGGAGACGTGCCGCAGGGGTGGGAATCGGCGGTGCCGAACACCGTGCGGCGGCAGACGGCCGGGGGCAAGGTGCATTCCGGCTCTTCGGCGGTCAGCCTGTCGAACGGCGCCATCCTGGGGCAGACCGTGAGGCATCTGGTTCCGCTGCGCTATTACACGCTCAGTTTCTTCGCGCGGGGCGACGCGGCCTTTACCGCTTCGGTCCTGTTTTCCAACCGCAACCTGGGCGAAAACACCGCCGCTTCCGTCTCGGTCAGGCGGGCGGATGTCCCCTGCTCGGGATTCGGTTTCTACCGCGCCGTGACGGTGCTCGCCCCGGCCAACACGGTCGCCGCCGAGATCTTCTTCGAGACCGCCGCGGGCCGCGGGGAGACCCTGACGGTGGACGACGTGTCCTTCACGGCCCAGTAGGCAGACGGCGTGCCGCCGCGGGCAAGCGTACCCCGTGCGAAGGGTACGCTTATTCTCAGCTTGCACCGCGGTCGCGGTCGCCGTGGGCGTGTAAGGCATTTTATGCCCGGGAGAGTTAACCGTTCCCTTTTCCCCCGGTAGAGCGGCGTCCGCGGTCTTCCGTGCATCAAAAAGGAGCATCCACCCTGCGAGAGGGGACGCTCCTTTTGTCTGCTGCGCGGGAGGTTCTTCTTACTCTCCCGCCAGGCTAAAAACTTTAAGTTTTTTCCGAACCCCGCGGCGGGGCTTGCGAGCGGACACACTCCGCCGTCGCTAAAGAATGGCCAGGACGATGAAATTCAGGATGAACAGGATCGCGGAGACCAGGAGGATGGGATGGATCTCTTTGAATTTGCCCTTCACGATCTTGACGATGCAGTAGAAGATGAACCCGGCCGCGATGCCGTAGGAGATGCTGTAGCACAGCGCCATGAAAATACCTGCGCCGAACGCGGGGATCGCCTCTTCCAGGTCGGGCCAGTTGACCTCTTTGAACGAGCTCATCATCATCACGCCGACGATTACGAGGGCCGGTGCCGTGGCCGCGGTCGGGATACATCCCGCGATGGGCGCCAGGATGGTGGAAAGGATGAACAGGCAGGCCGTCGTCACGCTGGTGAGGCCGGTACGCCCGCCCGCGCCGATGCCGGCGGCGCTCTCTACATAAGTCGTCGTGTTCGACGTGCCGAAAATCGAGCCGATGGAAGTCGCGATGGCGTCGGCGAAGAGCGCCCTGTCCATTTTGGACTTGAAGCCGTGGCTGCTTTCGAGGGCTTTCTCGTCCTCTTCGCTGAAAATTCCGGTGCGGCGGCCCGTGCCGATGAACGTGCCGATGGTGTCGAAGGTGTCGGAAAGGCTGAACGCGAAGATCGTCATGATGACGAGCAACACCTTGCCGGAATCCGCAAACAGCGAGCCCATGCCGGCGGGCCCGAACGCCGCGCCGAAGGTCAGACCGAGCTTGGAAAGGGAGGCCCCGAGCGTGCTCAGGTTGATGGAAGCGCCGGCAAAGTTCGTCACCCCGAACGGGATGCCCACGAGAGTCGTCGCGGCGATCTCGATCAGGATGGCCCCCTTGACGTTCAGCATCAGCAGCACCACGAGCAGCACGATGCCGAACAGCGCCAGCAGGACGCCCGGCTGGTTGAAGGTGGCGATGGAGGGCACCACGCCGCCGTTGGAGGCGACCGAGGTGACGTTGCCGTACGCGGCCGCCGCGCTGTAGGCCTTGCCGTTGACGGAGACGATGGAACTCGAATCCGTCGAGAACTGCAGCAGATTCGCGTCCTTCAGGCCGATGTACGCGACGAAGATGCCGATACCGCCGCCGATTGCGTGCTGGATGCTCTTCGGGATGGACCGGATGATGAGCTTACGGAAGTTCGTGACCGTGATGGTGATGTTGATCAGGCCGCAGATAAACACCATGGCGAGCGCCTGCTGCCAGTGGAACCCCAGCGCGAAGCAGACGGTGTAGGTGAAGAAGGCGTTCAGCCCCATGCCAGGCGCCTGCGCGTACGGCACGTTGGCGAAAAGGCCCATCACAAGCGTGCCGATGGCCGAAGCGATGATGGTCGCGAGAAACACCGCCTGCTTGTCCATTCCGGTCTGGCCCAGCACCTGCGGGTTGACGAACAGGATGTACGACATGGTGAAGAATGTGGTCAGGCCCGCGATGATCTCCGTGCGGACGTTGGTCCCGTTCCCTTTCAGGTTGAAAAAATCACCCTTCGGATGAAACGTGGTCTCTTTGTTTTCCTCCATATTCTGTTGCCTCCTGCAATAAATAAAACCGCCCGGCAAAACCTTGCCGGGGCGCGGTCTTCTGAACCCAACTATAGTATAACGGATTTTACCTCAATAAAGCAATATGTTATTTACACAAAATTCTAGATTTTGAAACAAATTATTCATAATTGTTCCTCAAATCAGCAGCCCGGTTTTCACCGGGAGAACATTGCCGGGGTGCACAGTACCGTTTGCGCCTACGGCGGGCACGGCCTTGCTTCCCGTCCCGGGACGCCCTTTCCGGGCCATGCTGT